>Ga0208667_1000392_pt1 | contig 19330 bp, 36 predicted proteins | sample 11BtaG_FD_184085 | JGI IMG/M metagenome (GOLD analysis project Ga0208667, IMG submission 184085) | Marine viral communities from the Subarctic Pacific Ocean - 11B_ETSP_OMZ_AT15265_CsCl metaG (SPAdes) (version 2) | ecosystem: Environmental > Aquatic > Marine > Oceanic | place: Pacific Ocean... | reverse complement strand
TTAGTTCCAGACAAGGAAATATTTAGAAAAAGTGGAGACTATGCTTACAAGATAATGTTCTCTAAAGAGACTGTTAAAAAAGCATCTGAACTTTACCTTAAAAGACTAAAGAATAATAATGCTACTATAGAACACGAGTTAGCAGTAAAAGGAGTTTCGCTTATAGAGTCTTGGATAGTAGAAGACCCTAATATGGATAAAACTAACCTGTACAAGTTAGATGCTCCGGAAGGTGCTTGGGCTGTAGTTATGAAGATTGATAACGATGAGATATGGGAAGATGTAAAGCAGGGTAAATATCTTGGTTTTAGTATAGAAGGTTTCTTCAGTCAAAAAGAACAAGAGTTAGCTAAGCAAGAGTTAAAGTCCTATAGTGACTATCCACAATCTGCAACTAACAATGCTAAAAGAGCTTTAGCTTGGGTAAAGAAGAATGGATGGGGAAGTTGTGGTACTCCTGTTGGAAAACAAAGAGCAAACCAACTAGCTAACAGAGAGCCACTAACTAGAGATACAATATCTAGAATGGCATCATTTAAAAGACATCAGCAACATAAAGACGTACCTTATTCAGAAGGATGTGGTGGACTTATGTGGGATTGCTGGGGAGGAACTAGTGGTGTTGAATGGGCAATAAACAAACTAGAGAAGTTATCTTTATCTGAAGAGGACTCTGAGGCTCTAGAATTATTAAATAAAATCCTAAACAAATTAAAAGATGAATAGAAGAAAAGAACAAAAGTGGAGTAGAACATCTCCAAAGAACAAGCGAAGAGGATGTCTATGTAAAGACGGAAGTAAGTATAGCAGAGAGTGTTGTAAGGGTAAAATGATTAATCAAGGAATAGGAAACATTTAATCAAAAATACAACAATATTTATATTACTAGTTATTAGTATTAGTTAGTATTAATAATAAATTTTAATTTATGAAAAGTCCAAAAGAAATTGTAGATGCTTTAAAGAGCGTTTTACAAACTTCCTCTGAAGAAGTAGTTGAAACACCTGTAGAAGAGGCTGTTGAACTAGCTGAGGAAAAAGTAGAACAAGCTGAGGAAGTTATCGAAGAAGCTCCTGTAGAAGAAGTTATTTCTGAAGATTCAGACGTTGAATCATTAAAAAAGAAATACGATTCTTTATACGAGGAGTTAAATTCATTAAAGGCTTCTGTTAGTCAAATGATGGAAATCGTTTCGCCTTCAGAGGAGAAAGACGTTCCTGCTGAGTTATCAGAGGAAGTAGAAATTAAGGAAGATGTTACTGAATTATCTGCTGAAGCAGAAGAAATAGTACATTCTCCAGAAGCTCAAGTAGAGCAAAAACAACAACATTTATATTCACAAAGCAGAAGTAGAACTGTGAAAGACTCAATCTACAACAAACTATTTAATAAATAAAAAAAGATGGCAACAACAACTTCAATTACAACAACTTACGCAGGAGAAAAGGCAGCAGGGTACATCTCAGCAGCTTTATTATCTTCAAATACTATCGAGAACGGTGGTATTACTGTTAAACCAAATGTAAAATTCAAGCAAGTAATCAAGAGACTTTCTACCACAGACTTAATCGCTGATGGAAGTTGTGATTTCGCTGCTACTGACACTATTACTTTAGACGAAAAAATCTTACAACCAGAGGAATTCCAAGTAAACTTAAACTTGTGTAAATCTGATTTTAGAGATGACTGGGATGCAATATCTATGGGATATTCTGCATTTGACAACTTACCTCCTTCTTTCCAAGAGTTTTTAATCGCTGAGATTATTGCTAAGATTGCTGAGAAGAATGAGAAAAATATCTGGATGGGTGCTACTGCAACTGCTGGAGAATTTGACGGATTAGTAGCTTTAGCTACTGCTGACGGAACTGTAAACGATGTAGCAGGAACTACTATTACTTCTGCTAACGTAGTAGAGGAAATGGGTAAAGTAGTAGATGCTATGCCTTCTGCATTATACGGAAAGTCAGATGTAAAATTATACGTTGCTCAAAACGTTTATAAAGCTTATGTAAGAGCTTTAGGAGGATTTGGTGCTGACGGAGTAGGAGCTGCTGGTTACGAATCAAAAGGAAATAACCAATCTATCAACTCATTATTGTTTGATGGAGTAGAGATATTCTTAGCAAACGGATTAGACTCTAACTATATGTACTTAGCTGAAGCTTCTAATATCTTCTTTGGAACAGGATTATTATCTGACCACAACGAAGTTAAAGTACTGGATATGAGCGATTTAGACGGAAGTCAGAATGTTAGATTCGTAATGCGTTTCACTGCAGGTGTACAACACGGATTTGGTTCAGACATCGTTCTTTACACTCCAGCTTAATTAATTAATTATTAACAATAACCCTCCTCTTTTATGGGGAGGGATATTAAAAACCAATACAACAAATGGCTTGTGATTTAACATTAGGAAGAAAAGAATCTTGTAAGGATTCGGTTGGAGGTATAAAAGCTATCTACTTATCGAATTTTGAAGACACTGATATTTCTGACTATACATTTGATACTACAAATACAGACGTTATTGACGCTGTATCTGGAACACCAAACGTATACAAGTATGAAGTAAGAGATGCTTCTTCTTTCACGCAAAATATTCAGTCTAGTGCTGAAACAGGAACTACTGCCTTCGAACAAGTAGTTGAATTGACATTGAAAAAATTAACTATTGAGGACAATAAAGAATTAAAATTACTTTCTTATGGTCGACCAAGAGTTATTATTGAAGACCAAAATAACAATTACTTTTTAGCTGGATTTGAAAATGGCTGTCAAGTAACTGCTGGTACTATCGTAACAGGACAGGCAATGAATGACCTTAGTGGTTATACATTAACTTTAACCGGTATGGAAAAGAGACCTGCAAACTTCTTAGACTCTGACCCTGCAACTGTAGGATTTACCGTTGTAGTTCAATCATAGTTTCACGTTTACTTTATGTTTTTAGTTTAGGTCTACTTCGGTAGACCTTTTCTTTTGCAATAAAAACAAAAAAACGAATATACGTTATAAGTTTATGATTAGATTATTGCCAACATCAAGCTCACAAACTTTTTCTATATTGCCTAGAACATTAGATACAACAGGTATCAATGCTACAATAAGAGAGGATGGTACAGGAGAGTCTGTAACGATTACTAATGTTACAGCATCAGTCAACAATGACTACATAGATGTAACTTTATCTTCAGACAAGTTTATAGCCGAAAGAGCCTATGTCCTAGAGATGACTAGAGGTTCTAATTTGTGGTATAGAGACAAGATATACGTTACAAGTCAGACAGACACGGATATCTACCATACTATAAGTACTGACTATTACGAAGAGAACGATACAGATGGCGATGATAAATACATAACAATATAATGGGTAAAATAAATATTAAAAAGAATTATTCAGTAAGTAAGCCAAAGACGTATACTAAGAACTTTAGTGTCGTTGAACTATCTACCTATGAAATGCCTAAGGCTATAGAGAGAAAAGGAGATAATTGGGTTAGTTGGGGAGAAGACAACAATCACTTCGGTAGATTAATAGACTTAAACTTAGGTAGTCCTACCAACTCAAGATGTATCAAAGGTATATCTGATATGATTTACGGTAGAGGTTTAGAGTGTACTGATAGTAAAGAAAAGCCTGTAGAATGGGCAGAGACTCAATTAATATTTAAACCTAAAGATATTAAAAGAATAGTAAACGATAGAAAGGAGTTAGGAATGGCTGCTATCCAAGTTGTTTACAATAAGACAAAAAAGAAAGTATTAAAAGCATTACACTTTCCAATAGAAACGCTTAGAGCTGAGAAAGCTGTAGATGGAATTATAAAGGCTTGGTATTATCATCCTAATTGGGCTGAGTACAAAAGAGGCGATAAGCCTAAAAGAATACCTGCTTTTTGTCAAGGTGGAAAGAAGGAAACTTCTGAGATATTTGTATCTAAACCTTATCAAAGTGGATTCTGGTATTATACTCCTAGTGACTATCATGGATGTTTACAGTACTGTGATTTAGAGGTAGAGGTATCTAACTACCATATCAACAATATAAAAAATGGTTTACAACCTAGCTTATTTATTAACTTCAATAATGGTATTCCTCCAGAGGAGACTCAAGAATTAATAGAAAGCAAGATAAACGATAAGTTTGGAGGAACAAACAATGCAGGTAGAACAATTATAGCTTTTAACGAAGACAAAGATAGTTCAGCAACTATAGACCCTATACACTTACCAGATGCTCACGCACAATATCAGTTCTTAGCTGATGAGAGTAGAGAGAAGATAATGTTAGGACACGGAATTGTATCTCCTATTTTGTTAGGTATTAAAGACAACACAGGTTTTGGTAACAATGCAGAGGAATTAAGAACTGCATCTATACTTATGGATAACTTTGTTGTTAGACCTTTCCAAAAGGATTTGTTAGATGACTTCTGTGAGATACTAGCTATAAACGGAATATACTTAAACCTTTACTTTGTTACTTTGCAACCTATTGAGTTTACAGAACTAGACAACATATCTACTAAGATTAAGCGAGAAGAAGAAACAGGAGAGAAGTTAAGTTCTCAAGAAGAACCCAGTGACTTCTCTGATGAAGAAGGAGATGATATGCTAGAGCAGTTAGAAGGCTTAGGAGAAGTTTTAAGCGATGATTGGGAGGTTATACATACTGAGAAGTATGCTGAGGAGTTAAGTGAGGTTAAAATGGCTGAAATTAAGTCTAGCAATAAATCATCTAAAGAAGATAGTGATATCTATAAAATTAGATATGCTTATATGCCTGTAAGAAAATCTCCTAACAGCAGAAAGTTCTGCAAGAAGATGGAAACGTTTACAGAAAGAAAGATAGTATTTAGAAAGGAAGATATTAATATGATGTCTTTTAGAGGAGTTAATAAAGAGTTAGGTCATAACAGACAGAACTATAGTTTGCTGAAATTTAAGGGAGGTAAGAACTGTCATCATTTCTGGGAACTTAGAGTTTATAAGTTAAAAGGAGATAAAAGAACAGACCCTAATTCGGCTTACGAGAAAGGTTTAAAAGAACCTAACAATCCAAGTGAGATGACTGAAAGAATGATTGATAGACCAGACAGAGGGGCTTATCCAACAAATAAAAAATAAGATATGGCAACTAAAGCATTATTTATAACATTAAATGACTTAAAAAGAAAGTCTATTATATCTGGAAATACAGATGATGATAAGCTGATACAATTTGTAGAGGTTGCTCAAGATTTGCATATCCAAAACTATTTAGGTGGAAACTTATACGACAAGCTACAGGACTTAATATTAACAAACACACTTGATGATGCTGCTAATGTTAACTATAAAAACTTAGTTAATCAGTATGTAAAGCCTATGTTGATTTGGTTTAGTCAAAGTTCTTACCTGCCATTTGCTTCTTATAATATTGGTAATGGAGGTATTTACAAGCATATTGGAGATAACAAACAAGCTATAGATAAAGATGAGTTAGTACACTTAATGGGTAAAGTTAATGAGACTGCTGACTTTTATACTAGGAGATTTTTAGATTATATGGATTACAATAACAATCTGTTCCCAGAATATAACACATCTACAAATGAGCAGATGAGTCCAGATACAGATTCTAATTTCTCTGGAGGTATATTTTTAGGATAGTATGAAGAAAAAGATTTATAAACCAAAAGACTCCAATGTTAAGAAGATGGAGATATTGTTTAAAAAAATAAAAGAAAAAGATAATGGCAAACGAAATATACGATAGTTCTTGGTGGGGTAACACTATACAAACTGCATCTTCTATTGGAACATCAACTGAAATGATACAAGGTCAGTTTAATATGAATGACAGACAAGAAGTTGAAGCAGTTAAGTGTTTAGCAGATTCAATACATAGAATAGGAATACAAGACATACAAAACTAAATAAAATGGCAAAACCAAAATTAGCATTAATACCAGCTGCACAAGGAAGCAAGTTGTTTTCTGTACTACCTTCAAGTGGTGTAGGAGATTTTGACTTTAGTAGAAGTGGTAAAGCAACAAGAATAAACTCACAAGGACTAATAGAAGAAGTATCAAACGGACAATCAAGATTAAACTATCCAATGATTGATGGTAAGGTTGTAGGATGTCCACATCATATATTAGAGCCACAGAGAACTAATAAAGTTACTTATTCAGAAGATTTTTCTAATACAGTATGGAACAACAGTAATGAGGTTATAAGAACTGCAAATGCAACAATTTCGCCAGATGGTAGTTTAAATGCTTTTGATATAAAACCAACTAACATAAATGCAAACCATACTTTAAGAGCTGAAAATCTTGGAGGGTTTACAAGTGGTGCAGTAGTAAATGTATCTTTTTTTGCTAAACAAAATGGATATAAATATATATCTGTTTTAGGAGGATTCGGAAGTTCAAATACTCCATCAGTTATTTTTAATTTAGAAGATGGCTTAATAGAATCTGGTACTGGTACAATTGAAAATTACGGAAATGGTTGGTATAGATGTATTTCTCCAATCACTTTAAATTCAACTGCATTATATTGCGTAGCAACTATTTTAAATGATAACTTGTTAGGCTCTTTTATTGGAGATAATGTAAAAGGTATTTATGTTTATGGTTTTCAAATAGAACAAGGCTCATATCCAACAAGCTATATCAAAACCAACGGAAGTGTAGTTACTCGTTCAGCAGAAACTGCTAATGACTCTGGAGATGCAGCTACGTTTAACGATTCAGAAGGTGTTTTGATGGCAGAGATTAGTGCTTTGGTTGATGATTTAACAAATAGGTATCTATCTATTTCAGATGGAACTGCTAACAATAGAATTCTAATAAGGTATGTTGCTGGATTAAGTAATACAGTAGGTCTTTTTGCAGTTGTTGGAGGTACTGAACAAGCAACTTTACTTTATGAAGTTAATGATATTTTAGATAATATTAAGGTTCTTATTAAGTATAAACAAAATGATTATTCTTTATGGGTAAACGGATTTGAAGTCGATACTGATACGATTGGTATTGTGCCATCTGAAAACACATTAGATAGATTAAATTTTGCAAATATTGATGGTTCAACATTTCCTTTCTACGGAAAAACTAAACAAGTACAATACTACAATTCAGCATTAACAGATAGCGAACTAGAACAACTAACGTCTTGGACATCTTTTACAGATATGGCAGAAGGACAATTATACACAATAGAATAATATGGCAAAGAAACTTAAATTCGGTAACGGAACTTGGGCGACAAAAGAAGGCTCTACGTTAGCTTATAATGACGAGAATAACAACTATAAGCCTTTACCTTTTAGCTTTACAAGAGATAGTATTGCAACAAGAGTAAATAAAGAAGGATTAATAGAAGTAGTTGGTAATGATAAACCAAGAATAGATTATAAAGATAGTGCAGAGGGTGTTCTTTTGTTAGAGAATAGTTCAACTAACCTGTATACTTATAGTGACGATTTTAGTCATAGTAATTGGTCTAAAGATTATGTAAGTGTTAATTCAAGTCAAATTATTTCTCCAGATGGAAATTTAAATACTTATGAGATTAAAGAAAATACATCTAATAATGAACACTCCGTTAGGCAGTTGAAATCAGTTACAAGTGGTAATTATTATACTATTAGTGTTTTTGTAAAAAAGTCATTAAATCAAAGAGATATTTATATTCGTTGTGGTGATGCAAATATTTTAGTGTTTTTTGATACTACGAATTGGGAAGTAGGGGATGAGATTCAAGGTTTTGGAAAGATAGAAAATTACGGAAATGGTTGGTACAGATTAACAGCTACTGGATTATCAGACTCAACTGGAAGTGATAATTTTAGAATTGGATTGTCTGACGGTATTACAAATGGCAGTCAAAATTATACTGGAAACGGAACAAATTCTATGTATTTTTACGGAGCGCAACTAGAACAATCTTCCTACGCAACATCCTACATCCCAACCTCTGGCTCATCAGTCCAACGTGCTGCTGAAACTTGTAATGGTGCTGGTAATAGTGAAGTGTTTAATGATAGTGAGGGAGTATTGTTTGCTGATATAAGTGCTTTGGCTAATGATGGTACAAATAGGATGATTTCATTAACCAATGGAGTTTCAACTGCATCAAATCTTACTCTTTATTTTATACCAACTGCAAATCAAATAAGATATATTTATGAAGTTAGTAGTTCTCAACAGTGTAGTATTATAGCTAATGTTAATGTGCTTTTAAGTAATAAATGCTCTGCGGTATATAAATTAAATCGTTTTGAACTTTGGGTAAATGGATTTAAAATTGGAGAAGATACAAGCGGAACTGTTAATCCAGAGGGTACTTTCACGAAATTAAGTTTTCTTCGAGGTGCATCTCAATTACCTTTCTATGGAAAGACAAAAGAACTTGGCTACTACGATACAGTACTAACAGACGAAGAATTAGAATACCTCACAAGTTATAGGTCATTAAACGAATTAGTAACAGAATTAAATTTAAACACATTATAAGATGGCGAATACATTAAAATTTGGTAATGGAGAATGGTATGGAAAGAAAGATACTATCCTTGCCTATAATGATGAAAATAGTAATTACAAACCTTTACCATTTAATTTTAGTAGAGCATCAAAGGCTACTGTTATAAATAAAGATGGTTTAATTGAAGAAGTAGGTAGTGGACAACCAAGAATAGATTATAAGGATGATAGTAAAGGTGCTTTGTTGTTAGAGCCGAGTAGGACTAATTCTATTATACAGAGTGAAAATTTAGGAACGAGTTGGAGTACGTTTAATGGTGGTTATATATCAACTAATGAAAGTACATCCCCTGATGGTTTATTAACAGCGGATAAACTTTCGACAAATGGTACGTCTTTTAGTTTTGTCCGCCCATCAACTAACCCTACAATTTCAACAGGTAACACTACTTTTACTGTTTTTGCTAAAGCAGACACATCTGATGAATTATGGTTGCGTTTAGATTATGGCACTAATATATATAACAGAAAATTTAATTTAACAACACAAACAATAAGCACAGGTTTTGATAACACAGGTAATATACCTGATGAAGAAACTATCGAAGATTATGGTAATGGTTGGTATAGATTAAGAATAACAGATAGTGCTGATACCACAATTTTTAACCCACGCATATATGTTTCGGATGCTACTCCCACAAGTGGGGATAGTGTATTTTTGTGGGGAGCACAATTAGAATCTGGAAGCTACGCTACATCTTACATACCAACACAAGGTAGTGTAGTAACAAGGTTGGCTGATAGTTGTAGTAATGGAGGTAATGAGCAAGTGTTTGATAATAATACAAGTGTTTTGTTTATTGATTTCTCAAGATTTATATATGAATTTGGTATAAACACATCAGCTTTAACTTTAAGAAACTCAAGTGGTAGTGAACAAATTAGATTTCACTTTGATTACCCAAGTAAAGTGGTAAGATTTAGAGATGCGAAAAATGGTTTTACTACTATCGGAGGTAATATAGTTACTGAAACAAACACAAGAAAAAAAGTAGCATTAAAAATAGATGGAACTACGTTGAAAGTTTTTGCTGATGGTAGTCAGATAGGAAGTGATTATACACGACCAAATGCTTTTGATTTTTCTTATATTAATTTAGGGAGTAGTGGAGATAAATTATTTGACATAAAATATTACAACACCACATTAACAGACCAAGAATTAGCAGCATTAACACAAGTGTAACAATTACATCTATAATAACAACAAGAGTAAATAATAAAATAAATAAGTAATGAGAATAGCAAAATACGAATTTGATTCAAGAGAACAAGCACAAAGTAAAATTGATGCTCTTGGAACTGCAACTGATGAAGATGGAAACGAATATCCAACTCACAAAAGTACTATTGTACAACTAGGAAATATTGTTCTTGAACAAGGAGAATATGACGAAGAAGGAGAAGAAGTAACTGCTCCAGTATTATCAGAAGGTTGGCATATTGACGTATGTTGGGATGATGCAGATATTACTACAATAGAAGAAGAAGCAGTTTTAGATGAAGAAGGTATGGTAGTAACTCCAGAGGTAACATCAGTTGACCATCCTTATGGTTGGAAATCTTATGCAATAGACATCGAGGGTAATGGTGTACATTCTTTCTACGGATTAGACTACGATTCACATAAAATCTAATTAAAGTGGATATGCAAGATATTAAATTGGGTGCTTTAAACTTTATAACCTTTATGGTTAGTTTTTCTGATATAGAACAATGGTTGAAATTAACCTTACTTTTAGTATCTATTGTTTATACAGTTATGAAAATTTACAATCTAGGTAAAAAAAACGATGACAAAATACTTTAAAGAAGTAGAATATAAAATGGATGCAGACTTTCTTGCTAAACTAGACAAGGCAAGAGAGTTTGCTAAAGTACCATTTGTAATTAATTCTGCTTATAGAAGTCCAGAACATCCAGAGTCTATAAAAAATCCTACCTCAAGTCATATTAAAGGTCTAGCAGTAGACATAAGAACAACTGACAGTAGAACTAGATACAAGGTTTTAAATGCTCTTATACACGTTGGTTTTAATCGTATAGGTATTGCAGATACCTTTATACACGTTGATGACGATAAAGACAAATCACAACAAGTAATTTGGACATACTAATTGGCTTACTACACTTAACAATGTTTCTTTGTGGTTGTTTAATAAGACTTAATACAATAAAATATCCTAAACTACTAATTACACTTAATCTAATACTAATAATAATTCTTTTACTATGGCTGATAATAAACTAAAAAACAATGGCAAAGGTACTTTCTTTGGCAATTTATTAAGAAGTCTTGTAAAGACTGGTAAAAAAGTATCTCCTATATTTGATGCAATTACTGGTGGTAAAGTATCTGATATACTAGAATCTATTGGTAACAATAAAGAACTAACAGAAGCAGAAAAAGAAATGTTAGTTAAAGAACTAGAACAAGACGTTATAGAGATGCAAGAGATTACTAAACGTTGGCAATCTGATATGTTGTCTGATAGTTGGTTAAGTAAGAATATAAGACCATTAAGCCTTGCTTTTCTTACGTTAACACTATTTATCTATATTATACTTGATAGTTCTTTAGAAGTCTTTAAAATAGACCAGCAATGGATTTCTTTACTTGGTAACTTGCTAATGCTTGTATATGGAGGTTATTTCGGTGCAAGAACATTAGAAAAAATAAGAAAAAATAAGTAACCACTTTTTTATTTAAAAATAAATATATAACTTTACATTTTTTTAAGTAACTATTTAAGTATTTATATTTATGTATGTCATACATATAATTATATATTAATAGATTAAAAATAAAACAATAAATAGATTAAAAATAAATATAAGTCTTGGGAGAACTTGTATTTGTTAATCTCTGTTAATAACTATATTTCTTCAATACATAAATAACTTGTATATTTGAGTACTAGATTATTTTTTCCCATAAAGTATTTTTTAGTTTTGTTTTAATTATCATTTGCATTAAGAAGGAGGGTCTAAAAACTCTCCTTTTTTAATTTTAACATTTCTTTAACACTTTTTTATTTTATTATAATATACTTTTACAAAAATTAACAAATTATGAAAGTAAACAATTCAGTATGGGATGCATTAAAATCTACAATAGAAATGCATACAAATCAAGACCACAACATTACAGATGTGTTGATTAACTATCAAGTAAAAGAAACTGATAGTATTAAGAATATTTTAAAATTAAATGTAACAATAAATTAAATTATGGAAAAATTAAGAAAGATTCAAGCCGAATTAAAAGCACCAAAAAACCAAAGAAACAATTTTGGAAAGTACAACTATCGTAGTTGTGAAGATATCCTTGAAGCAGTTAAACCTCTACTGGATAAACACAAATGTACATTAACAATCTCTGATGAAGTAAAAGAGGTATGTGGTGTATTGTTTGTTGAAGCAATAGTATTTATATCTGATGGTAAAGATTCAGTACATACTAAAGCACAAGCTGGTATTGACCCAAACAGAAAAGGAATGGATATAGCACAGTCTTTTGGTAGTTCAAGTAGTTATGCACGTAAGTATGCCTTAAATGGTTTATTTTTGATTGATGATACAAAAGATGCAGATTCTACAAACACACACGGAAAAGGTGCTAAATCAACTGAAAAGAGTTGGTTAAACAAAGGTACTGCTGAATTTAAGAAAGTACAGACATACTTAAAAGGTGGAGGTAACATTTCTAAAGTTGAAGAAAAGTACAGAATATCAAAAGAAGTAAAAGAACTATTAACTAAATAAACATAAATTATGATACAATTACCAACAGAAGCAGATGTAATAAATTTAATTGGTTTTGAAACACCTTTAAAATTTGAATTTATATCAGATGGTATATTTACTTTTAAAACAGTAATACCAAATCAAAAAGATGATATAATATTTTATGAGATAGAGTTTTTTAGCAATCCAGATAAATCTTTAGATTTCTTTGCTTATGATACTTTTTCAAACTTTTTATTGAAATATCAAATACATACAGTAAGTGCTATAAACGAATCAAAAAACACAAAAACAGAGATATATTTTAAAACTTATGAATGATTTTGAATTAAGACCAACAGACAAGAAAGACCATTACAGATTCTTCATCAATGGAGTAGATGTAACTGGCGAACAAGAAAGAAGCACTTTTAGACATATTATAGAAGTGATAGATAATAAAATTACAACTGGATTATAAATTTAAAAACAAGTAAAATTATGAGTACAAACAAAAGTTATTTATTAGGAGATGTTGAATTAAGATTAGATGAAATCAAAAGCCTTAAACAGTATTTTGAAAACGTTTTAACTTACAACGCAAAAAGAGAATTAGTTGCAAAGAAAGGAGAAGATGGAAAAGAGTTAAAGAAACTTAAATTAAACTTTTCTATTTTTGAAGAAGGCAACTACGGACAAAATGTATCTTTTACAATTCCACAAACAAAGGAACAAAGAGATAATGGAGAAAAGAAAAGATATGTTGCCAATGGTAAAATTTACTATGCATCAGACAACTTACAATCTTTTGTTCAAAAGTCAGAAGCAAAAGCAGAGAAAGCAACACCAGTTGCAGCAGATGATTTGCCATTTTAAATTATAAGGGAGGTGTAAAAACCTCCTTTTTTTTTGACTATGTGGAACTATAAAGGACAGAGAATAAAATCAAGAGAAGATTTACCAACAGAAGCAATTGGCTTTGTTTACAGAATACTTAACAGACGAACAGAACAAGTTTACATTGGTAAAAAGATACTACTTAACAAACGTACAAGACCACCTCTAAAGGGATATAAAAGAAAGAGAATTGACTACGTTGAAAGTAACTGGATGAAATATACTGGTAGCAATAAAGAAAGTAAAAAATGGGAAATAGAAAATTGTTATAGGGAAATTATATATATTTGCTACAATAGAACAATGATGAGTTATTATGAAACAAAACTACAATTTACCGAAAACGTTTTAGAAAATGATAAATTCTTAAATGATAATATACTTGGTAAATATTATAAAACAAAAATACAGAAATATATAGATGACGAAAAAAATAAAAACGAATGAAGAAAAAGAAGTTGATAGAATGGGAATGCAGTTTCTTGAAGAAAAATATAGTGTAGATTTAAATGAAGTATTAGAATATCCTCCAGTAGCAATTAGTTGTGGCACTTATAAAGAAAATAACTTTGAAGGTAAATTAGTTGAATATGAAATTCCTCTTGGCACAGATGGTAATTTTGCTTTTACACAAGCCTACCCTAAAGTAGGTAAGTCATTTTTTATAAGTTTACTTGTATCAGCATATCAAGGTGGTAGTAATAAATATACTGGTAAAATAAAAGGTAATAGAAAAAAAAGAAAAATTATACATTTTGATACAGAGCAAGGTAAATTCCACGTTAGTAAACTAGCAAAAAGAACAATGGTAATGAATAATAAAAAAGAGGATGATAATTACCATATCTATGCTTTAAGAACAATGGATTACAAAGAAAGATTAGAATTTATAGAATATGTTTTATATGAAAATTTTAACAAAAAAAACATTGGATTAATTATTATAGATGGTGTTGCCGATTTATGTTCTGATGTAAATTCTATGCAAGAATCTAATTTTGTAGTTCAAAAACTTATGGAGTGGACAAGTGTTTTAAATTGTAATTTACATACAATAATTCATCAAAACTTTGGAACAAATAAGGCAACTGGAAATTTAGGAAGTGCATTAGAGAAGAAGGCGGAATTACAAATAAGTCTTGAAAAAAATAGTGTACATCAAGGGCATATAAATGTAGAATGTAAAAGAAGTAGAAACAGAGGCTTTGAAACTTTTAGTTTTACAATAAATGATAATGGTTTACCAGAATTTGTTAAAGATGATTATGAATTTTTAGAATAAAAAACACTATATTGCGTTTATGCAAAATTGGAAAGAAAAAGATTTATTTGAATGGTTGTCAAAAAACCATTACAAGACATTAGTAAATAGTAAAAATCCAATATCAAGATGGGATTGCTACGACATTGAAACGCAAAGCAGAATAGAATTAAAGTGCAGAAAGAAACATTACGATACTTTAATACTTGAAAAGTCTAAATACGATGCTTTAATAAAAGAATCAAATAAACATTTTGATATACCAATATACATCAATAGTACACCACAAGGTATCTATCTATTTAATTTAAACAAAGTAGATTTAAAATGGTTTGAGAAATCATTACCAGCCACATCAGAATTTAAAAACAGAAGGTGGGTAAAAAAACAAGTAACAGAAATAAATATAAAACAAGCAATAAAACTAAAATAAATGGAAACAATTAAATTATTAAACAACGAAGTATTTAACAAGAAAGACATTTTAAGTAAGATGATGGATGATGAATTTTACTATGGGTATCTTGGTGTAAATGCATTATCAAGTTCAGCATCAAAGAAACTTTTAGATTCTCCTTATGCTTATTATCGTTCACTAACAGAAAAACAAACAAATGTACAAGCATTAAGAGATGGTCAACTAATACACCTTATGGTACTTGAGCCAGAAAAAGTAGACTACTTAACTTTTACAGAAGGTACAAAAGCATCAAAGCAATACAAGTTAGCAGTACAAGAAGTTGGCTCACACAACGTATTTACAAACTCTGAATATCATAAGGCAAAAAAGATATCTGAAAGAGTGCGAAGTGTAACTGATGTAAAGAACATACTGGAGGGTGCAAGATTTGAAATACCAGCAATTGATACATATAATGATTTAGCATTTAGAGGTAAAGCAGATATATTAAAAGATGGTGTTGTAATAGATTTAAAAACAACTGCTGACATAAAAAACTTTGAAAGGTCTGCACATCACTTTTCTTATAATCTACAAGCTGCATTGTATTTAGAATTGTTTGGAGCATTTGACTTTGAATTTATTGTAGTTGATAAAAGTACACTTGACGTTGGTATCTTTAAATGTTCACAAGACTTTATTGATAGTGGTAAAAGAAAACTTGATATTGCAACAGAAAGATATTATGACTACCTACAAACAGAAAATATAGAAGATTATGTTACAAGAGGAACTTTGTAAGAATAAAGAGATTATTGCTTATAGAAGTTGTGTTGATAGCTACTTTAGTAATGGAGATAGAAAAGACATAATGGAGTATTGGCTACAACTATTTGAACAGAAAAGATTTTGTGAAGCAAAAGGTGTAGAAAAAGCACTTGAACTAATTGACATATACGAGGACTTAAATGCCAAAGATTAAAAAGAAGATACACTTAAAAAATTGTAATTATGAGCATCAGCAGTATTGTTTTAAAAAAGGATTTATAATTTACCCAGTTGTATCTGGTAACAGTTATAAGGTTTACTGCAATAGGATAAAAGGTAATTACTATATGAAAGGAAAAGAATTTAATAAACAACAATCGTTCCAAGCTATTTGGGATTTATACACAAAGATATACAACTATGACATTAATAAGATACGAGATTAAAGCTGGATTTTTTAAAGGATTACTGCTTGGCATAAGACATTATACATTTGATGATGTTGAAATTTATGAAGAAGATATAGTATTATACATTGGTATCTTTCAAATAATAGTAACTAAAATATACGAGAAATAATGAATACAAGAGAAAAATGGGCAGAGATGCAAGAAGAACAAGATAGTATTGTTAAATCAGTTGTAAGTTCATATAAAGAACGTTCAAGAGTTGGTATAGAGAAATACAACAAGACAATGGATAGAAACGATTTAAGCACCTCTGAATGGCTACAACACCTACAAGAAGAATTAATGGATGCAACATTATATATTGAAAAACTAAAACAAACATTATGTACAAAAGAAAATTAATACAGAAACTACAACAACTAATTGACAAACTACCAGCTTGTATTAGAAGGCAAGAAGCAATGGATGACTTAATAAATTTAAAGTTAAGTGAATCAGATTATCATTACATATCATTAAAAAACAAATACAAAGAGTTATGAATCAATCAAGCACAGAAAAAGGAATGATGTTATTTATAGTAATGGCATTAATAGTAGCTTATATTATAATTGGTATTGTTTGTATTGCAGTTTTGTAAATGTTAAAGAAATGTTAAAGTATATTAACATAGTTGTTAATTAAATAATTTCTTATATATTTGAGTATAATTAAAAACTTATATTATGACAATAGTAACAAGACAAGAGTTTAGAAGTTTAGAATCAGAAAAAATTGGACAATACCAATGGTATATAAAAGGAGCTAGTTTATCACAAGAGGTTGCTCTATATGAGAGAATAGTAAGAGATTTAAAAAAAGAATATATTATAAAAAAATAAAAACAACGGGAGGGTAAAACCTCCCTTTTAAAACAAAACAAGATGAAAAAATTACAAACAGTTAAGGAATTAAAAGAAATGTACACAAAAGAAGATATAAAAAATATCTTTGAAGATAAAGGAATGTACATCAATACAGTAAATGAAAAAGGAGATAAGCACGATGGTATGACCATTGCCTTTAACAAGGCAGATAGTCTTTTTTATTTTAGTAGCTATGTTCTTGCTTATCACTATTTTTTACAAATGAATTGGATATAAAAACAAAACAAGATGAAAAAATTACAAACTTTAGTATTGATTTTAGCACCAAGCTATTTTATAGCAAGAATGTTATTAGGTTTAATCTTTAACGTATAATTATGAAGAAGATGCTTACAAGATTCGGAGAGTTCGTATTTGTACTACTTATGATTATGATAGTTGCTTATATGTGCTTATGGTTTATATCAATGATATTAATATTATTTAACAGTTAAAAACAAAACAAATGGAAGAAACACTAGATTTAATTAAAAGTTATGTAAACATAACAGACAATTTATGGCTACAAAGACAAGTAGAAATACTTGAAGTTCAAATAAGATTAGAGTTAGAAAATGCAAAACAAGAATGTGAATAATATGGACTTAATAAAACTAATAAAAACAATTGAGCCAGAGTATCACAATAGAGATTTTTGTATAAACTCATTGCCAAATGAAGTAACTTTAATTCTAGATACTGAACAATACTTAATAGAAGTAAGTTTAAAGAATGAGATATTAGAAACTAATTTCTATCAAGGAGAAGAAATATACAAAGCATCAGATGATGAGATAGATTACATCTACAACTATCTTGAACAACTATTAGTAGACAAGGTAGAAGAAACAAAACAATACTACAACGAACACAATTACAATTACCAAATATGGAGTTAACAAAAAAGAATTTAGAAAAGATTAGTGGTGCAATAATAACATCATTTGTAAATCAACACTTTTTAGAAGAAGCAATGCGAACTGGTTTATTTAGGCACAGAGTAAAGAACAATGTAAACAGAACTATAAAAGAGTTAATGCATATAGAATCTGAATACTATAATAAGATTGAAGATGTAGACGATAAAGGTTTAGGAGATAAACTAATTGCAAACAAATTAGAGTTTGTTAAATGGGTATTAAATGAATTTGACTTTAATGATTTCTGTAAGATACAAGAAGTGTGTAAAGCATATACATTAAACAAAGAAGAAGTAACAAACGTAACAGACAAAATATTAATTGATAACGGAGCAGAATAAAATGAATATAGAAGATATAAAGAAAATAGGAGATAGTGTAAAAGAAGTATCTGGACTTGATATATTTGACAACACAAGAAGGAGAGATTATGTAGAGATGAGAGCATTAGTATGTTATATTTTAAGAAAGAAATTGAGAATAGGTTTAACAAACATAGCTTTATACTTTCAATCAGAAGGAAAGACAATGCATCACGCAACAGTAATACACCTTGTTAATCAGTACCCAGTATATAAGAAATACAATTCTAGATTAGAAGATATAGAGTATAGTTTTAATTTTGATAAATCTTTTCAGTTTAATGAGAATAATTTTATAAAAAATCAGTACCTAATAGACAAGTACAATAAGTTAAAAAATAAGTATGATGATTTAAAAAACAATGTAGAAAAGAATCCTATACTTAATGTTATGCATAATATACCAGAAAATAAAAGAGATGAAGTAATTGAGAGAATAATTATGATGAAGAAAAGTTGGGATTGGAAAAGCAAAGATGAATGTAAGGTAGTAGAAGCAAATACATCAATGGAGGGAATGCACTGGTAAATAAATACTTAAATACTTATAATGAAAAGATTTTATTACATAGACGAAAATGAGCAAGAGCAATTAGATTTAATATGGCTTTTTGAATATGCAACAGATAACAAATTAAATTATGATGAGTGCGTAATTGCTTTATCAAGATTAACTAAATATATAAAAATACAAGAAAAATGAAAACAGTAAATAGTTTAAGTGGTGGTAAAACATCAAGTTATATAGCAGCTAATTATCCAGCAGACTACAATGTATTTTCTTTAGTTAGAACAGATGATAAAAATTGTATGTTCCCAGATGCTAAAATAAGGCAAGAAGTTTCAGATAGATTAGGCACAGAGTTTATTGGTACTTTGGAAGAAGATATGATTATTTATACAATGTTAGATTTAGAACAGTTTATAGGTTCTAAAATAGATTGGGTAACTGGAAAGACATTTGATGAAACTGTTACAAGAGGTAAAGATGGAAAGATACAATTGCCTACACCAATGAGAAGATTTTGCACAGTTGAAATGAAGATAGAGCCTATATTTAACTTTTGGAAAGAAAACATTAAAGAAATTGTTGAAACAAGAATAGGTTTTAGAGCAAACGAAACAAGACGAG
>Ga0208667_1000389_pt1 | contig 19495 bp, 30 predicted proteins | sample 11BtaG_FD_184085 | JGI IMG/M metagenome (GOLD analysis project Ga0208667, IMG submission 184085) | Marine viral communities from the Subarctic Pacific Ocean - 11B_ETSP_OMZ_AT15265_CsCl metaG (SPAdes) (version 2) | ecosystem: Environmental > Aquatic > Marine > Oceanic | place: Pacific Ocean... | reverse complement strand
TCTTCGATCTGTGTGCCTACTGCCAAGTTGGCCAACGGTGCTGTTGGAATTTGTCCGCCCCATTTGTCGGGATCATATACAAGTGCTGTACCTGATATGTTTCCTACTGGGTTAGTAATTAGTCCACTACTGACTGCATCAACAGTGAATGTGCAATCATGTATAGTATCTATGCCTCCTAAGTTGGCTCCACTTAATGTTACTGTATCGCCTATGACAAAATCAGGTGTGCTACTTGATACAAATACTGTTGTATATGTATTTGGCAATGATTTAAATACTGTACACACACAACTTGTACCGGTGCCTGTTACACTTTTGCTTGACACATTTGCGATTATGTTTTTAAACACAATTGGAGGTATAATTGGAGGTATAGGTGGTATTACAGGTATATCAATAGGATCATCTTCTTCTTCACTTTCTGTTACTGTTGGTTCTGTGTATACACTTGCGTCATACTCTAACAATAGTAATTCACAAGATATCATACCATCTTGACCTAATAGTTCTTTGTTTTTCATGACTCTAAACAGTTTGTCAGTAAAACCATAATCACTGTTACTGAGTTTTACAACATCACCAGCATCAATTTGTAAACAACTGAAATCTCCTACAGTAGTTACTACCATGCCTTTTCTACTTTGATTGAGATCTAAATTACCTAATTGTTGTGCGTGTATATTGTTGTTCACTAATGGTAATCTATACTCTAAATTGTTGTCTGGTTCACCTGTGTTTCTATCGCCACTTGGTGTTTCTACTACTACTGTATTTGTTTGATCTTTTCTGTTTTGATCAGCAAACGATACTGTTACTTTGTTCAGTGTATTGTATAATTCTGTGCTTGTAATTGCTATTTTACCAATAAGATTATCATCATTTAATTGAAATGCGTTACTTAATTCAGTTGTACTATAAGGTCTGTTAGGTATTGCTTTGAATTTACCCTGTTTACCATCAAATGTAAAGTATGTGCCTGCGTTTCTACATATATCATCGATGTTATCCATACAAGTGTTGTATGTACTTAAATATCCATTTATTTGATATCGATCTATTGTGCTACTACCACCAGTATTAGGTGTATAAGTAATTTGTTCATCGCAATAACCTTTCATTTGTGTATTTGCTGTGCCTAATATACTGGTTATATCAATGTCAGCATTGGCTAATCCAGCACCATACCTAGTGTTAGTCATATAATCAAATAACACTTCACCAGGATTATGCATACTGTTTGTAAGATCAAACGTCATTGAACCTAGACCTGCTAATCCATTTTCAGCATCATAGTCTAATTCTATCATGACAAACACTAATCCTTCCATAGTGTAATGACTTGTACCAAATGTATTCCAGTGTGGCATCATTGTTGTGGCATTTACGGCACCAGATGTTGGAAATATCTGTTTAGCACTGGTTGTATCACCAGCATATACTCTGATACGGATTTTGTTCGCCCAATCTTCTGTGGTTGTGGCATTTGGATCTGTGTAACTGATTACATTTGCGCCTGAAAAGTTAAGTTTTCTATCTCCCCAAAAGATCTGATTAAGTGTATATGTTTCGCCTTCTACAAATTCACTTAATGTGATACAATAGTGCATAGTCTCGTTTTGATTTGATATAGCAACATCTGTTATTGGACCACTCATGAAATTACGGCCATAAGCAACCCCTATCCTGTTGTCAGTACTCGGGGCCACCTGTATTTTAGTCCCGGGGTCTGGTCCCATATCGGGAACATCGAACACACCCATTAATTTAGCAGTACCAAAGGCCAAGCCTGCGGCTATAACACCAATTGCCATACCTGTTAGTGTGAATGTACCTGCGGCGGCTAGTGCGGCTGTAAAACCAATACCTGATATTGCTCCAACTATCGCACTTGCTATTGCTGTAAATACTGCCATATTATACTCCTACTTCCTACTCTGCGTAATAAACTGTTTCTATTGGTCTAAAACCATACTTGTCTAACTTGATGTCTGGTGACTTGTCCATAAGTGTCATTGTGTAACCTTGTATCTTACCAGCATCTTTCATTGCTTTAGCAATGCTTATAAATTTTAAGAATAATTTGCCACCTATTGTACCATCTCTGTGTTCTGGTTCAACCCACCATGCCATTTCTCTTAACACATGTTTTACTTGTGGTAGCCAAACATCTGCGGCTGGTGCCGCAATGAAGAAACCTGCTGGTTTACCTTCATGTTCTGCGTACAGTAAAACTCCTGTCTTTGAAATACCAAACAATAATTGATCAATATAATCATCATCGTATTGTGGCTTATGTAGATAACCTACTGGCGCACTATTGGCAAAATTTATAAACATTTTCTTAATGTTCTTAAAGTCTTTTACTTCTGCTTGTTTTATCATATCTTTTCATCCTTTAAATCTCTATCTTTGTTGTTGATTATAGCCACCACTGCCTCCACGGCCACGACCACCGCCACCGCCACCGCCTCCTCCGCCACCATATCCACCTGATGTACTGTATTCTTTACCAAAGTCGAAACTGGTATTGTACAGTATGGGTATACGGTTGAAACTTCTGTCTGCGGGGAATAGCCTTTTTCTATCTTCAGGATTTGTTCTTTGTCCTGTTATTTTGTTACTGAGTACTGTTAATTGACTTGCTAGTGTGACTGTAACAGCATAGTCCATTTGTTTACTCAATACATTTACTTGTTCGTCTATTTTAAAATTGGTTATAACACCTTTAAATCTTGTGTATTCATTGCCTGTGAGTGCTAGTGTACTGGGATCTACAAATGCTCTTTGTATAGTTACATTACCACCTTTTACAGGCTCTGTTAGTATTTGACTTAGATAATTTTGTTCTGAGGGTATACCACTTAGTGTTAGTGTTAGATCACTACTGTCATATTTTAAATCATCTGATATTTGACCCACAGTCAAGAAACTGCCTAATTCTGTGTAATCATTACCACCTACAGTTACAGGTTTCCAATTGCTTGAAATATAGTATACATTAGCACCTATTTGTAAATCAATAAGTGTTATTGGTGCTATATTTGTGCCTTGTACTTCTGTAATTGTTGTCATTAAGTTATAATCTCCACGAATTCAAAATCACCAGCAAATTCTATTCTATCATGTGGCACAATGCTGTATGTTGGGCAACTCATTGCTTTTACATGAAAACGTACTTCTGTGCCTTTTCTTACGCCTCCACTTGTTATACTTACACCATCTTGGCTCAATACAGGCCTATGTACTGGTATAGTTACATTAGCACCTGTACTAAATGATACATCACTGGTTACTTGATATGGATATCTATATGTGCCTGTGTTACCTTGTGGTTGTAAGTAATCACCTTTCTTAAAAAGTGTGCCACTACCACTAGCACCACTGGCATTGATGTATAATTCTTTACCATCTCCTCCTACCATTGTGATACTACCGCCATCTATACCACCTTGATATGCTGTGATATAATTCATGCCTGTGTTATTTGCTAAACTTATATTTGCTTCTGTTACTCTATCAGCAGTATCTATATCTTCTAACACACCTCTATTTTCTGAATATTTCAATCCAGGAACACTACCTACTGTGAATTTATACACACTGGGTTGGCGTTCTGCTGTTTTTATGTGTCCACTTCTACTAACACTCATTGCTGTGGTTTTACGTTTATCTACTGATATGAATGTTGCGTTATCTATAATTGTTTGAAAACTCATTATCTACTCCCTGGTACAGTTCTAGCACCTGCCTGTGTTACAGCATATATAAATCCTGGATCACTTGCTACTAAGGCTTGGAAACTAGGTGCGTCAACGGCGTTTATGTTGTATGTTACTTGACCACCACCCATTTGACTGTTTGGCGTTATTGTGCCTGCGGCACCTCCCATATGAAGCAACTCGGGGCCCTTTTCACCAACTAAGTATGTGCCACCTGGCATAACTGGTCCACCTGTTTGTTTAGGAACAATACTACCGCCAGTGCTAAATGTATAACCAAATGGACCTAATAATGCTCCTAGTATAGGTTGTATAATTTGCAGTCTTATGATGTCTGCTATAATTTGTGTAATTAATTTCTTAAAGAAGTTTTTAAAGGCATCTCCAGCCTTTTGACCTTCTAAGAAAGCAGTTGCTAAGTCTTCACTTAAGGCAACTTGTGCAGTACCTAGTGTATCTAAGAAATTGTTTAAGCCTTCATTCTCACCAAATATTTCATCCAGTTCACGTTTTAGTCTTATGTATTCTTGTATACCAATAGCACCTGTTTTGTATAGTTCTTCTAGTCTTAACAAGAATGCTTCGAATTCTGCACCACTGATTTGACTTATAGCATCGAGATCATCTCTAAACTTCTGTATTGCTGTTCTTGTATCTTCTATAGCATCAGTTGTTGTAGTAGCATTTTTGGCAATGTCTACTGTGATTTCATTTAATGGCTCTAGTGCTGGTGCTATAGCATCTGCTTCTGTACGCAGGCCTGCGGCACCTTCTCTTAAACTTTCAATGAATCCATCTACACTAGCCAATGTATCAAAGAAACCAGTGTCTCCTTGATCTGCCATACTGTCTTCAAGTAATTTATTTGCGGCTAAAAGGGCCACGCCTGCGGCTGTAATACCTGCTGTAACTTTAACTAAACCTACACCAGTAACACCTTGTAATACTGTACCACTGGCGATTGCTAATTTGTTTGCGGCGTCAATAGCCTTAACTGCGGCGGCGGCTGCCACTGCGGCAATGACTAGTTTATCTAAGCCACCTGCTAAATTAATGGCTCCGCCTGCTATAGTGCCAAATAGATTTGCTAATGGTTTAACTATATCAATGAATACTGCTACTGTTCTAGTAAAGTTTATAAATGCTTCTACAATACCTTCGCCTATGCTTTTTGCTAATGCGTCGATATCTGCTTTGTTTTGTCTGTATAAATTTGTTATTGTCAATAAGAATGTGGTAAGTTCTGGCTTTATAGCATCACCAAGTTCTTTATTGAATAATGTTAAGGCATCTCCAGCCTGTGATGCCGCACCACCTAAACTTTTGTTTAATTGATTACTTGCACCTGCAATTTCTGTACCAAACTCTCTGAATTTTGTTATTGTTTCATCAACACTTACACTTACACCTGCTGTGAATCCTGCGGCAGCCAATACACCTCTTTCTCTAAATACATCGGCGGCACTAGCACCAGCACTAAAGGCTCTTTGTAAACCACTTACTGCTGTTTCAAATGGTATGTTAAACTGTGCGGCAATATCTGCGGCTAACTGTATGTTATCTCTAAATTCTTCTAAGTTAGCACTTACAGTAAGTAGGGTAGGTGAAGCACTTGCTAATTCAGAGAAAGCAAATGGTAATTCTGTGGCTTTTTGTGTTATAACTTCTAATGCTCGAGCACCTTTTTCAGCACTACCTGTTAAGTTTGCTAATGTTATTTCTACTCTTTCGAATTCAGCACTTGTTCTTATAGCACTTGTAAGTGTTTTAAATGCTACTGTAACGGCTGTTACTGCGGCGGCTACTAAAGCCGCAATACTTATAAATTTTAAGAAACCACCACTTGTTTCTTTTGTAGTACGAGCATTACCTTCCATTTGTGTTTCAAGGTTGCTCATTTCATTTTTGGCTTTCTTTACATTTTCTCTAAAGTCTTCACTTAAGACTTTTTTCATCATGTTTTCGCCATCGCCTAAATCATCGAATACCTTTTTGGCTGCATCACTCATGGTTGTGATGTTTTGTGTTATATTTTCTGTACTACTTTGTATTGTGGTTGATGCCGCACCTATACCGGCACCAATACCGGCTAATCCTGCGCCTAGTCCACCTAGTCCACCAGCACCAGCACCTCCTAATACACCTACTGTAGCACTTGTACTTGCTACTGCTGATTTTAATCTGTTGAGATTGGCAACTGCTTGTCTTATGCCACGATTAAAGTTTCTATCTCTAAGTTGTAGTACTACTTCTATTCTTTTTGCCATTATCTCTGTATCCTTCTAACATATTTTTCTACAAAATCATCCATGTGATCTATAGTTGGTTCTGTAAAACCATCGGGTGCTTGTTTGCTCCACCCTTCATCTAATCTTGCGGCATAAGGGTACTTAGAATTTATTCTGTCACTTACATTATGAACTGTTCTACGTCTTGCGTTACCACTTTTGATAGGTGTTAATTTGACCATTTCTTTATGGCCATCATCCATCATGTCATCAGGCATGTCTAACAGATCATTAAACATGTCTGTTACACCTTTAGCATTAACTTTTATCTTTATGTCCATAATATTCTTCTGCCTTTTTAAACATGTCGTCGCCAAATTGACGTCGAGCAAGTTTTGGATCTACTGGCTTTTTGTTTGCTTTAGCATTTTGGATCATTTCCCAATTTACTGCCACATCAAAGACCATTAAATCAAAACTATCACCTTTACATAATAGTTCACTTGGCAAAACACCGTATCTTTTACTGATTTGATCTAGTGTTAGTATCAAACCAGTATCAGCACTTTCGTCTATGACGTGGCTGGTTACTTTCCCAGTTTTGCGCCAATCAGGCTCATTGCTTCAGTCATAACATCAATAGGCAACACCATTTCACCATCCATTACAGGTGAACCATCTTCTTTTAAAATGATATCTGAAAGTACACTCATGTACTCTCCAACGTTATCTGTAGTTGCGTTTGCTAATTTTGAAAAAACATCTAATGACTGTCTGTCATACATGTAGAATTCAAGTTCGTCACCGTACTTTTCTACTATTTCTTGTTTGCTGATTGTTAGTTTTACTAACTGTGGTTTTTTTGCTAGTTCTGATAGTTTCATATCTTTACTCCTTTATATCTCTAGTTTTTAAATCATGAATAGCACTTAGTATGAATGCTAATCTACTTTGTGCTTTGCGTACATCACCCTCAGCACATTTAATTTCGTTTTGAGCCTTTGCTATTTCTGGCTCAATCGACTGAAGAATCTCCTTCGTCGATCTTTTCTTCCATATCTCCATAACTTTCTTCCTGTTCATCTATATTTATTTCTTTTTTAGGCTTTTTTCCGCCCTTGCTATCTGGTAATACTATACCATGTTTTTTAGCATATACATCCATGTCGTGTTCTTCGCCGTCAATTCGAATCATGCGATCTTCTCGGCCTGTCCACACTCCATCTTTGAATAATCTTAAAAATTTGTGTTCCATGTTTTACTCCTATGATATAACACCCCCAATATTGAGGGTGCTATATTTTAAATCATTTACGATTCGTCTGTCTTAGTAAGTTCACCATTCACAATGATTTCCATTGGGGAAATCCATACTGCTTGGTCGATACTTGCGTTAGGGGCTAATCCACCGATAAACCCTTTACCTGTCCAATATGTATCGCCGGTTGTACCTGTTCCTTCAAAACTAACTGAGAAGAATATCTCTGTTTTTGCTTTTGAAGTTTCAAATAAACCATTGGTTTTTACACCATTTACAGCATGACCTGAATCTCCAAACATCACTACGTCATCCACTAACATGTTACAAGAAACACTATTCTCATTCACAGTTGTGAAAGCACTAGAACTACTAGAATCCAATGTAGAATATCTAACAGTTCCGGGTGCTGATGAAATAGTTAGGTCTTGTAAAAAAGGAATGCTCAAACTATCGGTAGCACCTGGTACTGCCAATGCGGCGTTTGATCCTAATGTTAAAATTGCTTGTGAACCTGCTGTTACGTTAATTACTGCCATCGGTTTCTCCTATTTGTTATACAGTTATAAACTCGAAATCAAACTCATATGTTATATAATCTGTTGTGATTTCGGTTGAGGTCTCACACTCTTTTGAGTATGGACCAGTTATTCCCAACCTTGCTTCACGGATACTGTTTGTAACACTATCTATGTCACCAGGTTGATTTTTGGCATCTACAGTTAGATATCCTTTCACTGTAGTTACTGTTTGATACACATCAGCATCGAGTGTGTTATACAACACCTCTTTGCTAACGTTGTCCTGATCAATATACAAAGTTTTTTTATTCTTTATATCCAATCTAACATCACCACTTTGTACAAAGGGTAATTCTGCACTAACTGACACATTACTGCCACTTAGAGTAGTTGTTAGGTCTGCGATCAGTGTATCTCTGAAAGCCATTATCTTACTCTACTTATATTGCTTCTGCCTCTAGTACGCCTGTTAGGTCTGAATCTAACCATTTTTTCATTGGTCTGTACAGAACCATCATTATCAGCATCATACCAATCAAGTATATCCATAAGTTCTCTGAATAAATCATCGAACTTACCTGAATAGTATTCAATCTTTTGTACTTCTGCTGATTCTGGGTTACCAAAGTCTGCAATCTTAGGTAGCAAATATTCTTTCAATGTGTAATAAGCACACATATCTGTAATATCTGATTTTCTACCTACAATCAAGTTCATGTTGATAGGGGGTATATCATCAATTGAATCATACCCTCCACCAGCATATCCGAGGTATTCTCTCCATCTAGCACTAGCACGAATCTTTTCATTGATTCTGTTAGTTGCTTTCTGTGTCAAATCCTCTAAGTAATTGTCTAGGCTTCCAGGTGTGTCAGGAACATCAGTAAAGTTGACCTCATTGGCCTCAAAGATACGTTGATCTTTGTCCTTTATGTCTAATGCTTCTGCGTAACTAATTACGTTTCCTGCTCCATCTGTTATAAATGCCATAGTTTAACTCCTATCTTACGCAGATGCTAAACTTTCTGGAAGGTTATTACTTCTAACAAATTGGCAACCAATTGCCTGTGTGATTAAACCTTGTAACAAGGCATCATTTGCTAAGTCTTGAGCAACTGAACCAATTGATCCACTTGATGCTCCAACACCATTTAGTTCACTTGCTAATGCTAATTCTTGTGCTGAGTTAATAAATGCCCAGTAGAATCCACCTGTTGTAGGCGCATTATCGCCTCTTAGGTTAGCAACTGATTTTGAAATTGTGTCTAAGTTAGCATTTGAAGAACCTACACCACTTTCAGTAGCAAAACATCTGATGAAGTTTTGTTGACCTGCGGCTACAACTGGATCTGTTCTTAATTGAGCAAAACCGTTTCTTACTGTAGCAACCATTTGGTGGTTGTCGTATTGAACGTCGTTAAACATTTTAACTGTTGGTTCTCTTTTACTTGCGTATGCTAGACCTTCTGCTGACATAACAATACCTAAGTCTGCGTTAGTTAAGGCTGTGTTAGCAAAACCATCGTTAGGTACGTTGATGTTAGCCATATCTGTCATTGCCGTTGTGGCACCTGATAAAGCAACTCTAAAACCTTCTGTGTCTGTTGCTTTAGCAATAGCACCTGAAAGTCTTGTTACGATTGCGTTAGATACAGTAGCAAGGCCACCATCTTCTAATGCTTCTTCAGAAACAGTTGAACCTGCTCCTTTTTTAGTTACTGCTAAACTTACTGAACTAGGATCGAAATCGAATCCTGCGTTGATAAGGTCTGCACTATCACTTACACCAACATTACCTGCTGGCCAGTAATTACCCAAAGGAATCTGCATGGTGTTACCAATTGATCCTTCTAAATTATAGTTGTGAGTTAGGATTGCCGGATTTGGTAGTAATACTGCGTTATCGAAGTATGGAATCAAATCTGCAACCACATTAGAATATAACTCTGCAACTGTACTTGTTCCTATTGCCATAATTTTCTCCTATATTTAATTATGTTTATGTTATACTAAAGAGAACGGAAACTTCTTGTTCTCTCCATATGTTTTTTAACCATTGCGTCTGTGACTTTGTCTCTTGGCAATGTTTTATTTGCATTTCGCACTTGAACATAAGCCGCATTATATTCTCTATCTGTCTTGAGTCTACTTTCGTTAACTCCTGAATTACTAGAAACATCTTGCGGTGTTCTATCTGCGTCAAATGTATCTACACCTTTCTTGGCAAATGGTAAGCCTAGACTTTTACCAACTACTTCTACAGCAGTCTTGTAGTCAGGTTTTTCACCATCTACTGTTAAATAATCATCACCGTTTTTAATTGCGAACGTCTCGCCTTCTACTAACAGCATGTTTCTGGCTTTCATCAAGTCTACCACAGCATCTTTTTGCTCTGGCTTCCAACTAGTAGGCATATTATCCTTTAAACTGGATACATGCTCCTTTACAGCATAGTCTGTTCTGACTTTGCTGAGTTCTGCTTTCAGTTCTTCAACTGTTGCTTCCCTCTTTTGAACAGCACTTCTCAGTGCTTCAACGTCTAGAGAATTACTCTCTGGAGAAACATTTCGCAGTTCTGTAACTACTTGTTTAACTTGATCAATGCTATCAACATCTAGATCATTTAGTATTCTACTTTCAACATCCTTTTTGGCATTGGCGGCAATTCTGTTTGTGTCGTCTCTAGAGTAAACTCTAACTCCGTCTACATACATTTTCGAATCACGCATCTCAACCTTAGGTGATGAAGGTGTATCTACTACATCTGATTTCTGGTCTTGTGATTGTACCTCAGTATCAGTATTAACTGGTTGCACGGTTTCGCCTGCAACTGGCGTATCTATATTTTGTCCTTCCGACATTTTATTCTCCTATTGTCCCTGAGTTGGGGTATTATCAAGATATTACAAGCCTTTGTTAGTTGATGTACTTTCCATCAACTCTTCAAGTCTCATGCGTATCTTGTCACGCATATTATTTCTAAAATCTGGTTCCGAGGCTGTCTGTCCGATAGCCGCCTCATATTCTTCGTGTGTTTCAAATGGCATGTATATACTAGTGCCATCTGCTTGAACGTGCTCGTGTGCGCCAGTTCCTCCTAATCTATTTGCTTCTGCTATTGCTTCTGCTTCAGTGTTGTAACTTGGTGCTTCTATATCACTACCAAACATTTCATCATATTTGTTTACAACGTTAATTAAGACATCTATTTCTTTTAATTCTGTTTCTAATGCTCTTTTGTTATATTGTCTACTGTATGATACACGGAAATCTTCTGGTTTTTGTTGGTTAGTCCAATCAAAATAGATATCAAACAGTTTGCTTTCTGCATTTTCTAAGTTTGTTGCTTTCTTTCTTATAAGTGCGGCAAGTTTATCGTCAAATATTTCAATTTGTTCGCCACTGTTACTTGCTCTAATCAAGTCTTCACTACGCAACATTGCTATTTGTGTTAATTTGTTTAATTTGTTGTCTATCAAATCACGTATTTCTGTGATAGCATCTAGACTAGGTGAAGCAAACTGATAAACATAGTTTTGCTGATCACCTGTTAAACCACCTGGAACACGAATTATTCCGCCTGGTTCACTGTTGACTTGTCCGTCATTAAGTGCGTCTGTGGTTTCATCTACTAGTAACGTAGGGTGTGCTCCGTATGTGATAGCACTATATATTTCAGCACTATCGCCGTATACACTTCTTTGTATTTGTGCAACATCCATAATGATTGTTGAACCTACATTGTTATACACTTTTACATTTTGATATACTGTTACAACTGGTATATAACCTAATTCATTTTCTTGACGAATTCTGTATGTGCCTTCTTCTATCATTTCTAATTCTTCTGAATCTACTGGTGGCACATAATCTTCATCAGAGTCTTCATTTTTTACAAATATAGTATCGATATAATCTCTACTTAATATTCTGTACACACTATGATAATCACTTTGTTCTACTCTGATCACCATGTTATCTAGTGTTAAACTGCCGTCTGGGTTATACTTGTAACTCCAATTGGTTACATCTTCTGGTGTATGTATTTTGAATTTTGGTATATCACTTCCAATTGGCTTGTAACATCCTATGTGCAAGACTCCATATACAGTAGTGAGCACATCTACTTGACTCATGAATTCTGAAAGGCTGTTACCTTCACCATCGACATCTTCTACAAATTGTTCCATGTCTGCATCATCGCCTAACATACGTTGTGGCGGATTACGGAACAATATTGAATTATATTCGTTTGTGATTAACTTAACATAGTTATACCATGGCACTGAGTCTAATTTTTCTTCATAAAAACTGCCAGACAGTTTGTCTTGTCCTCTCACAGTTTCATTGTAACTAGCACCTTGTACTACTTTGGCTTTGAATTTTGCCACATATGAACCGTCATCGGCTTTTTCATATGTGTTTACCATTTCACTTGGTGTGTTAAAGTCTACTTGATATGCTCTTAGATAATGGGCATCTTTATATTCTGGCCCACCATGATATGAATTGATACAGAGACGCCAATCAGCATAATACTTGTCGTATAATGCGTGGGTACCTGTGATATAGTTTAGATAATCACTCAAAGATATCTCCGGTTTGTTTCTTTTGTTATAACAAGAGTATTTATCAAAATATATAAGAAAAACCCCCGGTAGGGGGCCTTTCAATACTTTTATTCAACGAATAAAAGCAAACACACTTAGTTATATGAGTGAACGCCCTTTGCGTTTACTTCAATATTATTTACGGTTAAGTACGCATAGAACTAAGTAAATGTGGCTTGTCCTAACAAACCTACTCTAGATGTAAAACTAGAATAAACTAACCTTAACATTTTGGACTATTATGTTAGGGTTTTTTTATGGTTGACCTGTAGTGATAAATTTAGTATAATAGTGTTATATTTACAAAAGGAGTAATATATGATAACAGAATATGACACAGAAACTGCAACTCTAGTATTGCCGGTAAGCAATATCAGTATGTTTGCATACAATAGAATCAACAGAATGGTTGGCAGTGGCACACTTGTAGAAATTAATTTTGATACTGAGAACTTTACAGAATTCCACATAGATTACAGTCTTTGTGAATTTGAAGATATTGCTGATGTAAAATCTCATTTGACATCTGTGTGTAGAGATATGGTAGATTTTTTAGGTTGTGAATGTAATCACACTTACAAAGATGCTTGGTTAAAAGAATCAGCACAACAGGAGGTGGCGTAATGAGGTTGACCTTGACTTTAAAATCGCCTATAATATAAAGACTAAGCATATTGGAGGCAAACATGGCAATAAAATTTAATAGTGCTGTTCAAACAGCATACTTACAACAAGGTGAGATTAGAAATGATGAACTAAAAGACCTTGTGCGTAATGCAACTGGAATTAACAAAAAAATCATTACTGCAACAATGCACACTATACTAAGTGGTGCACCAGGTGTAGGTAAAACTTACACAACTATTGCAGAATTAGAAGCAAACAACATACCTTATGTGTTAATCACAGCAGGAATGACTGAAATTGAAGTTACCATGAGACTTGCAAATGGTATTGCAAAGTTAAAAGGCAATAAAGAACTTGTAGTTGTTGTAGATGATGCTGATGATGTTATTTTTGGCAATTTAGCAACACTTAATAGATGGAAAATTGCTACTGCTGATATGAATCCTATGTGGAGTTATCCTAAAAGTATCAATAACACACTTGTTCAATTGGAAAAAGCCGGCAGAGACAGAGAAGCAGAACGTATTGCACAATTTCAAGTAGAAGGTAGTTTGGGTTTAGAAATACCTTTGGATAAGGCACGTTTTATTGTGTTATGTAACACTGACTTAGAAGATATTGAACAAGTTAAAAAACCTTTGCGTAGTAGTGTTGAAGCAGTATTAGATAGATTTGAATATGAAAGACTCAGTATGCCATGGCAAGAGAAATGGGGTTGGTTGGCTTATGTGTTATGTAACTCACAACCTTTTGAAGAAGTAGACCTAAGTGATGCTGACAAAAAGGAAGTGTTAAACTTCCTTTATTCAAACTGGCAAAACTTAAAAACCAGTACTGGTGCAAGTTATCGTTTTGTGCGTAAACTTGTTGATGATATGGTAAACTATCCTGACATATATGGTGACAAATGGCTAAGAAGACTAAAATAAGCAGTGATCCTTTTAAAGGCTTTGAGTTTCCTACTGCAGAACAAATACGCAAAGATACTTTAAAAGAAAAAAACATACTTCAATCAAAAGATCCTGCTTGGAAAAAAGCACAACGTCAAGGTTCTATTGAAAAATATAAAAATGATCCAGAATATAATTTAAAACGTAGTGCTACACTAAGAAAAACCAAAGGCAAAACATTAGTTACACCATATGGTGAATTTAGTGGTCCTGCAGAATTTAATGAGTCGGGCCTTACAAAATGTTTACATGGTGACCAAATGCGTATGAAACCACATTTGTATTATTACAAAGAAGATGGACCAGGCGAACCTACATATGAAACTGTTTTTGTAACTCCATATGGAGAATATCTAGCAGGTACTGTTACTGCTAATGGTAGTTGGAAACAAAAAGCATATGATGATGCGATGCTCAATAAAGATGAACTAACGCATCCATGGACAAACAAAAATGCGGCAGATTGGGTAGTGCGTGTTTTACGCAGTCACAATAATCTTTATTTTAAAGAAAAACGTGTTAAAATAGAATGGCCTTTAAAGGAGAAAGAATAAATGTACAAAATAATCACAGAACCAACAAAAGAGTGGCTAATCGATAGGCCATATTGGAAAGACTATCAGTGTGCTATAGCATACTGTGAACAGTTAAACAGACGTTTGCCAAATATATTCTTTGGTGTTAAGCACGTAGAAAAGGTAGATGTTGATCCGATAAATGCCGTATAATCTCTCTATAGAGATAAATAAAAGTATACGATAAAAAAGGAGATAACATGAGTTACACTATTAAATGGCGTAAGGCACATACGCACACAGACATCAATACTGTATTCTGTAAGATGAGTAAATCTGATAAAGACTTGATTATCAGCATATTAGAAGACGCACTATACATCATAGCAGAAGCACAACACGAATATCCAGAGTTAAACAAATTTGTTACCACAGAGTTCAAGTGTTTAGGCAAAGGCAAGTACTACAAAAGAAGCAAGTTTATAGGTATAACTGCGGCACTAGGTGGTATGCTCAAACAACACAAGAAAACCAAAGACAAAGACTTCACAGTACACCAAATTAAAAACATAGAAGAATTGTTGGGTGCATTTGATAAGATTAACAATTTATTGAGTGCTAACAAATGGCCAGAGAGTATCTTTGCGCCAGATATAATATTTGAGGAAGAATAATGAAAAAAAGAGTAGATTTTAAAGAAAAATGGGGCATAGCCTGTAATGAATTAGCAGAAATGGAAGGTGTTACCCCAGAAGCAATCCGTATGCGAGTACGCAACTTTGGCACACCGTTTCAAAGACGTGGTAAACCAACCAAGTTCGAAAAGAAGTATGGTAAAACATTAGGCGAACTTGCAATAGAGTTAGGCATACATCCTATCACAGTTGCTAGGCGTGAATACTTATATGGTGACATATATTACAGCCACTTTGAAAAGCCAGCACTACAAGGCAAAATACTTAACGAACGTGGCGAACATTGGACGGTGAATCCTAAAATGTTTTATATCAAAATGGCCAGTACATATATGGATCAATACGATGAGAACAAGAAGGCCTAGAACCAAAGAATGGATTAATGGCCATTTGTTACCTAAACCTAAGACTCAAGCATATAGAAGGTATTTGCAATTGACACTACCTGTAGTGCCTAAACCAACATACAATACCATTAAGCCACGAAATGAAGACTAGTGATATACCTGATCCGCACATAGAGTTTAAGAGATACTTTGTGCAATGTGTAAACAATTACTTAAAAGATCCCACAGATAAGAAACAGGCAAAACTCAAAGACATAGTGCAAAAGAGCATACATCTTGATCAAGATCTGTTATTTTGGTTTAATGCTATGTTTAAGTGGCGCAATACTGATAAAGGCCTAACTGTGGATTTTAAGAATAAACCTAATATTCCTTCTTAATACGCACTTCTGAACCATATCCTACTATAATACACAATACTGTGAGTATTGTGAAGTATGGATTAAGGTATCCTAACATTTGCCCCCATAATAATGAGAGTCCTGTGAGTGTCATTGTGTTAAATGCTGTACTTATTTTTTCAGTTGGTAATTTCATGTAAATCTCCTGCTATTGCTTCTGCTTTGAGGCCACCGTAATGACCCATTTCATATTTAACTTGCATTAGTATTTGTTCTAATGCGCCATGGTATTCAAAGTCTTTGTGAAAGGTGTATTCCATATTAAAACAATCCCTATAGGTTATCCTATAAGTTAAATTTATAGGCTTAGACGAAACTGGTGTTAGTGTCTTTGTTTTCGACATTTCGCATAACTCCTTCTGGCATTTGTTCTGCAAACATTTGGATACCTGCTCTTTCTAGCATAGGTGCCCATAATACCATTTGTTCAAGTTTAGAATACTTTGGTCCTGTATACTTCTTGTTCTTTCTACGCAACTTCTTTGTGTGCCTTTTTTGTGCCAATTGATGTGCTTTCATATCGTCTCCTATATAATACTTACCATATCGCCATATGCTGACATGTTTTCTTTGAATTTATATTCTAACTCTTCTATACTTTTGGCTGTGAGCCAATTTTCTGCTAGTGTACATGTTAAGTCTGCTTTTACATAACATTTATATTTTATTTTCTTTGTGCCTTTAGATTTTATACATATACCACTATGATATCCTACAAACACATGATCGCCTTGCGGGTCTTTGTCATACCACTTATCGTAATTTTCAAACAATGGATGTACAGGTATGTCATGATTATTAATGATATAAACATTGTTTATGTTATGGTCTTGTATATATTGATATATCATATGAGCATAGTAATTGTTTACATTGTTTATGTGTGTTTTTACTTCTAGTACGCAATTACTATTGGATGGTACAAATTGATAACTCCATGGATCAACTACTACCCATGTAGCATTGTATAAATGCTCTAGTTCTTTACTTAATGGTGTCATTATTTCTATTGTTGATGTTCTTTCTTTGCGGATATTCTACATTGGCAAGTGTTTTTGGTTTACCGAATATCTTATCCCAATTATCTGAATACTTCTTATCATCCTGACTACTGCGTCTGCCAGAACCTTTACCACCATGCCAATTACTCTTCTTCATATGGATCACTTACTATCTTGCCATTTACTCGCATTTTGAACTTGGGTTTAGGCTTGTCTTTGTTCCATTGTATCTTGTCGTAACCTTGTTTGTACTGTTCATCATTGACGCCTGAATTTATAGCACTACTGGGTGCAAATCCTTGTGTCTTATCACGTTGTGCTCTCAAGAATGGATTTTTAGCAATTATGCTTTCATTCTTCTTCCATTGTGATGTTTTCTTATCCGGGGCCTTTGCCCAACCTTTATCACCTTTTATCATCTTGGTCTTACTCCTGTTGTTCTATATCTATTTCCTGGCAATGTGTCAAACCTTGTTTGTTGTAGTGGGAATAACTGCCATACACAATATTTAAGTGCATCAAACATACCATCGTATGCACCTGTTTTATCTGGTGTTCTAGTGCCTTCACGGTATGTGTATTTGGTTAAACTGTCTATAGTATGTCTACATTTAGGATCTATATACAACTTAACTTCACCATTACTGTTACGCAATCTACTATTTACTGCGGCAATGGCATCCTTTACTGGTGGGTTTGATTTTGGTGTACGCACTTTGAATCCTGCATTATGCAGTATAATATGATCAGTCATACCATTTGCTGAAGTTTTACGTTGATTACCACTGGCATCTGGATATACAAATATCATGCGTCTACCATATCTACTCTGTATTTCTTTACACATATCATGAGTGCTACTGCCTTGTAACATGATCTCATCGATAACATGTAGTGTGTCACGGTTTTGTAACATAACACATGCCGCAAAATTGTCTGTGTTAAAGTCCATTCCTATGTGTAATGCGTTATTGTTTGATAGTGGTGGTGCTGGATTGAGATTGTCTTGACTGTATGCATAGGCAATAACACCTCTAGCATCTTCAAATGTTGCGTTGAACTCTTGGGAAAAAGTTCTAGCATCTAAGTCACGTTTTGCGGCTTCTATCTCTTCTGGTGACACATTACCACCTTGTATGGTTGTAAACTGATGACTGTTCCAATCTTCTAAGTGTACAGCATTGTTGTACATTTCCCAAAAATGATTTCTACCAAAAGGTGTACCAATAAAGAGTGCATGTCCTTCAGTATCTGATAATGTTGGACGTAACACACTATTGAATGTTTCTGGATCCATTGAAGCAAACTCATCAAACACTATAAAGTTCCATTTAGTACCACGTAATGCTTCTTTGTTGTCTGAACTACGCAATGCTATGATACTGTTGTTTACTAGAGTTATCTCTAGATCACTTTGATTGATTTTTCTTACCCAATTGCGTTCTGTGAGCATTTGAATGAGATCATTCCACACCACATTCTTTGCTTGTCTATATGTTGTTGCTATGTACAAACATCTTTGATTTGGATGTCTAGAAAACTTTGCTAATTCGTTGATTGCCAGATATGTTTTACCAAAACGTCTACCTGCAACCACAGTACGAAACCTTGCAGGATCATTTGATATTGTTTGTTGTGGTTTGGTTAACTTCATATCGTATACTGCAAATCTATTTAAGTGTTGGTAGCACGAGGCTTACATTCACACATTATTCCGGTTAAACTCCAGTGGAGAAGTTTAGTTTGTGTTGTGCTACCAACGTTATTATTTATCTGCGTCATTATCTAGCCATGGTAACACTTGATTGTTATCACTGCTTACTGGATTTTCTGTTTGTCCTAGTATGTTACGACCTAGCCATATCAACATGGTTTTGTCACCTTTTAGTGCTAGATCTAGTTGTGTCTTACGCAATCTCTGTTTCGTAACAAGTCTGTTTTTGTCTATAATATCACGGAAGTTATCCATAAAGGTTTGTAGTGGCACACCATAAAAGTCTGCCATTTCTTTGTTTGTACAGTGATATTGACTTAGTTGTGCTACTTCTTCTTCTGGTATAACCACTTTGTTACGACCTATAACCCTGCCTGTAACAGTTTTTTCGCCGTATTTTATGTTCTTTACTCTGTAATGATTGTCGTAGTATGGTGATGTATCTTCAAACTCGTTGTTTATACTACGCATAATGCGTTCTTGTTCTGCTTTATCCAGTTCTTCAAACGTTTTACTACCTGGTGATTGTGTTTCTTCTGTAAGTGGTTTGCTATCTGAAAAGTCTTCATGTTCAGTTGACATTGCGTTCTCCTGTAATCAGTGTTTTATCGCCACTGTATGCGTTGTGCTAATATTTATCATCTCAGAGAGATTTTACCCATAATAATCCATATGTAAACTGTTAAGAGAGTTCGTTTGAACCATTATAGTGCATGTTAAGAGGTCTAAAGACCTATTCATTTCACAACCACTTCGTGGAGTTGTTTCATGAAAAGTTTTTTCTTACATTCTGTTTTAGAAGTTTCAGTCAGAAGGAACCACTAACGGTTCCCTCCTCATTCTGTATTCATTGTGTACAGCCATGTATTGGAAGCAGGTATTTACTCACAGTTCAATGGATCTCTT
>Ga0208667_1000385_pt1 | contig 19652 bp, 24 predicted proteins | sample 11BtaG_FD_184085 | JGI IMG/M metagenome (GOLD analysis project Ga0208667, IMG submission 184085) | Marine viral communities from the Subarctic Pacific Ocean - 11B_ETSP_OMZ_AT15265_CsCl metaG (SPAdes) (version 2) | ecosystem: Environmental > Aquatic > Marine > Oceanic | place: Pacific Ocean... | reverse complement strand
TGGCTTACAATGCAGACTCCAAGGATATGGTCGCATGGAAGCAGGCGCTAGACTCTGCTCTGTCTGAGATCCCTGAGCGTGGGATCGATGGCCCAGTAGAGGTGACTCTGCACTTCTTTTTGCCTCGGCCAAAGTCTCACTATCGGACCGGGAAGTTCAGCCATCTCCTGAAGGACTCCGCTCCAGGTGATCACCAGTCCCGATGCGACATCGATAACGTCTCAAAGGTCGTTTTGGATAAAATCACGCGTGCCGGTATCTGGATTGATGATTCACAAGTCATTTCTTTAACCGCCTCGAAGCGATGGAGCGACTGTCGCTCAGGGGGTTGCGAGATAACCGTTATCGACTGAGAAAATAATTAGCATTTATGTGTTGACCAAAACCAATAATTCTGTAGATTTCCAACACATCACCTGTGGCGGGTATCAAAAGAGTTTCAAAGCTCCCTTGTCTGACCAAACCCGCCACGGTATTAATCACGGTCTACACAAGGGGGCTTTCTTTTTTGATTCAATGAACCACAGATACCAAAACCAAGACAGTCCTTGCCAATTGTGCGCAAGGCTCGCAGAGGAGAACGACCTCCTACAGCAGCAGCTAGACCTAGCTACCTCTGTGATCGCTCACCAGATTGAAATGCTGGAAGAGATACGCGATGAGGTCGAGCAGGCTAATTTGAAGCACCTGAATGACTTCGGCTTCCGCAACTAAAACAATCTTATGAAAAACAATACAAGCGCTATGAGCGCAAAACTAGATACGCAGATCGCCTCCGTTGAGGCTGCTCTGGAGATTAACTCGAAACGTAAAATCCTTCGGGTCAAGGTGGAGGAACTTCTCGAACAGGTGTTCCCTTGTGATGAGCCAGATGATGGTCATGACTGGGTGAACGATGCGATGGAGTTCTTTAGATTCGGCGTTGAGGATGTCCTTCTTGAGGGGCTTCGCTGGCCGGGGTATGAGGTTGATGAGGTTGACCCCGTTGAGCTAAAGGAGTTTTTCGACGAACTGGGTTGCCCTCGTCAGATTGCTTATGATCGTCCCTTGGAGAAGACTCCTGTTCTCGACGAGTTGATCTCTGAGGTTCCCGATGAGATGGATCACCCGGCGACAGAGAAGGAGCTTCGGGCGTTTTTCTCCAGCACTAGAGAGATGTTAAAGGAGGATGGCAATGAATAGTAATCGAGGATGGATCAAGCTGGATCGCGCTATCTTCGACTGGGGTTGGTATACCGATCTGAATGTGAAGAGCGTATTCCTGCACCTGCTCTTGAGGGCGAATCACAAGCCCACTCAATGGAAGGAGATTGAAATGAAGAGGGGGCAATTCTACACTTCTCTCGATACTCTAGTTCGTGAAATTGGACTCTCGAAGCAGAAGATCAGAACAGCTTTGGACAAACTCAAGTCAACAGGCGAGATAACAAGCGAGGTGTGCTCCCGAGGTCGCTTAGTTACAGTCATCAACTACGAAAGGTATCAGTCCGATAACACGCAAGATAACAGGCAATTAACAGGCAATCAACAGGCAAGTAACAGCGAAATAACAGCTGATAAGAAGCTAATAAGAGAAGAAGGTAAGAATAACCCCTCCGGGGGGTGTGGGGGGGGAGAGCTTTTCGATGAAGCTGACAAACCATCCACCCCAGCCAAGCCAAAGAAGAAAGCCTTCGTTCCACCAACCAAGGAGGAGTTCATCGCCCACGCAATCGAGAAGCTGCCAACGCACAATGCGGAGTGGACTCTTGATCGTGTGAGGAGTTGTGCTAGTCTCCAATTCGACACCTACATCGATCAGGACTGGCATGACGGCAACGGCAAGAAGATCTCGAACTGGAAAACCAAGTCGATCAACGCCATGATCCACAAAAAACCGTGGAGCTTCGGGAGCAATCAGCAATCCTTCGCGGATCAGAGGGCCGAAGCATCAAACCCATTCTCACCAAACTACCAGCGATCCTGCTAATCTAAACCGAACCAAAATTATGAATATACAAAACGCTAATAGCCCGCAACCAGTCGCTGAACAAGCGGAACGTGCTGTGATCTCCGTCATCCTTCGCCACCCCGAGACTCACCTGAGTCGCGCTAGGGGTGAGGGATTAACTCCATCGATGCTGCACAATCCAGCCTGCTCGAAGCTGCTCCAGACAATCTATGCTCTGGCAGATGATGAGAAGGCTATCGATGAGGCTACTCTTGTTGACTACCTCCAGAATGCTGGAGAACTCGACCGTGTTGGTGGAGGCGCTGGGATCATGGACATCGCGGGTGCTGCTCCAAACACTCAGCATTTCGATCAGCACATGCAGCTGGTTCGAGATCGCCACACTCAGCGATTCGTTATCTCGGGATCAAGCAAGATTGAGGAGGCCGCACATGATAGCCCTGAGTCGGCGCTCCGAGTCCTCCGAGAGATTGCTGAAGCTGCCGCGCTCGTCGGCTCATCAAAGAAGTGCTTCCAAAACTTCAAGGAGTCTTTCGAGAAGTTTCGGAGTCGCGTCGAGGAGACCAAGAGGGGATTGGCTCCCATTCAACCAACGGGAATTAAGGAGCTTGATGCGATCAACGGAGGAATGCGACCTGGTGAACTCTGGATTGCTAGCGGTCCCACCTCCTCTGGTAAGTCTGCACTGGCATACCAGATGGCTATTCCGGCACTCGACGCTGGGAAGAAGGTTCTGATCTTTACGCTTGAGATGACTTCGGACGAGGTGATCGCGAGATTGATCTCCTGTCGAGGCGGGATTGATCTCGGGGCAATAATGAATTCAGAGGGTATGGATGGGCAACTCATGAAGAAACTCAGCCTACAGGTAAGCGGGATGCGTGACTCTAAGCTCCTGATCTCTGATGAGCCTAGTATGAGTATCGATTACGTCTGCGCTCAGTCCGAGATGGAGGCTGAACTCGGCGACGTTGGACTCGTCGTAGTTGACTACATCCAACTGCTTGACGGTGGGCGCAAGTCCGGCGATACTCAGGAGATGGAGCTAGCTTTATACTCTCGCAGGCTCAAGCAGCTGGCTAAGAAATTGAACTGCCCAGTAATTTCCCCTGCACAGCTTAACGATGACGGCAGGCTTCGGGGGTCTAGGGCTATCGGTATGGACGCGGATGTGCTGCTAAAGATAACTCCAGAGGGGGTCGTCGTTGACAAATATCGAAACGGAGCTAGAGACCAAGTGCTGCCACTTGGACTGCTCGGTAAATACCAGAGATTCGTAACGATGGACTTCAAACCACAGAACCAATACAGAAGATGAAATACTACATAGACAACCCAAACACCCTCACAATGGGCGCAGATGGCGCTACACCGCTCTTGCAGCAAGAGAGGGTCTTCAGACCTAATGACTGCGAAACGCTCCCAGAGGCCATCCTAGGGGCAGTGGCGCACTACTACGGGACGACCAGCGTCGAGCTAATTCGCCAGGGCAGGGATGAACCGAGGGCTACCCAGCGATTGACTGCTGCGTATCTGATCAAAAAGATTGCCAAGCTCTCGAATACCAAGCTGGCGAAGCTGCTCCAACGAGGGCACGCCTCAACGGTGTCGCATCTGATGCCATCCGTTGAGAACAAGGTTGCGACCGGCAAGATATCTCAAGAGGATATTGTCAGGTTGAATTCTATCGTCGGTGAGATCGTCAAGAACTGGGACTATGAATGCGATTAAAGCTCACGAGAATGCCAAGCGTGGACTGCAGGCAAAGGTGGGTATCTGCCCAGTCTGCGGAGTCTCCCCGGTGATGCGATATGACCCAGGGTGCAGCTTCGCGGAGTGCAAGTGCAGGAAATTCGCCGTGCCTGATGAAAATAAATCGGAGCTTCTAACCCTTATAAATCAATGGTTCCAGCGTTCTCGGTAAACTTTCTGAAAAAAAGATGAGGAAAGGTATCGACAAGACTTGTTCTCCATTTTAATTAATTACGACAATGAACGAGGAACGAGAGAAAGGTTCGAGTGCATCCAGTTGTTCGCTATTTCTTGGCGACTGCTTGGATGTGATGGAGGACATTGAAGATGGAAGCGTGGATATGGTATTGACTGACCCACCATACGGAACAACTCAATGCAAGTGGGATAGTGTTATTTCCTTCGAGCCTATGTGGGAACAATTGAATAGAGTCATTAAAGCTAACGGAGCGATTGTGTTGTTTGGAAGTGAGCCTTTTTCTAGTGCTTTAAGAATGAGTAATATAAAAAATTATAAATATGACTGGACATGGGAAAAGTCAAAACCAACAGGGCATCTAAACGCAAAAAAACAACCGTTACGACAAACTGAAATAATAAGTGTATTTTATAAAAAGCAGTGTCTTTATTTGCCTCAAGGCACTAAGCCAATTAATAAAATGGTGAGCAGAACAAACAGGGGTAACTACGGTGAATGTTCAAAAACAACAAGGCAAACCGCTACGGGCTACCCAAGAAATATACTAAAATTTCAATCCATTGATGGAGTTCACCAAACACAAAAACCAGTTGAGTTAATGGAATACCTAATCAAAACCTACACCAACGAGGGTGAGACCGTCTTGGACTTCACGATGGGGAGCGGCACAACGGGTGTAGCCTGTAAGAATCTGAACCGCTCTTTCGTCGGAATCGAGAAGGATGAGAAATATTTCCAGATCGCCGAACAGCGAATTTCTGAAGCGAACGGAAACTCCGAAAGCAGAGCACCAAGAACTCCTTGATGAGGAGGAGGCGTAATTATAAATCGCCACGTCAACGCTGTTTCCTGACGAAAATAAATTAGCTCTCGTATCCCTTATAAATCAAGGGTTCCAGACGATTAGAGCAGGTTCGACGAAAAAAAGATGAAGAAAAATGTGGACACAAATGAATTCCTCCCGTATAAGTATCTCGTCAGCGGGAAATAACCCAACGACACAGCCAACAAGACAATGACTAAAGATCAAATCATCAACCATCCTGACGCATTCCATTTCTTGACTATCGCTCATGCTGGCGCTGCATCAATCGTGGAAGAGCTTAACTCGTTCAACCCTGAAGGAAACCTGATCGTGATTGATGATGCACACCCGAAGTATTCCAAGATCTATATTCTGGATTCGGAATACGCGGTTTAATACTCAACCAACCAACAGAACAATGACACATTACAATGCGCTCACGTTAGAGCACGCCAACAAGGACGAGCTCAAGGGGCTCAAGACCTATCGCTACACAACTAGGACCGGCGAGGACTTCTTCTTCAGCTTGGTTCCATTCTACCGCAAGGACATCTTCATCGCATCTTGCAGCCCAGACATGGAGGACGCATGGATTACAGCAGACCTCGAAGCATTCGGGCAACCAATCTAATCACCAACAAACAAACAAAGCTATGAGCTACATCGAAAAAACAAACATTGCCGGGGAGGAGACGATCGCAAGATTCGGATTCACCAAAGTCGAATACTTCAATCCAATTAAACTGATCATGTTCCCATTCACCTGGTTCCGCCGCTGGTGTTACGAGTTCGGAGTCACCAACAAGCGAGCCGTGTTCAAGCATGGATTCATCTCACGCAGAGCCACTGACCTCCGCCTCGAAGCTATCGAGACAGTTGGTGTGAGCAATGGAATCATCGGTCGGATCTTCGGATACGGCAACCTCACCATCACCGGGAGGGGCAGCACACCTCCGATCACCGTGCCGCATCTCGCAAACATTATCGAGGTGAAGCGCTCAATCGAGGCAGCCAAGGACGAATTCATCATCAACCGATAAACACCATGACCACAAAAACACTACAAAGAGCCTACATCAAGCTCGTCGACAATAAGAACGCTCGCACCAACGCGGCCAAGCAATACTTCCAAGTATTCACCGAGAAGGATGGGGGGTATCTATTCACCACCAATGAAATGGAGAAGGCAGCAAAGCGTGCTAAGGAGAACACCGAGGATGTTTATCCAGTGGAATTCACAGAACCAGAGCCGGAAGTGATTACAAAAGAAGTGATCGTTGAGGTTCCAGCAAAGGGATTCTTCGCAAAACTCTTCGGATTTTAAGAACCATGGACTCAAAAATCTTCAGACCAGTCAACAAGAAGCCCAAGCTCAAGAATGGAGTCGTGCGCTTCCGCTGCAATCTACAGGAGAAAGCCCAGTGGGTGCGCCAGTCGCGCCGCGAAGGCAAGACTCTCTCCCAGTGGATTATCGACCAACTCAACAAATTCTAACCAATCTCGCCCCGGGCAATTCCAGCGGCAGAACCCAACGAACAAAAACTAAACAGAAAGAACAAGACAATGGCAATACTATCAGTAAAAGTAGACGTAACCAAACTCCAGAAGGAACTCTTCTTCACGGGGGCAAAGGGCACATACGCCGACCTGACAATCCTCCTACGTGACGAACCCGATCAGTATGATAACGACGGTTTCATCTCGCAGGATGTCGGCAAGGAAGCTCGCCTCGCAGGTGAGAAAGGCCCAATCGTAGGTAACGTGAAGTGGATCAAGCGTGATAACCAACCATCCGCTCCACCCACGAACGACCCAGGCGACAGCTATCGAGCGGCTGCGGCCGCAAGCAATCAAGGGGAAGCAATCCCCTTTTAGTAAAGCAACATAACACGGGGAGGTAGTCACCCGGCTACCTCCCCACAATCCCAACGAAACTATGAATAAAAGAATTACGACTCAAGAAGTCATCGACGCATACACACAGATCCGAAACAAATCACAGGTTGCCAAAGCTCTGGGCGTGGACGTTCGCACAGTGTTTAATCACATTAAGCAGGCCGAGGAGGCTGGCAACACACCATGGCTTACGCCAGCAGCCATCAGCCCTACGATGAGTTTGCACAAAACCACGGTGCAATACAATGCCGAGGGAGAGCCCATTCAGGAATGGAGACGCTTGATCCCGCAAGCATCCGACATGGAAGCATTCGTTGACTCCCTCTGTGAGCGCGTCCAAGGCAAGGCCCGTGTCAAGAAGAAGAAGGCCACCAAGACCGATAACGATCTGCTGCTTGGGGAGATCGCGATCTATGATGCCCATGTGGGGATGTATGCCACCAAGGAGGAGACCAATGTGGCCGACTCCAATACCAAGATTATCACTGAGCGCATGGTGGCCACGGCCGAGAGGCTCGCAGATCGCTTCCGAAAGCCGGGACGCATGGTTGTGACCTTTGGCGGGGACATCCTGCATTCGGACAATCGCAGTAATCAAACAGAGAAGTCGGGCAACGTCCTCGATGTTGATAGCCGCTACTCCAGAGTGATCGACTCCGCTGTCGCCGCCTGCACCGAGGTTGTGCAAGTCGCCTGCACAGTATCAAAGCAAGTGGATATCGTCATCGTGGAGGGAAATCACGATTGGCATTCCTGCGTGTGGCTCGCCAGAGTCCTGAAAGCATTCTATTTCAACTGCCCAAACGTCAATGTCGTGATGCAGGCTAGCGATAGGAAACACCTCGTTCATGGGGACAATCTCTTGGTCTGGAGCCATGGCGATGGTGTGGCCGCCAACCAGTGGCAATCTGTCATCGCCGCTGAGTTCGCTCCACAGTGGGGTGTAACCAAGCATCGTCACCTGAAGATGGGCCATGTGCATCACAAGAAGAAGAACACGCCCACCAGAGTGATCACTCAGACCGCTAATGGCTGGGAAGAGCAACGTGGACTGCTCGTAGAATACCTACCGGCGCTCTGCTCTACTGACGCATGGCATGCTGAGAAGGGATACCTGGGATCCATCCGCGCAGCTACCGGCTACGAGTATCACGCAACCAAGGGACTCGTCAGCCGATTCTACGAACACGCATAGAATAGATGAATGAGTTGGCTTTATTCGCAGGCGCTGGTGGAGGAATACTCGGAGGGCATCTCCTTGGATGGCGCACAGTGTGCGCTGTCGAATGGGAACCCTACCCAGCCTCAGTCTTGGTTGCCCGTCAAAACGAAGGAACCCTCCCAGCTTTCCCGATCTGGGATGACGTTCAAACCTTTGACGGAAAACCTTGGCGAGGCCGTGTTGACGTCATTTCTGGAGGCTTTCCCTGTCAGGACATCTCTTGCGCAGGAAAAGGTGCAGGAATCGATGGAGAGAGATCCAGTATGTGGGGACACATGGCGAGAATCATCGGTGAAGTTCGACCGAAACATGTCTTCGTGGAGAACTCACCAATGCTTGTGGGACGAGGACTTGCCCGAGTCCTCGGTGATCTTGCCAAAATGGGGTATGATGCAAAATGGGGTGTGTTGGGAGCGCATGACGTTGCCGCCCCTCACAAGCGGGACAGGATCTGGATTGTGGCGAACTCCCGCAGCACAGGAACCCGGCATCAGTATCGAAAGGCTGGAAACCAAGACGGGGGAGGCCGTGGGGAGCAACTGCCGCCACTACGACAAGGAGACAGGCCGGATGGCGCAGATTGGACTAAGCCAGCAGGTGAAGGCGCGGCATATGTGGCCAACTCCATCCGCGAACGAGGATGCAGCAGGAACACCAAGCGGCAAGATGCAGCGGATGCTGGGCAACTGCGAGGAAGTGAGGGGCAAGACCAAGGAGGAATGGGCTATTGGCACACTGAACCCAACGTGGGTCGAGTGGCTCATGGGGTGGCCCATAGGGTGGACAGACTTAAATCCATTGGAAACGGCCAGGTTCCACAAGTGGCCGAACTCGCATGGAGATTGCTGAGTCAGTAAGATGATAGTGAATAAAAACCCGACTGAGTTGATTAACTTGGTCGGGTTTACTGTTGTGAGGGGGTGATAATAATGCTAGCTTAACAGCATGACAGCAATCAACTCAGTCATGATCGCTGGCCATAGAATTAAAATACAACGAACAGAACTCGATGACTGCTACGGGCAGTATTCACATGACAAACGAACCATTCAACTCGCTGAGAATCTCCCAGAGCAGGAATACTTGCCCACCCTACGGCATGAGATGCTCCACGCAGCCTTCCACCTGTCTGGGATCTCCTTCCTCGACTCATTTCAGGAGGAATCATGCGTCCGCTGCATCGACGAGATCTTTTTCCCAGCATATGAACGAATCCTAAAACGACTAAAGAACAGAACCAATGACCAATAACCGAGGCCTCCCAGAGGGCATTTACGAACAAGACGGGTTTTACTTTGCGAAGATCTTTCGCAAGGTGACAACAGAACGACAGGGCAAGGACATCCATGGCCCTTTCCGCAATACAATCGCTCAAGCAGTTGAGGATTGGAAAGAGATGATCGAGGAACGGGGAGGACCACTGCCCACCAATCACATTATGTCCAAGGCTCGAACAGCCAGACTCGCTCGACGTGCGGCCCGAAAATTCTTGTTGAGCAAGAAATTCAAGGAGATAGTGGCGGAAGAATCCATCTCTTAAGCATCATGAATGACCGTCAACGCAAATTCGCCGAGCTCGTAGTCCAAGGTCGCCCAGCCAGCCGCGCCTACCAGGAAGCTGGCTACACTTCCACGGGGAACTCAGCCGAAGCTGGCGCTTCTAAGTTGATAAGAAACCCCAAGGTTGCCGAATATATCGAGGAATTGCGCGGAGAGGTCAAGGCAGCGTCCAAATTCACCCGTGAGAGCAAGCTGGAAGGCATCTATGAGATCTACCAGAACACCAAGCTGGATGATCCCAGAGTCGCCCTAGCTGCCATTGCAGAGGAGAACAGGATGACAGGTGATCACGCTGCTGAGAAGATCGAGGTGGAAGCCGATATCACGATTAAGATCGGGGAATGAACGTCACTCTAGAGCTAAATCCGAGGGCGGCATTCAAACCATTCCTCCACAGTAACAAGAGATGGGCTTGCATCGTCGCTCATCGTCGTGCCGGTAAGACGTTCGCGGTCCTTCAGAAGCTCATCAAGGTAGCATTCGAACTCAAGAGACCCGGCCCTCCCCCTCGTTTCGCGTACGTTGCACCCACAAGGGATCAAGCCAAGGACATCGCATGGGCATACCTCAAAGATTTCCTAGGTAAAGTCCCTCAGGTGAAGATCAACGAGTCCGACTTGACTGTCACTCTGCCAAATCGCGCAACCATCAGGCTCTACTCTGGTGATAACTATGATCGGATGCGGGGAATCTACCTCGACGGGGTAATCATGGACGAGCCAGCCGACATCGTTCCTGCTGCGTGGTCGCAGGTAATCCGTCCGTGTCTCTCCGATTATCAGGGGTTCGCATGGTTTATCGGCACACCCAAGGGGAAGAATGCTTTCTACAAGCGCCATTTGCAGGCTGAGGCTGCTGAGGATTGGCACAGCGCGGTCATCCGTGCAAGCGAGAGTGGAATATTGCCTGCTGAGGAGCTTAAAAGCATCCAGGATGACTATACCGTGTCCGATTCTGACTTCAGACAGGAATACGAGTGCGACTTCTCCATTGGTAGACCTGGCGCAATCTACGCTGCCGACATGGCTAGGGCTGAGAACGAGGGGCGCATCGGACCATTCCCCATCGATGAGTCTGCACTGGTCCATACAACCTGGGACTTGGGAGCTCCTGCAAATACTTGCGTCATCTACTTCCAGCGTGTGGGTCTGACTTATCGTATAATCGACTGCGACTCTGGTCTGGATCTCAAGACCGGCGAGCGCGTAGCTCATATGATAGCCAAGGGCTACAACTACGGGTATCACTTCCTTCCACATGATGGAGACAACAAGCATGCGGACAATATGTCCTTTGCCGACAAGCTGTTGGAATCAGGGCTCATGAACGTGAAGACTCTACCGCGCGGCCCTCATGGTGCAGACGAGAAGCGCATCCGCATGATGACAGATATGTTCAATCAGCTCTGGTTTCATGAGTCTTTAGCTGGTGAGGGTGGCCTAATCGAAGCTCTTAGTGCATACCATCGCAAGGAGAGCCGTCTAGGAGGCTACATCGAGAACAAAATAGCTCATGACTGGTCGTCACACCCGGCTGATGCATTCGGATATATCTCTGAGGCAATCCAGAACAAGATGCTGCCCGAGCTAAGGACGTTCGAGTCCACTGGGCCGGGTAAACAGAGGACTATCGGTGTCGGCAACCTATAGCGTTGTGAGATTATCAATCATCCATTATTAGCAAAGACATGGGAATGCCAAAGACTCCAAAAGCTGCACCGGTAGCTGCACCAGCACAACAGTCCTCGCTCTCGATCAAGCGGGAGCAAGAGGATCAGAAGAAGAGGATGCGTGGCCGCTTCGGTTATCAGGACACCATCCAAGCCGGAGCAGCAGCCACCAATACCACTTTAGGTTAGCATGACAGGCAAGGATACGGTCGAGCGATTCACGCAGTTGGAGGCACTACGCCTCCCTCATGAGTATCTATGGCAGGAGACTGCTTGGCTCATGAACTCCCGCAACTACAATGGCCGTGGGAATGTTGGTGGATACGTGCCACACAATGAGATTTACGATACGACACTGAGAACTAAGTCCCGCATGCAGGCCAACGGCATCACTTCGATGCTGTATCCTCGCGACCGTGACTGGCTTGTGATGCGTCCAGCATGGGAGGATCGCAAGAACCTCAGTCTCGAGAAGGTCTACCGTGAAGCAGGAGAGGCTGTCATGCATTACCTACGCTCTTCCAACTTCCACACAGTCAATCACCGCGCCATCTTTGATCGGTCTCAGCTGGGAACCGGGACGATGCGAATGAAGTGGGAGCAGGATGACAATGGCGAGGAAGTCATGAACTTCTGTCGCTTCGATCCCCTCAACTACGTCATCGACCACGATCATTCTGAGAAGGTCGATACCTTCGGAGCCTGCTACAAATGGCCTGCCTACCGTGCTGCTGAGATGTGGGGGCGTGAGAACCTTTCTACGAAGCTACAGCAAGAGGCAGCAGACCCTCAGCGTCGTAGCACCACACACGATTTCCTCGTTGTCATCGAGAAGCAGCCTAAGTGGAAGATGAAGGCCGATGCTGGCAACAAGGGCATGGCATACTCCGTGAAGGTCGTTGAGCGTGACAGCAAGCATGTCGTGCTCGACTCCGGCAATGATCACTTCGAGATTGTATCCAGTCGCTACGAGGTCGATGGAAGTCCTTGGGGCTACTGTCCCGCCCATGAGATCCTCCCAGATGCATACAAGGCCAACTACGCCGGGAAATTCATGATGGTGATGGGTGAGCGTGCTGCTGTCCCACCGGTCATGGCTCCTAGCTACATGAAGGAGGAGGGTGTTGGTCTTGGTGCTGCTGAGGTCAATTACTACGCCGAAACCTCTGCCGCTGGTAAGAATCCAGTCTATGAGCTCTCTGGTGGTGGCAACTATCAGGTAGGCATGGATATCTGGAGCAAGCTGCAAGACTCCATCGATGAGGCTTACCACGGTCACCTGTTCAACATGTTCAACCGTAACCAGGGTGAGATGACTGCGACCGAGGCCAACATGCGTCGGGAAGAGCTTAATGCTCAGGCGAATCCCACACTCACAGCACTCGAGCAGGATCACACCAAGCCAATCGTTGGCTGGGCATTCAACTCCCTCGTCGAGCGTGGAGTGATTGAGCTACCAGATGAAGCCTACAATGAGGTCACAGGGAAGCCACGCATGCCGCAGTTTGCTTTCGACAACACCTTCACAAGCAACCACAAGCGCTCCAAAGCCGTCGAGGCCATGGGCATGATGGATGCAATCGTCAACCTGGCTGCTGCTGATGGCCGTGCCAATGTCCACGACATTAAGAAGATCCAGACACGTATCTGGCGTGATCTCGGTCAGGACGAGGACGATCTCCTCAGCGAGGACGAGTATCAGGAACAGCAGGAAGCTCAACAGCAAGCAGCTCAACAGGCTCAGATGGCAGAGATGGCTCAGACCGCAGGCGGTGTGGCCAAGGATCTCTCTTCCGTCCAAGACCCTGAGGCTATGCTAGGCGCACTCTCATAATGATCAGTCCGAACGCAATCACCTACCGTCTTGATGCTACCAAGCGATCCAAGATTCAACAGATCTTACTGTCCGAGGGCGGTGAGATCCTTATCGATTCAATCATCGATGACATCATCACCAATCCAGACCTGCCGCCAGAGGAACGGGCAGGTGCAGGACGTATACTAGCTCTCATGCGGTCTATCCGCAATGATACCGGGATTGAAACTCCCAACAAATAAACCAACAAAACCATGGAATACAGAAAAGAAGGCGCGGAGATCATCCGCGTGAAGGACGGCAAGCTCGTCGCGAACATCGAGGACGGTAAGGTTATCCCTACCGCTCCTGTCTATTACAAGAACATCGAGGAACTCAAGGCAGCAGCAGCCGGTGAAGACTACGTTGCACCTGTCGAGGAGGCCCCACAGCAGGAGGAGAGTCCACTGGACGCTGCTCTGTTGCAAGTGGAGCACCTTAAAGAGGAGAATCGAGGCTTACTTGAGCAGGTTGACCGTCTCAAGGGCGCTGTCGAGAAGCTCGCAACAGGCACTCAGGTGGCTCATCTGATCCCGAATCCCGAGAAGGAACTCATGGCTGCAGTAGACTGGGACGTTGTTCCTGCTGCTGATCCCATGCTTGGTAATCAAACACCAGGTCGCAAGGAGTATCTCATCGATAACCATCCCGAACTCGCCAGACTCTGGAAGCTCAACAAATAACCAACGAATAAATGTCAGAAGAAACACAAGCGGCTGCACCAGTCGCAGAAAGTCAGGCTCCCGAGGGTGGAGCATCATCCGAAAGCTGGGCAGATTCACCAATCGCCAAGGTCTACCATCCAGATGGCACACTGCGCAGCAATGCGGGTGAGTCATTCAAGGAGCTCGGCCATGAGGATCTCAGTGGATTCGCTACACGTAACGACCAATCGTTCTTCGATGCGCTCAAGAACGGCAAGGAGGCCCGTGCTGGTCTCTCACAACGTCAGGAGTCTGTAGATAATGCTGTGGTCAAGCCTGGCGAGGGCGCAACACCAGAGGATCTCGCTGCATACCGTGAGGGATTGGGCGCTCTACCGTCCGCGGAGGCTTACAAGAAAGCTCTGATCCCGGCTGATCTGCCTGAGGGCGCTGAGATCGACGATAATTTGGCCTCTATGGTATCAGAATGGGCAACCAAGCACCCCGTGAACACGCCTGAGGCTATGCAGGAGCTATTCGCTGCACACACTCAGCTAATGGAAGGCATGGTCACATCGCACCAGGAGACTGCTACGGCTGACTTCAATAAGACTCGCGAGGAGACTCACAAGCTGCTCACTGCTGAGTTAGGCGGAGAGGAACTCAAGTCCAAGTTCGATGATCAGTTGGGCGAGTTCCTGCTGTCGGACAAGGGTAAGGCTGCTGGATTCGACTACGCTAAGTCTGAGACTGGTGAGATCGTGACTGAGAATCCTCTACACGCCGCCATGATGAATGATCCTGCCTTCCTGCGAGTCATGAAGCAATCCATGGAGCGCACAATGCCTGCCTCTCTTCCCAATGGTCGAGCAATGCCTACCGATGTGAAGGGGCTGCAAGAACGCAAGCGTGAACTCATCATGTCCAGCTCCGGTGGATGGCAGAGTGATGCCGATCACCAGGAGTACAAGTCAATCGCTGATCAGCTTAAAGCATACGGTCAATAGATTTTGTTGGTTGGGAGGAGTCGTTCACCTCCCTGTTCATAGCGCAGGCCCTCGCATCTTAACAGGTGCGGGGGTCTGTTGTCGGTGTGGATGACGTAAATGGTGGGCAGATTGTGATCTCTGCTTTAATAGTAATCCCATCGGCCACCTGTTCGCATAGAAGCCCAGTTTCCTGCCACCTTCTTGAGAAGAGCCCCGAAAGACAGAGGAGACAGATCCTCAACTCCAAGACGAGCGTCTTTCGCTCTATCAAACAAACAAAACAGAAAACAAATACAATGGCTAATAACCTGTCACTCCCAGCAGTGGAGTCCTACCGTCCAGAATTCGAAGATCGCTACGATGTCGAATTCCAACAAGTCCGCAGTCGTTCGATTGGACTTTGCGATCAAGTCGCCGTCAATGGTGAGTATCGTGAATTCCCACTCGCTAACAAGACTGATTCCATCAGCGCAATCACCGATCTCTACGGTGAGACCTCTCCAGACGTTGCTACCTTCGGGAAGCGCCGCGTGACCACTTCTCCCTACAAGTCACCCCTCATCTTTGACCGGGTTACTGAGAAGAAGTTCGGCACTGGTGAGAGTCAGATCCCCGTCTCTATTGCTAACCAGAAGGCTGAAGCTGCTCGCCACATGGACAAGATCATTGTCGGTGAGGCTGGTAAGAATGGCGGTCTCCTCGGTAACGCTATCGAAGTCGCTGCTAATGGCGTTGTGAGCTACCCCGCTTTCGACTCCACCTACACAATCCCTGTAAACTACGACTTCGCCTCTGGAGCCGCTGGTGCTGACAAGGGCATGTCCTACGACAAGCTCATGAAGCTCCGCACTGAGCTCTCCAAGCTTGATGTCATGTCACAGGATGGAAGCACCAACAATCCTTCTCCGTTTGGATTGATCCTCAGCTCCGACCAGGTTCTCCAACTCCTTCAGGACGAGAAGATCCGCAATCGCGACCAAGCTTCCGCTCAACTCGAGCAGGTTGCCTCCGGTATCCTGACTGATTGTATGGGCTTCACCATGTCTGTCGATGACACCAACCTTCCTGAAGCTGCCGGTGTTAAGACCTGCGTTGCCTTCCACAAAGGTTCCGTTAAGTTCGGTTACAATGAAATGCCTGTTCACGAGTTGGACCGTCTTCCCACCAAGAATCACAGCGTTCAGTCTGTATTCTACTGGGACTGGGGCTTCAGCCGCATCTGGGACAAGGGTGTTTGGAAAGTGCCTTGCATCGGATAATCCTCAAATTGCTAACAACTAATATAGAAATACTACAATGCCTGTTACACAATCAAAACTCGAAGCTGACTATGCCAATCACGGGAATCCCGCTGACGGCATCGAAGCTGCTGGCCGCATCCGTTTCCTGAATGACTCCATCACCTTTGTTGGTGACGAGTCTTCTGGCGATGTTGTCACCCTCCTCAGCAACCTCCCTGCTGGTGCTCTCGTAGACCCTGCCAAAAGCTCGGTCATTGGAGACGCTCAGTCTGGTGTCACTCTTGAAATCGGGACTACTGCTGACGAGAGCGCATACGGAAACGGTGTGAGCATCGCCTCCGCCGGAACACGCTTCTTCGACACTGACGGCCATGAGCTCGTCAAGGTTGCTGCTGAAGCTGACCTCAAGGTCACCGTTGCTGGTGGATCGCCCTCCGCTGGAACTCAGCGCGTGAGCATCGCCTACTACGTTCGATAGAATCATTCCTCGTTGGGATAACCAGGGGGGACGGTAGTCTAGGCTTCCGTCCCCCTTTTTTCTAATAAAAGATATGCAGACCAGAACACAAATCGCAAACAACGCCCTCTCTTACCTGTCGGCTGGCTCCATCGTCAACTTAAACGATGACGACACCAAGGCACGCGCAATCAAGGGGATCTTCGATCAGGCAGCGCGAGAGGTTATTCGGACACACCGATGGTCCTGCTGCATTGGACGCGCTCAACTCAGCAAGCTCGCTGGTGACCCGCTCCAGAATGGTAACTTCGGTTACAGTGGAGCCTTCCAGCTCCCATCAGACTGCCTTCGCATCCTCGACATCAACGGTGAGCCGTGGTCAGAGAAGGCTGAGTTCTTTGACCTGAATGGTCGCCAATTACTTTCGGATCTCGGCGAGATCTACCTCCGCTACGTAAAGTGGGAGGATGACGTATCGCAGTGGGATACCCTGCTTGCAGACGTTGTATCAGTTAAGATCGCCATGAAGGTGGCCCGGCAGATCACCACAGATGGTATCTCAGCTGAGGACCTGGAGAGACTCTACCGCAGACGCTTAGAGGATGCTCGCACTGTTGACGCTATGGAGGTGGGCAGTGGTGAGAACAGCCCTATGGAGCGCCTGCTCGCCAGATCACCTATCACCAAGGTAGGTCAATCAACTCAATTTAGAAGAGGACAGTATCTTAGCCTGAATACCTGCACCTCTATCCCTGCTCCAGACGATGGTCTCGAGGGATGGTCTCAAGGCTCTGACGAATGGTAATATGAAGATTCACAAAGTTCTCGCCCTTCCCCCTTCACTTGAGGAGGATGCTATCTATTTCGTAAAGAACGGCACAGGTGCTGATCTCTACATCGTCTCCAACGAAGGTGTTGCAACCAAGGTCTCCAGTGGTGTAGACTACGGTCTGACGCTCGGAGAGGAAGGTGACACTGCCTACCGGGGTGATCGTGGTAAGTTCGCCTATGATCACGCTCAGAGCCCTCACGTTGAGACCAAGACTGATATTGGCCTCGGACACGTAAACAACACTAGCGACCTCGACAAGCCAATCTCGGACGATACACAGGCCGCTCTAGATACCAAGGCGGAACCGATCACTGTGGCTGAGGTTGCTCCTGTATCCCCGGATGAGGGTGATATGTGGTTCGATACCGTCATCGGTCAGCTTTATGCCTACTACACTGATGGAGACTCCGGTCAATGGGTGAGCGTCAATAGCAGCGCGTTCAACTCAACACTCACAACGGATCAGGCTGAGGTATTATCTCACCTGTCCTATGATGCTGTAAACGAGAAGTTGATCGCTGATCGCGCCATCGAGACAACCCTGAACTCCTTATTCTTGGGTGAGCAGCACAAGATGTCATCGGGTGCTGAGAATATCTTCTTTACCAACCTTGGCAACAACACGAACTTCTACCCAATGTGGGGCGGCCTGAAGGATCAGAGCCTCACAGAGAACCAGGGTGTGGATGGCTACATTCCCCCCAGTGGTCGTGTCTACACTGACATGTTCAGCACTACGCTGGGCGGTAATCCAGTCCCAGCATCATCCATCGGTTACAGTGGGGACAATTACTTCGGTGTCTCCATCGCTGGTCTCGGAATTACTACGGTGGCGGCCGAGGAGATCAACCTCGATAACGTTAAGTTGGAGTATCGCCTCTTTGTCGGTGGTCGCCCAGTCTACAAGCAGACACTCCCTCAGACTGGCCTACTTGCAGCAGACAGCACCGTTGAATGGTATTTCGATCACCCTGTTGAGATTCATGCTGGAACCACCATCTTCGCGGAGATCCGCAAGGTGAGCCGGACTGATGACTCTGACATGGGCGTGTTCCAGGTTCGCGTTGGTGATACCAATGATCCCACCACGGGAATCCCTCGATATCAGGCAATCGTCCACAATAGACTATTCGAGGATAAGGATCTCGAACTAATTAGCCCTTATCAGAAGTATCAGGCGATGGACTTCGGAGTTGACACCACTGGTTCCTCGGTATTCCTGCGCGATCTCTCGCTAGGATCGGAGAGTGCTCTGGTCGCTTATGGCATCAATACCATCGAGGCTGTTGCCAATGGTGACAAAATCAAGATCAAGCTGAAAGATGGACAGAAGATCCTTGTGGAGAATCTGCCGGTAACGGGGGCGACGATTGACGGCAACCCTGTCAACTCGGTATTGAACCAAGCGGTTACTGAGTTAAATAACCTCTTCACCAATGGATACAGCTTCTCGTCTCAGGGTAATCCTGTCACGGGATTTGCCCTCGCTGGAAACAACCTCACGCTCACGCTTCAAGACTCAACGTCTTATGTCGTGGATGTCACATCTCTGGGTGTGGACGAGAACAAGTTCGTGCAAAGCGGATCTCTATCAGGCAGTGACCTAGAGCTAACCATGAGCGACTCATCCACTGTAACGATTGACGCTACCAACATGGTCAACGGATCGCAGCTTCTAGCTCCCAATGTGAGCAATCAATCCTTCGATGTCACAGAGGGCGAGTCCCTTAACGCTCAAATTGTATCCACTGACTACATCGTGAATCAGTGGGGTGAGGTTGACGCGCCTAGCTGGGTATCGTTGAATCAGAGCACCGGGGTCCTCTCTGGAACTGCTCCCGCTTGGACTGACTCAGCAGCAGACACCATCCTGATTAACTGCAAAGCAGCCAACGCCCTCGGAGGTGTGGTGACTTTCCAAGTGACGCTCAACGTGCAGGAGTTGACCTACACTAATACGAAATCACTTTTATTCGAGGATGGTGATAGCTCCTATCTTGGCGCTAACGCTGCGTTACTGGACGGCATCTTAGGTCGAGCGTCAAACGGCGCTGGCGGTGGTGACGCTTGGTCGGTCAGCTTGTGGTATAAGGGGGCGACATCCAGCTCCGGCCAAACCATTTTCTATTTTGGGGATAATGACACGGCAAACGGTGGGCATATCGAGTTTCGGCAGACTAACCTCAATGGACAGAAGCGACTTAGGCTCAGGTATGGCTCTAACGCTAACCACTTACAAATGACAACGCCAGACGGATCTATTGACCCGACTACATGGCATCACATAATGGTAACGTATGACGGGGGAACTACTGGAGCAAGCTCTGGCAGTCTATCCAATTACTACTCTAGGTTCAACATCTATATAGACGGGGTGGTCCAGACCACATCGAACACGCATAGTAACTACGGATACTCCAGTGGAATAGATGCTGATAACTATCGAGTCGGTAGATTTGCTTCAGGTAACTACATGAAGGATGCCAAGATCAACCAGATCGCCGTCTGGGGCTCCGATCAGAGCGCCAACATCTCCACGATCTACAACAGTGGAAGCACTCAGGATCTCTCCTTGCTCAC
>Ga0208667_1000384_pt1 | contig 19708 bp, 11 predicted proteins | sample 11BtaG_FD_184085 | JGI IMG/M metagenome (GOLD analysis project Ga0208667, IMG submission 184085) | Marine viral communities from the Subarctic Pacific Ocean - 11B_ETSP_OMZ_AT15265_CsCl metaG (SPAdes) (version 2) | ecosystem: Environmental > Aquatic > Marine > Oceanic | place: Pacific Ocean... | reverse complement strand
TTCTTTGACAGAGATCGAAAATATGATGCCCTGGGAACGGGATGTATACGTGAGTCTTTTAGTAGAGTTCATTGAAAAAGAAAACGCCCGTAGAGCAGCACAACAGTAATGGCAGTCCCCGCAGCAAATCAACCACCTACAGAAGATCCTAAAAATCTTAATCAGGAGACTGAGGAAAAATCTTCTCCTGGATTGGATCCTAATCCTAATCCTAAGGTACAGGTTAGTGCTGTCAATCCACCAATTACTCCCGATCAGGTAGTAAGTATGGCAGAGGCACCCTCTGCTACAACATTACCTGATGTTAAACTACAAAATATTAAAATATCCCCGGTAAAGAATAAAACTATTCAGGGGCATCTTGCGGCAATCGAAGCAAAGATGATTGCTACTGAGAAGTTGATGGCTGATGTCGTTAAACTTCAGAAACAACAGATTGTAACTGAGAAAGAATTACATCAACGTAGAAGAGAATTATATCAGAATACATTTGAAGAATATCTATTAGATAAAACGGTTGATTTTGAGGACAATGATCCTCTTAACGATATTAAACGTAAGAAGAAAAAAGGTGGCGGTTTTGGTTTTCCTTTCCTTGGCGGTGGAGGAAAACCAGGTACTCCTCCTATTAAACCTACTGATCCTCCTTCTGATCTTCCTGATACTGAAGCAGCAACAACCGATGAAACTAATAATGCTGCAGATACTAACTCTACTGTAGATGTTGCTGAAACCACGGGTAAAGAAGAAAAACCAGAATTTGATGCTGCTGCTGCTTCTGAAGCCCTTAAGAAAAAATATCCTGATCTTTTTTCAGATGAGGCAGAGGCAGTCCCTGAAGTACCACAGATACTTCCTAGAACACCTATTACAGCACCAAAACCAATTGAAATTCCTGATCTAACTGAAGAGCAGGAAGAATTAGCAGAAGAAGGTAGAAAAGGACAGGCAGAAGGTTATATTCCATCTTTTCTTGCTCCAGTTTATGCAAATCTTTCTAAGTTTTTCACTAAATCTAAAGCACTTAGAAAACAAGGTGCTAGTGCTGATGAAGCACCATTAAGTGGTGGTCTTAATACTCCAGATGGAGGATTTTTAAGTGTCACACCAGTAGGATTACCTGGTAATCGTAAACCAAGATTTACTTATAAAGATGGAATAACATGGAATAAAACTCAACGAGATACAAAGAGTTTCATACAAACTGCAGCGACAGTTCAAGCAGTTATGAATGTATTGGGACCAGTTGCTGGTGCTGCCGCTGCTCGTCCTGGTGCTACTACTAGTAGTCAAGCAAGGACTGAACCTATTCCTGGATATAAAAATGCTCCGGTAGCCCCAGCGGTTCCTCTGCCCCCACCAGCAAACAATGTAAGACCTGCTGGAGGATTACGCAAATCCTCTCCAGCTCAAACTCCGGTTCTCGCTAGAGCATCAGGTGGAATAAACGATGTTAATCTTTATCATTCATCATCACAGCAATACTTTAGAGATGTTTCTAGCAAATTGGAACTTCCTAGGTTTGCTGGCGGTGGATTGCTTGATATGTTAACACCTCCATGGTTGAAAAAACCTCAGGGATTATCAACTGCCGGTGCTCGTCCTGGTTTCACTGGAATGAACGCTCAGGGATTTGATGCTATCACAGGAGGTGATAAGTTTAGACCAGGTAAATTTAAACCTCAGATCCTTGGAAGGGGAGCATACAGTGCTCCTACAAATCAGGGTGCTATGAGGTATGCTGGCGGTCAAAGTTCTCTGGGAATGCCTCAGCAACCTGGAGGAGTGGTTAAAACAATTGTTCCTGGTAGTGCTCCTCGTTTTCCATTCTTAGAGCAGCAGATGAAAGTTAAACCTACTACTTTTGATAAGGGTAGAATTCTTGCTAATAAAGTACAGGCTGGAGCATATCCTAGAAGTAATCTTGCTGGCAGACTGAGATCTGGAATGCGTATGGGTGGAGCACCTATGAGAATGAGTGTTCCTAAAATTCCTAGAATGTCACATCCATATGTCATGTTAGCTGAGATGATTATAAATGAACTCGTTAGTCCTCAGTCTACTGCAGTATACGATCAGGTTACTGGTCCTAATGCTTATTATAATGCTCCTGGATATAAAGGTCCAATGCCATCACAGAACCTTGAGAACGCTCAAAATACTATGATAGATGGAACAAGTAATCAGCAACCACAGGTTGTTCCATTACCTCCTGATTATATCAAACTTCCTGGTAGACCAAAAACAAAAACTTATGATAGTTTTGATGCTCCTGGAATTGATCTGGAACCAAATGTGTTTACTCGTCCTAACAGGTATGTTGATTGATGATTAAAGCAAAGAGTAAAATGATAGAACCATCTTCGGAAGCAGCAGCATCCGAAGTTTTTGCTATTGCTGATACTATTATACCTATTCGTCAGGCATCAGTAGAAACTATTCTGAATACTGACTTCACTGAAGAGATGGAGGTAGTTCCTCATACTCAAGTCAAGAGATTAATTGTAGAAAATAGGAATACTAATCCTGTCAGTAAATTTTTTGTAAAAGTTGGTAAATATCTTGATTCATTAGAAAATTTTCTAGTAGAATTAAAATCCAATTATAATAAATCTATTGAACAGAAAAAATCAATACTTGAATCTGAAAAAGCAGATCAATTATTGAGAACACACCGAGCAAAAAAGACTGCTAAAAAAGTATCTGATAAGCGTAGATTAGGATTTAATCTCGGTAAAATAGATGATGATACTATGTTTGCTTTAGCAGCTGCGTTAGGTCTTGAGACAGCAGATCGCATGGGTGGAGCGAGGAGATTTCTTAACAATCTTTTCACTGATAAAACAATTCACAAGGATGTTGTTAAGAAAGGTGATTTTGCAGTACAAGCAGGTACAAATGTTGTAGATCCTCCAGAATGGATTCCATTCCCTGTAGGAACAAAGGGTTTAACTTATACCTCTGGTTTTGGAACTCGTTATGGTAGACCACACCAAGGTATTGATATTGCTGGTCCTATAGGAACACCTATCATCACTCCTATTAATGGTATGGTTGACGTGATGGGATCATTGTCTGGATATGGCAAAGCAGTTTATATTAAGAGTGGCGATCTGGTGATGGAATTCGGTCACTTGGATTCTATTAATGTAAAAGAAATCGGTCAGGAAGTAAAGGCAGGATCAGTAATCGGAACGTTAGGTAGCACTGGAAGATCTAGTGGACCTCATCTTCATTGGACTATTAGAATGAATGGTTATGCTGTTGATCCTGTTGAATGGACTAAAAGTAATTCGCCATTATCATCAACATCTCATTTTAAAGCAACTACGGATCTCGAACCTTTAGATAATGAATCTGAAGGTGGTATTAACTACCATCGTATCATGGTCGGTGAGGCTGGTCCTGAATTTGTTATTCCAATGAGTCAGATGCCGATCTTCGGTCAGTTAATGATGGAAGAAAAAATTAAGTCAATCAATCCATACTATCAAGTACCATATAATCGTTTCAGTGATATTGGATTTGAAAGGCAATCTGGTATTGGAACTCCTATGGCAGCGGGTGGTATCACACAAAATCATAAGACTACTGCAAAGAAACTTACAGAGTTCTTCCCTTCAGCAAAACCAATTCATATTGCTGCTGCTATGGGTAACTTTGAAACTGAGGCACCTGGATTAAAACCAGATACTTATCAGTATGGTGGTGGTCCTGGTAGAGGTATCGCTCAATGGGAAACTCCTGGAAGATGGGATACTGCTCTGAGTAAGTATGGTCCTGGAGTTATTAATAGTCTCGATCAGCAATTAAGATTTGTTCAATGGGAGATGAATACAGGTCATTATATTAATGGAAGTCCTAATTTACCATGGGGTAATGCTGCTAAGAGTGAATGGTTGAATACATTTGATATCACAGCTGCTACCGATCATTTCATGAGAGGTTATGAAGCACCTGGAGTTCCCCATTGGGAGCAGAGATTGGATAATGCTGAGTTCTTCTTGGCTAATATGCCTGAGATGTTAAAGGGTAAGAAACTACCTGAGGATAAACCTACTCCTACTCAGACTAAGGCAAAACCACAGTCAAATCCAGTATCAGATGTGTTTAATTACATATGGAATTTTCCTGGTAGAGTGAAACAAGAAGTTGAGAAAAAATTGAAAAATGATAGCGTCTCTTCTAGGTTAAATAGTATACCAGATAATAAGCAAATGGAAATTGCTAGTGAAACTCAGGACGAGTTCTCATTCGGCAATTCCAAGGGTGAGATAGTTGCTTTATTCAAACCTACAGTTCATTACTCTGACCCAGCATGATTAAACCACATCAGGGCATGTCCCCGTTCCAGTTGGAACAGTCAAGGAAAAACCTAACTTATGAACGAATGACGGCGAAAACGCCGATGGTTGGATCTGGTAAGGGTGTAAAAATTCAGGCATTGAGCAAAATTATTCCCGCCAAAAAAATTGATGAAATAGAAAAAAACTTTATTAATACTATTATTCCACTCATGCCACCAGCATTGCTGGAACTTGAGGATGAACGTCAATATCTTGTACCTAAAACACTATTTGAGGTTCTGGTGTCAGATGAGGATATTGATAATTGGAATAGTCTTTTATCTAAATTTAATGATCTGTTAGGTAATCTTGCTAAGGTTCTTAATAACATTAGGAAGATTAATTATCATAAGATAGTAACTGATAAGTTGTTAGAACAGGAAATTACTAATAGAAAGATTAAAGTTACTGAGAAACTTCTTGAGAAAGATGGTCAGGAGGAAAAGAAGGCGAAGAATGGAATATTATCAGGTGTTAACATTGACGATCTTAGTACAATTCTAATGGCTGCAGGATTTGCTGCGACTAACGGTGGTAATAATAATGCTCCTCCTGCTGCTTCTAATTTTATTCAAATTGCTAATAGCTTAAAAAGTAAATATGGACTGGAAGATTTTCAGGCTGCTGCTATTGTTGGAACATGGATGCAAGAAGGTCTAGGTAAAGGTAGACCAGATGACATTGAAGATGCTTATGCTTATCAGTATGGTGATTTTGGACCACCTCCTATTGGTTCCAGTAAAGTTGGTTATGGTTGGGCTCAGTGGACGAACATGGCACCTGGGGGTAGATTAGATAGAGTTTGTAATGGTATTGGTGTTACTGATAGAGCATGGACTAATAATGATAACATGAGAGCATTTGACTGGGAACTTCAGAATTTATTTCCGTCTCTGATGAGAGCTCTGAAAGGCACTAAAGATATTGATGAAGCAGTGCAATTATTTGTTCATATCTATGAGGCAGGTGGTAATATTCAAAACTTTGTTAATATGCACGGACAATCGTTCTTGCCTAGAAGAGTACAATCAGCTAACTCTGTTCTGACTGGAATGACTAAACCGAACGCTGCTGGTGGTATTATTCTTCCTAAACTTATGGATCAGTATAATCTGTGGTATAATACTGATGATAAGACTAGTGATATCTCTAAATTTATTGTTGATAGACCAACGATTATTGATGTTCAAAGTATAGGTGAACCAGTTGTTGTTATTCCTACTGAGAGACCTATCGGTCATGAGGTACTGAGTATCTTATTCAAAGAACCATTCCGAAAGATTGAAAAGATCTTTGAACGAAGGGAGCAGGAAGCAAAACCACAAACACCTATTGAAAATAATACCACATCAATCAATAGGACAACGATACCACAATCGGAGAAACCTAAACGTAAGTCACAGAAGTCTTCGATACCTACACAAGATCCTGTTAATACCTTTACACTTGATAACGAAGGTTTTATTAATATGATGAGTTTAGGCGTTCATCAAAATGAATTTTTGTCGGTAGTAACTGATTTTAACAATGCTCTGAGTAAGTCTTTATCACAAGATAGATTAGCAAGTATACATACAGTATCGCAAACAACCCAAAGTTTTTTGAGTACTAAAGTAATATTATTGACACAAGACATTTACGCAACACAAGAGGAATAAATGCCAGCATCAGAAACAGAAGGTAAAAAAATTATACATGCAGATGTATATGATATACCTAGTGCTAGTAAATTAACTGATATTGCCCCCTCAGGAACACCCGTTATGTTTCCTGAGGTGGTGGGATTTGAATATTTTGAAAATATGTTTGATCCATTTATTCGTGCTAACCTTACAATTCTTGATTCTTCGGGTGTGATTGATACCGCATTTAATAATTGTGGGGTCAGACAGTTCTGTCCTGTTGAACTAACATTATATGATCCAAGTCATGATAGTGAAACATGGGAACGTGAGAGATCAGTACTTGAGTTTATTGGTGATAATTGTTTTTATGTGAACAGGGTTAAAGATCAGGTAGCTCAAGGAAAGAAGAAGGCATATACATTAGAACTTATTACTCGCGATAGTCTTGTAGCACTATCACGAACAATTAAGAGTTCATGGCCCCCCGATGATTCTACAGGTATTGATTACAATACAGTTGTCTCTGATGTTCTTAATAAGTATATTCAAACATCTAAAGATTATTCATATGTTATGGATGCTATGAGTGAGAGTGTTGATAAGGTCATGGGTAATGGCAGGAAACCTATCGAGTTAATTAATAATATCTGTACTAGGGCAACTCCTAAAGGAACTGCTACTGGAGGCGGAAAAGAAGAGACAAGACCTACTGGATATGCTTTCTATGGAACATATGATAGTTATAGATTTGACTCAATCTATAAGTTACTAACAGAACCATCAAATCTTAATACCAATCATGGTGTATATGATTTAAGTATTGTGAATGATGCTGAAACTACTGAGGAACAAGCAGCATATTCTATTTTAGGATATAAATTTTATGATGGGGCAACTCAAACAAGTTTATTAGATGAAATCACTGCTAAAACGAGAGGTAAAGCAAAAACTCTTCTTTTAGATCATGAGAGAAGTTCTTATAAAACAATTGAAAAACAAACTCCCGAAACTGTAGTTTCTCCTTGTCTCAAAGCAGCATCAGATAATGATTTTGCGCCAGTAAAAACTGTTACTCAGAGTGAATTTCAAATTGAGTACTATAATACTTGTAAACCTGATGCATTAGACAATAGTCCACTTAATCCAGAGTTATCATCAATGAATTATGGTGCTCTTTTAGATACGTTGAAGAGTAGAACATCGACTATTAGAATTAATGGCAATCTTTCATTATCCGCAGGAAATCATATCTATATTGATTTTCCATTAATTAAGGGCGATGGTGTTAATCAGACTGAGTTGAGTGCTAAATATTCAGGACATTATTTGATTACTAAAATCAGACATTACGTGCAAGATATTAATCATGTATACACAATCGCAGAAATTTGTAAACTAGTAACCTCATGAGCAGTAGTTTCCCCACGATTAGTACAGGTGAAAGTGAAATCCTTAAAAAGGAAGGCACCATTATGTTGGGCGTGGTTGTCTCAGCAAAGACAAAAGGCGCTCCTGGATATTATCAAGTAAGACTATTTGCAATTCATGGATATTGTGATATTAATGAAGAGAATTGTGAAGAAGATGTAGTACAAAAAGCAGCACTTCCCTGGATTGGCACTACACAATCCGAACAAGCTAATAGTGCTATCAGAAATAATGATGTTAAGCAACTTAGTAAAGGTCAGTTTGTATTAGTTAGATTTGATGGACCTAATTTTACTAGTCCATTAATTATCTCTACCGCTAAACTACAGCATCCTGCTCTAGGTACTAAAGAAAAATTTAATCAGTTAAAACCATATGTTATTAAGGCGTTAGTTGAAAAAGCAGAGAATGGCGAAATCAGTGCTTCTCGCGCTGAAGGAGATTGTCGTGCAATTATAACTGGTGCAACTAACATTCAGGATAATGGTACTAGCACTAAGGCTGCTAGTAAATGTGGTACAGGCGGAGGATTATCCAATAATGTTGGTGCTGTAATTGGCGATTTCATGAAAATCATCCAAGATACCGATGGTAAGATTGGTTCTAAGTTTGTGAATGGTATCACTGGTGAGTTATTCTCCATTACTGGATACGTTCAGAAATATCTTGCTTCCATTACATCAATTATTCGTAATGGTATTGGATGGATCAAAGCAATTATTACTAAGGCAGTTAGAGAAGGAATTGATAAACTAGTTAAGGCAATAATGGTCCCCATTAAGGGGATTACATCAACAATTAATGAAACACTTGAGAAAGTCCTTAATATGATTTTCTGTAGTTTTGGTGATATTGAGAGTATGATCTCCAATATGATTGAAGGTCTTCTTAATACACTTGTAGATTCCGCACTCAATTCTATATTTGGTTGCTTGAATACATTAGTTGATGGAATTATGAATGAGATCATGGGAGAAATCCTAGGATTGATGAGTAATATTATAGGTGTTTTTGAAAGTCTTGCTGGTATCATTGGTGGATTTGGTGATATGTTCGGTATGGCAATCAATGCTATACTCGAACTTTTAGGAATTAGTTGTGGTGGTTCTGGATCATGTTCTACTGCTGCCTCAAATGCATTGGTAACTGCTTTCAATAATCCTGGTGAGTTTGGATTAACCAATGGTATTAAAGCAGGTCTTAATAATGGATTAAGTGCTCTTGATGGAGTATCAGGTTCTATTGGCAAAGAAACATCAAAACTTAACGCCGAGGCAGCAGAATTTGCCAAGGGTGTTGACTTAGGCACAGCAAATGTTCCTGGTGTATCTACGACCAATGAAGCATTGAAGAATGCATTTACTACAGCTAATAATCTTGCTGCTAGTAAAATAGGCAATGTATTTGACTTCTGTAATAATCTTTCTAATGGATATGATGGTTCGACAGGATCCCCAACAACACCAACAAATCCAGACATTAGCGATGATGGCACTTCAAACCCAATACCTACAGGTACTATTACACCATCAACCACAACAGCAGTAGTAGTTGGTAGTGTTGATAATAAGTATGATGCCGTTTATAAGATGACACCTATTGGAACTAAAGTTCCTACTGGTGGTACACAGAAAGTTAAAATATTCAGAAACAATGCTGTAGAGAATGGTGTTATTATTTTCACAGTTCATTTGAAGTCAACTGATACTGCTAGAGTTGTTGGTATTACTCCTGGTATTGTCAGTGGAGGTGACCTTACGTTAGGTGGATCTTTAGAAGAAAATCAGTATGCAACAAACCCGTCTGGAATGAGTTCACCTGAATTCCCCATGTCTGGTAATGTTATCACATCTAAGAAAGTTTACTTCCCTGAGAATGTCAAAGAAGTCATTGTAGATATTCCAACATTAGCAAATAATTCTCCAGAATCTGGGTCAACTGAGTTAACTTATACTGCTACAATTTATAGAGCGGTTGATGATCTTGATTTAAATCAGTATCCTTATAAAAATCTTCCCACCACATCATCAGTATTACATTCATCTACGTTAAGTATTGAGTTCGTTCAGGATCCAATTCCTGATCCAACACCTGAAGATGGAGCTCAACCACCTCAGGTAATCTTTAAAGATATTACTTATTCTATAAGTGAGATAAGTGTAACTGCAGGAGATCCAGCACAGTTTAAGATTATTCGTTCACCACTATTGGCAGAAGAAACAATAATTAGATGTGCTACATCTGATGGTACTGCTATTGATAATGTTAATTATGAAGGTGGGTTGGCTGAGATAAAATTTAAAGCAGGAGAATCTACGAAAATTTTCTCTGTGAATACTATAGAAGATGCTGCTCTCATAAATCAATCATTATATTTTAATGTTACATTCACTGACCTCCAATTACCTCCTGGTAGTTCTTCTAACTTAGGTGGAACAGGATCCGATAATGGAACTTCTGTTGGAGCAGGAATTGTCAAGAAAGCAACTATTAACTATACACCAGTTCAAACTCCATCACCAGTATGTCCTGCTGAAATTTTAATTACTGAACCTCCAGTGACATGCTTAGTCCAAGAAGTTAACTTCCCATTAGAGTTAGGTTTCATTGCTAAAGCTAGTGTTCCTGGATATGTATTGTCATATGAATGGCAGAGGACATATGATCCTACTACAACATGGACTACAGTTACTAATGGAACCAGAAGCGAACTTGTAGATGAATTAGTTACAACGTTTGGTCCTTCTGATGTAACTTTTGTTGATGGTGGCGGTAATACTGTAACTCTTGATGGTTGGGATACTCAAACTGTAACACAGACAGCAACCATTGCATATACTGGTGCTAGTACAAATGAATTGAGTGTTGCTGCACCATCATACTTAATCAACGATGAAGAATACTATCGTTGTATAATCACTGCTACACCAACTACTCCTTCTATATTCACGCCAACATTAACTAAGACCACTGAAAATATTTACATTGGTATGACAAAGGATGGTGTTTATCTTAGTTCAGTTAATTGTGCTCCTCCTGGAACTTTAGTAGATGGAGATCCTATCACATATGATAGTGCTCCTAAACCCTTAACTCCTATTACTCCTGATACCGCACAGTGTGAAGTTATTACACCAAATCCAGTTGTTCCTGATGATGTAATTATAGATGATCTAGATGAAACTACTGATGATGATGATGTTGATCCGCCAACGGACCCAACTAATCCAACAACACCATTCATCGTTCCTACTATTGATGTAGAAGCACCAATTCCAACAACTCCAGTAGTTATTGATCCAGGTGGTGGTGTAGTTTCTGTTCCTATTCCTACTAATCTTCCTAATTATAAGTACCCCCCATTAATTCCTATTTCTGGACTAGGCACTGGTGCTGTTGCTAAAGGAGACATTGATGAAAATGGTAAATTAATCAATATTATAATTAAATCAAAAGGATTTGGATATCCACCATCAAGTTTTGATCAGTGTGGTATTATCACATCTATCGAGGTTACTAATGCAGGAGGTTTTTATGAATCGTCTCCAACCGTATATGTCAATGATGACCCAACTATTGCTTTTGCAGCGATTGATGAAAACGGTAGAGTGGCAGAAATTAGAATAACTAATCCTCAGGGTATTGTATATGATAGAATACCAAGTATATTCATACAAGGTGGCGACGGCGTTGGCGCATCCGCCGTTGCTGTGGTACAATATGTACCATGTGATCAGGTCGCTGATCGCTATCTCAATGTAGTTAATAAATACAACGAGAGCACACTTGGAACCGTAAGCGTAGTAGACTGCCCGTAAATTATGTCAACATCTGTAAATCAATCGCTCAATCAAGGTTCAGTCAAAATAGAAGAAACGGTCAATGAACTTAGAGAATTTATCACTGATGGTTCTTTTGCTTTTAGAGAAACTGTAAAGCCTGGTGATAGATCATATGAGATGGCTCATTATCGCGGGTCGCGAATTCGCTGGCAGGAAGATGGTTCAGTACTATTAATTGCTAGAAGTGCTGAATCAACTCCTATCGAAGGATATCTTGATGTTAAATCATCTGGGTATATGCATTTTGTCTCAGGACATAACATCAAGTTGATAGCTGATGGACATCAAAAAACTGGTGGTGGTGCTGCTGGATCTGATGATGAAAAGTCTGTAGAAATACGTGGTCCTGGAGATATTGTTATCCAAGGTGATGGTAAGGGTGGTGTTGTTATTAATGCTGCTAAAGATATTGAACTGATAGCCGGTGGTAGCATTAAACTAAAAGCAGCAGAACAAGTTAGTATTCAAACAGGAAGTTTAGCACCCGGACTAGGAACTTTTGGAAAGGATCTTGGTAGTGGTAAACTTAGCATAGCAACTGGAATTTATGAACTTGGTTGTACGAGTTATAAGGAAACTGTAACTGGAAGTAAGGTTGAAGAAAATTTTGGTGAAGTTATTAGAGACCAGAAACCAAGTCTCGCTGCACCTACTTTACCACAGCAACATATTACTACAGATGAAACTACTGGATCTTTAGTTCATAAAGTTGGAGGTGACTATGTTCTTGATGTTGGTGGTAAGATGAAGGTCAAAGTTGCTAATAACATCCTCATGAGCCCCGTGTTGGGAAAAGAAATGCCTCTTCATGCTGTGAAGCAAGAGTTTTTTGGATCTAGAACTACAACTCTTCAAACATTAGGAACTCCACCTTACGCTCAAGATTATCTTAGCATTCCTACGGGTAATGTATTCACTGAAATTGGCACTGCACTTCCAGGAACAAGTGCATGGTCTGTTAACAGTAAAACTAAAGGTGATATTGTTGCTCAAGCAGAAGCTATTGGAAGTATTGCATTTAAAACAGGACCAATACCTTCTAATGCTATTCTTCTTCAAAATGCCGGTGGATCGATTAGAGTTGAAGCAAACGGTGCTATCGGAATGATTCAACTGACAGCAACAAAAATGATACAAGGATCAGCATTGAAAATTAATCTGAACTGATGACACTGGGTAAGCATTGCTTCACTGAAGCCTACGGTTGTCCGTTTAAACTTCTAAATGACGAGCAGTATCTAAAAGAGCAAATCATTCAGTCTCTAAATAAAACTAGTTTAACCTTATTGGATATCTCTTCTTATAAGTTTGAACCACAGGGTGTCACCATTGTAGCATTATTATCTGAAAGTCATATTAGTATTCATACTTGGCCTGAAAGAGGAAGTGCAGCACTAGATGTATTTACTTGTGGAGAAAGTAATCCAGAATTAGCAATGGAACATATGTTGATGGCACTCGAAGCAAAAGATTATAATACCAATTGCATTAGGCGTTAATGTATAAAGTAACTGTTAAAAATGTAATCACTGATGAAGAGGGCATTGTAAAAGCATACTTCCTTAACGGAATTCCATTTACATTTGACTCATTAGATGATGATGAAAAAGAGCAGGAGGAAGTAGTAGCAGAAGCAATTAACCACCCATGTATTTCAATTGAACTCATTCATCAGAAATCAGCATATCTATTACAAGAAGGTTTACATCCACTGCTTAGTAGTATAACATTAGATCCAGAAAGTATTTTACCTGACATTCTCAATGAAAATTAATTTATGGTACTCTCAGTCACAACGCCAATGGAGATGGTCGTTATGTGACGACACTGAAAAAATGAGGCAGCAATCCGGTCAAAGACCATTTCTTCGTGATGCTATGGAAGATGTAGCAAATACTGTTGAATACATGCTTGACACTGAAGAAGATTGCTGATATAATATAAGTTCCTTCCGTGTGAATGAAGTCACTGTGCTTCTTTAGAGATCAGGGTAACCTGATCTTTTTTTGTAGTTATAAATAACCCAGAAGAACCCTCTTGTCTATAACTACAGATGGCATTAAATAGATTAACAAATTTGATTGCTACCAGAAATGGTAGGATGCTTTATGTCAATTCTGATGATTTTAATGCATCAGATTTGATTTCTAATAATGGCAACTCACCTACGAGACCATTCAAAACAATTCAAAGAGCATTACTAGAAGTTGCTCGCTTCTCATATGTAACGGGACAGAATAACGATAAGTACGATCAATTTACAATTAACATATCACCTGGCGATTATGTAATCGACAACCGCCCTGGTAAGGCAAACAGTGCTGAAGTATCTGAACTATCAGATCAGTCAAACTTTGATATCTTAGATCCTAATAACGATCTTTATAAGTTTAATGCTACCAGTGGTGGACTTGTAATCCCTAGAGGTACTTCACTTGTAGGTATGGACTTGAGGAAAACGAGAATTCGTCCTCGTTATGTTCCAGATCCTGCTAATAGTGCCTACGCAAGAACATCAATCTTTAATGTAACTGGTGCATGTTATTTCTGGCAGTTCTCACTATTTGATGCTCTTCCTACATCTGATTCTTCAGGTCAGGGTGGTGTTTACAATGCACCCGACAGTACATCAATTGTAAACTCTGACTATTCTCACCATAAAGTTACTTGCTTTACATATTCAGATCAAAGTGATTTGGATCTGTTCTATGCTAAGGCAGCAAGAGCATTTGCTTCAATTCCAACATCTGCGGGTGAGTTAGAATCAAGAATTCAAGAGACTAGAATTGTTGGTCCTCTACAGCAGTCAGGACAGCAAGGTATTTCTACAGCTACTGTTAGTGGTTCATTGGTAACTATTGTAACTGCTGGTCCTCATGAAGTATTTGAAGGACAGCAGATTACAATTGAAGATATTTCAGGGGTTTATAGTTCATTAAATGGAAGTTACTATGTAACCACAGTTACTAATGATAGTCAATTAATTATTACAGTTCCTGGTCTTACAGCAGGTGCAGTTCCTGCCAATGATCTTACAAATGCTATCGTAAAGGCTGAAGTTGATACGGTTGACTCATCTTCACCTTATATCTTTAACTGTTCCTTACGTTCTACCTATGGTCTTTGTGGACTATGGGCTGATGGTAGTAAGGTCAGTGGATTCAAATCCATGGTTGTCGCTCAATTTACGGGCGTTTCACTTCAGAAAGATGACCGTGCATTTGTTAAGTTTACTGAGACTACATCACCTAATCCTAGTTTCGTATTAGAAGGTGGATCATCTGATTCAGTAGCACTTCACCAAGATTCTCAGGGTTATGTTTACTATCGTGGTGATGCTACAGATGGTTGGAGACATTATCACATTCGTGTGTCTAATAATGCATTCATTCAGTCAGTTTCTGTGTTCGCCGTTGGTTATGCCGAGCAGCATTTGATTGAAGCAGGTGGTGATTATTCTATCACCAACTCAAACTCTAACTTCGGAACGATGGCACTTTGTGCTGATGGTTTCCGTCCCGATGCATTTACTCTTGATAAGAAAGGACATTTCTCACACATTGTTCCTCCACAGTCATTAGAAACACAAGAAACTGATGTTCCTTACTATCCTTTGGATGTTCAGAAGAGTAGGGATGGTATTGGTGCTAATGGTGTTGGATCAAGGTTATACTTGTTTGAACAAACTGATCCAAATAAAACTCCAGTATTTGATATCAACCAATATAAAGTTGGTGGCAGGATAGGTGATAAAGTTTTTGCTAACCTTACTAATCCTACTAATAGTCGTATTGAAGAGTTTCAAGCAATAATTAATCCAAGTGGTATTGAAGAGCATACAATTAGTTCTGTAGATACTGCTTTTGATACATTTGTTACATCTAGCACCAATAACTTTGAGACTGCTACACCAATTAGGATTTATAGCACTACAGGTTATCTTCCTTTGGGAATGGAATCTAATAGACTTTATTATGTCATTAAGGTTACTAATACATCATTCAAGATTGCTCCTTCTGAAGAAGATGCTAGAGCTGGTGCTGGTGGTGCTGCAAATAGTATTGTTAATATTCGCTCTCAAATTCCTGCTGGTGCTGACTTATCAGTTAAGGCATATGTTTCTGACACCAATCCAGAACTACCAAATTTTGGTGTAGTTGTTAATGCCAACCAAGAAACAATGTCTACGGGAACCTTCCCGCATGGTTTCACAACTGGTGATAAGGTATTCTTCAATCGTAGTATTATTGCAGGTCAAGTACAAACTGGTGCGCTGCCATTAATTCAGGCAGGTGGTACAGTTACATCACTAAGTTTGTCTACAGAATATTATGTTTATGTTGTAGATTCATTCACATTTAAAATTGCTGATAGTGAATCTAATGCTAATAATAACGTACCAATTCCACTTGATACAAATGGAGATGCTAATGTTCTGACTGTTTACAGAAATATTCAGAAGTCACCACTACGTTTTGATCCAGTTCATAGATCTGGATCAACTCAGGGTAACTGGTATATTGCTGTTACCGCAGATATTACTAACACCATCCATCCAATTCTTACTAGTAGTGATACTAATAACATCTATGGTAACCCATCACTATCTAATACGGAAAACGTATTCTTCAGAAGACTTAGTGATAACAGAGCATTAGCGGATAGAACATACCGTTTGCGTTATGTTATTCCTAAGACTGAACTTAATGCTAGACCACCACTTATTGGATATGTAGTTAAGAGAAAGACTGATGCTAGTAATGTAATTATTCCTTATAATACTGCTAGTGCGAGTGATCAGACAGCAGACTTTGATAGAGTATATTTCGTTTATAGATCCGATACGATCTTAACACATATTCCAGGCGAACAAGATGGTATTTACTATCTGACAGTTTTGATGGGTGACGTTTCACCTAAAGGTTCTCAATTTAATTCACCTACAGATACTTTCGCCTTCCTTGCTTATAGTCAAGATGTTGGCAAGATTTATCCTGACCTTGATAAAGATAACCCTGCTGCTGACCCTGCTGCTGCTGTTTCGGTTGCTGATAACATTATTCATGGTTTTGTTTATCAGGATAATGATAGATCTTCTATCACTAAAGAAGCAGTACAAACTTTAGTTACTGAATCTGGTTTCACACCAACACTTGCTTCACTTACAGGTAAAGCAGTATCAGGTCAAGAAAACAGACTTATTCCTTTTAGTGGTAGTCTTCCTGAAATTGGTATTGAACTTAGAAGAACATCACAGGTTCGTGCTGGTAACCAGACGTTTGAATACACTGGTTTCGGTTCAGGTAACTACTCAACTGGTTTCCCTTCTAAGCAAGAAAGAGTTCTGAATGATAAGGAAGTTCTTTATTCTCAGGCACAACGTCGCCGTGCTGGTGTTGTATTCTACTCTGGTCTTAACGCATATGGTGATCTATATGTTGGCAACCAGAAGATTAATGCTGTTACCGGTGAAGTTGAGATCCTTGATAAACCAATTCTGAGAGTTGCTGGATCTACTGCTGTCGTTAATGATGAGTTCGTTCCTTATGTTGCAGGAACTAAGAATGTTAACATCGAAGGAACACTAGTAACTGGTGGTGGTGCTAATCAAACTGCTAACGGATTTAATAATGAATCACTCTTTAATGAGGGTATTCAAGTATCAACCAAAGATCCTACTGCTGTTAATAGAGCACTGACAACACATGATGTTAACTATCGTCCTAAAGGTCTTGCTCTCGCATCATCATTCTCTAATGGTACAGTTAAGCAGACTGCCCTACTTAATAGTAATTTAAGACCTAATCCTGGTGTTGAGGGTGTATTCCTTGGTGATGCTTACTTCAAGAATACTATTAGTACTAATACCAGACATGAAGGTTATATCTATGTTGGTTCTGACCTTAATGGTAATTTCTTAAATGGTGGTTGGAGACAACTTGGTTTAGTTGGTGTCGGTCATCTTACATCAATCGAAGAAGCTTATAACACTACTGGTGGTCTTGCTTCTCCTGAACCTTATGAAGTTACTGGTAAGTTTGGTATCAACCAAGACAATCCTACCGAATCACTTCATGTAGGTACTGGTGATGTTCTATTCGACAATAATCTTGAGGTCGGTATTGATACAGTTATTCAAGGTGATCTAGCAATTAATGGTGGTGATCTTACCTCCACTGCTCCTACATTTAACTATACCACTACTTCTACTGAAGTTAATTTTTCTACTGATGCGACAACATTAAACATTGCCGCATCTAATGCCCCTGATGGTCCTGGAACATCGGGAGGAACTTCTGTTGCAACACTCAGGAGTGATAACCTTGTTATTAATAGTGATATTGAATTTTCTGGTAAGTTTGACACTGGAACTACTGGTTCTAAGACATTTCTTGCCACTGTGACAGCAGATGTTGCTAACTTCATGACTACACCTAATACGGTTAATTTTGCTACTCAGACAATTAATGCGTTTACTGGTGCTACTAACTTAAACATTGCTGCTTCAACTGGAACAACACAGGTTAATAATGATCTTAAAGTTATTGGTAATTTCTCAGTTCAGGGAACTACAAGTACTGTTAATTCAACAGTAACGACAATTCAAGATCCTGTAATTACACTTGGTGGTGGTGTTGATAATGCTGACCTAGCATCTGATGATAATAAAGATAGAGGTCTTGAACTTAAGTATTATGATGGATCTTCTAAACTTGCCTTCGTGGGATGGGATAATTCTGCTAATGAATTTGCTTTCCTGTTTAATGCTACAAATTCAAGTGAAGTATTCAGTGGAACTGATGCTAGACTGAGGACAGGTGCTCTTACAATTAGCACAGCTGGTGGTAGTAACTATATTAACTATCAACCAAATCCATATTCTCCATTCAATAGTTCTGATGTAAGTTCTAACTTCCAGAGATTGATCGGAAAGTATGGTGTTCCTACAGGAACTATCGCGATGTGGTCAGGATCTTCTGCCCCTGAAGGTTGGACATTATGTAATGGTGGAACTGCTGTTAGTAGATCAGGTGGTTCGGTCAGTGTTCCTGACTTAAGAAATAAATTTATTATTGGTGCTGGATCTTCTTACGGTGTTGGTAGCACTGGTGGTTCAGCAAGTACTAGCATTGATAAAAATAGTGGAAATAATAATCAAACTCCTACTGTTAGTGATAATATTAGCATCAGTGTAAGCGGTCACAGTATCACCAAGGCACAGATGCCAAGTCACAGTCATAGCATAAGTCACAATCATGGAAGCGCGAGTGGATCAGTTCCTTCTCACAGTCATGGATATTCAGATAAGTTTTTTGAAGGTGGTAACAGCGGCAGCGCATTCCCATTTAATACTCACCATGACGATTCTCATGGAGATTTTGGATATAGAGAAAGGCAAACAGATGTTGAGCCAGCGAAAAGCATTTCAATTACTATTCCTGCTGCTTCTACAAGTAGTAGTGGTTCAGAAGGCAGTGGCAATTCTCACAGTCATGGAACAACAAAGTCTGGTGGTGTATCCATATCTAACACTACTCACAAACATAATATTAGCTTTACTATTCCTACGATCCCACCATATTATGCATTAACATTCATTTACAAATTGTGATTTCATAATCGATGTATTCATCCTTTGTTCCTTCGCTAGACCACTTTCCGGCGAACTGAAAATCCCATCGTTTAGTATTACGATCTTTGACCCATACTACTTTAAATCTACGGGTGACAAATGAATACATTTTCAACCCATATTTTCCTTCTGCTTCTTTCTCATCATGATTGAAAGCACCAACATATAAACTTTTGGTTCTTGAATCAATCTGGAACCAATTTTTTCCTTTAGAAAGTTTCATAATAATAATAACTCTTAATGTATGTAGACCAGTTCATGAACTGGCACAGGGTGGTCTCCTCCATGGGGTCCACCCTTTATACTTGTGTCAGTTGAGAGGAACGCATGATTAATCAGGAGATCAAAGGCAATCTTGCCAAACTGCTCGCCACGGAGAACCTTGTGGTGGAGCATCGTAATGTCCCCACAGCATCGTTTGATACGATCCGTCGTGTTCTGACGCTGCCTGTCTGGAACAAGGCATCCTCTACAGTATATGACATGCTGGTGGGTCATGAGGTGGGACATGCACTTTATACTCCTGATACTGACTGGACTGCGATTGTTCGTAATAGTGTACCACATGACTTTGTGAATGTGGTAGAAGATGCTCGCATCGAGAAACTTATGAAGCGTAAGTTTCCTGGTCTCTCACGTAGTTTCTATCAAGGTTATCAAGAACTGAATGAAGATGACTTCTTCGAGATCCTTGATGTAGACAAAGAACGTCTGTCATTTATTGATCGTATTAACCTTCACTTCAAGGTTGGTGCCTTCGCTATGATCCCGTTCGCAAATAATATTGAAGATCAATTCATCGTTCGTATCGGCAATGCTGAAACGTTTGAAGAA
>Ga0208667_1000378_pt1 | contig 19923 bp, 38 predicted proteins | sample 11BtaG_FD_184085 | JGI IMG/M metagenome (GOLD analysis project Ga0208667, IMG submission 184085) | Marine viral communities from the Subarctic Pacific Ocean - 11B_ETSP_OMZ_AT15265_CsCl metaG (SPAdes) (version 2) | ecosystem: Environmental > Aquatic > Marine > Oceanic | place: Pacific Ocean... | reverse complement strand
GGTCAATAACTGGTAATTACAGACTCGGAGTAGCTGGAGCCACTAATAGATTTTATATTACAGATGTAGCCCAAAGCCAAGATCGGCTTGTTATTAATGAGTCAGGCAAAGTTGGTATAGGAACAACGAGTCCATCAGTAGGATTACAGCTTGGCAACAGCGTATCGGGGCAGACAAAAACCGCCATATTTAATAGTGAAGGTGGTAGCGAGGTAGGCTTAACTATCCAGTCAAGAACTAACAGAGCAAAATTAAGAGTCGCAGATAATGATTCAAATGCTTACGTCGTAGCAGAAGCTGGTAAATCGTTTTTTGGAGCGAGTGCTAATGGAGATAATAATAACATAACAGTATTAACTGGAGGTTTCGTTGGTATAGGAACAACTAGTCCAGATAGGTATCTCAAAATCCAAGGAGGTCACAGCACTACTCAGATGAGGCTGTGCTATGAAGGATCTCAAAATGATCGTAACGCCTACATTGATATGTGGGCGTCTGAACCGGGAGTAACATACAATGGTAGTGGTATCGGGAGTAATATAAATGGAAGCCCCTACTACGGTAGGTATGTCACAGAACTAGGGCAATCATATATTAGATTCGTCCAAGGAGGATTACAACTATGGACTGGTCCCGCAAGTAGTGGCACAGCATCCACAGCTTTACAAAGGTTAACTATATTAAGTGGCGGCAACGTTGGTATAGGACCAACGAATCCTCAAGAGAAATTACATGTATATAATGCGGGAACAGCAAGAATTGAAGTTGAAGGTACAACAGGTCCAGCAGCACTTAAAGCGACAAATAGTTCAGGTTCTTATGGCTGGTATGTGCCTAGTGGCAGTAATAATTTCAGACTTTATAATTTCAACACTAGTAGCGATTTAATCACAGTAAAGAGTGATGGCAACGTTGGTATAGGGGGTACACCTGTTGGCGCAAAACTAGAAATTCATCAAGCTCAAGTAACAACACAATTTGATAGAGATTGTTTTTTAAGACTACATCCTACAGCGACAACTAACAGTGGTGGGTTTACCAATATAATGTTTGGTACATCAACTGTTAACAATTATGGAGTTGCTATTGGTGGAAAAAGAGCAGGTACTGATGGTACACCATCATTCTCTATTAGAATGTTAAAAGACGACATTGGTGGCACGGAAGTTCTTAATATAACAAACTCAGGTAACGCAACCTTTGCAGGTAACGTAACTGTTGCTGGAGCAGCTCCAACTTTATTAGTACAATCAACAAGCGGAGGTGCAGCAACATTAGAGATTGGTAGGACAGCAGATACTGAAGCAAAAATTGTAGCGGGTGATATTTCTGCTGGCGATTTAAATTTTTATACAAACGGCACAGCGGCATTAAAAATAATTTCAAACCAAAATGCAACTTTTACAGGTGATGTTTTAGCGCCAAGATTTAATGTAGGCACGGCTAACACTTCTATTATACAAGAAAGTAATAGAATGAAATTCACAAATGCGATAGCTAATGACGCAGGTGGATTTGATTTCTTCACAAGAAACTCGGGTTCTACTTACATAAACGCTTTACAAATTTTAGGGACTGGAAACGCAACCTTTGCAGGTGGTGTGTCAGTCACTGGTCAGCTTAGTGCTACGACAGCCAGCCTTAATAATGGCGTGGGTAACGGATCAGGTGCTGAATTACACCTCAATGGTTCGGGAGATATACAAACTAAGACTGGTGGATCTCTATTCTTTGGAGCTTATAGCTACGCAGCCTCTACATACATTAGAGGACACGATAGTTCAACAGGGTTGCAATTCTTTTCTAATGGTTCAAATGTGATGAATATTACTTCATCTACTGTGACCGCAACCTCGCTTACAGTAAGCGGCAACATTAATGTAGGTGAGAAAATAGCCCATGATGGTGACTCTGACACCTACATGCAGTTAACTACTGATCAGATTAACTTCTACGCAGGTAACGTGAAGATGTTGACTCTTCAGGAATCAACGCACGATCAGATCGTTATTAACGAAAATGGAGCAGATGTTAACTTCAGAATTGAAACAGATCTTACGGGCAATGCATTCTATATAGATGGGGCCGGAAGCGGAGCGGTTGGAATAGGAACGTCAACACCTTCTGCAAAATTGCATGTTGAGGGGACAATCAAAGCTAAAGTGTATACAGTATCCACTCTCCCATCAGCTTCGCCAGCAGGTCAACGAGCCTTCGTTAGCGATTCTTCCTACTCCTTAAGTTCTGCTCATGGTTTACAAACCGTCGGATCAGGAACGCACTTTTGCCCAATGTATTCAGACGGTAGTGTCTGGAGAGTGGGTTGATAATTTTAAAAAATATAATATAATATAATATGCCAATAAAAAAAGATACCCCAGTAGTAATTCCGGCTAAAGCGGAGAAAACTCTTCCTCACACATGGATTTCACAAATGACGATTGATGCTCCTAATGATTCAAAAGGTTATTTGTTTATTCAATTGGTTCCATATGATGCGGATTCAGATGAAGATCCAGATAGGGAAAATGCTAAAGGTATGCAATTAAAGCTTTGGGATGTTATTGATAAAGTCCCAGAAGCTGCCTCCGCTATGCAAGCCATATTTGATGCTATCCCAGCTATTGAAGCTTACCACGACGCTAAACAGGAAGAATCTGAGTAAAAAATATCACTTTCCCTTTAAAATAGTGTAATTAAACATATAATTATAAAAAGTCATGGCTATTTCCCGTTCACCCTCATTTACCGTTCCTGCTGTCTCAGAGAAATCTTTTGATTCTGTATGGGTTCGCAATATTAACATTCATTGCCCACAGCTTAACGCTGAAGGTAATGATCAAGGCAATATCAATATTGAGTTAGTTCCTTATGATGCTACAGAAGGTTCTGAGGCTATCCACATCACCGTTGACAATGAAGGAGTTGAGTATTTAAATGTTCCAAATCGGGCTAACGGGCGCAAAACTTTTTGGGACTGTGTTAACGAAGTCCCCGAGGTCGCCAAAGCTATGGAAGCTATAGTTGCTGCTGTAGGGCCGCTTAAGACTTGGGCTGAGACTGCTCCTGTAGTTGAAGCGGCACCTGCCGACGAAGAAGAAACCTCTGAAGAAGAAACCTCTGAAGAAGAAACCTCTGAAGAAGAAACCTCTGAAGAAGAAACCTCTGAAGAAGGAGGCGAGTAAATTTTTTTTTAATTTGTAGTTGATCTTTAGGTAAACCTTCTTATAATATAGGAGATATGGATAATATTACCCTAGAATTAAATAAAAACGAGGCAGAAGTTCTTGTTCAACTTCTCGATATTGCTACTAAATCCCAAGGTTTGAATGCTGCTGAAGCGGCTTTGACTTTTGTCAAAAAGATTTCAGAGCAGATGCCTAAACCTCAACCTTCCGAAGAAACCCCTTCTGAGGATTAATCATGAGGTTCTCTGGGAAAAGCCAGATAGTCAAAGATATTCAATCAAAGTTAGGAATAACTGTTGATGGTATTGATGGCGTTAATACTTGGTCAGCTATTGTTGCTGGGCTTCTCAAAGAGAAACAGGAAAAAGAATTAATCCAATATGTTCAGCGTATTCTTCAAGTTGAAGATGACGGTGTGGATGGTCCAGTAACTTGGAAAACCCTTAAAGGCTTATTGGTTGAAGATGATTTTGTAACCCCTTCCACCTACCAACACGAATCTGAGGATAGTGTAAAAGAGTTGCTTTCCCCAAAGGCTCTTAAACTAGTCTTGGATTATGAGGTTGGAGGTGGTGAGGGCTACTACAAAAAATATCTTAAACGTCCCTGTTGGCCTAAAGGCGCTAGTGGAGTAACTATTGGTGTTGGTTATGATTTGGGCTACAACTCCACGACTCAGTTCGGGGAAGATTGGGGAGGGATTATTGATGATTCTGATTTCAATAGACTCCGTAGGTGTTTAGGCTTTAAAGGTAGTGTCGCAAATTCTAAACTGCCCAGTGTTAGAGATATTGAAATCCCTTGGGATTCAGCTTTAAATGTCTTTAAAAAGAATACTATTCCCCGATTTATCAAACTAACATTAAAAGCGTTCCCCGGAGCAGATAAGCTCCATCCAGACGCTTTTGGAGCTTTAGTTAGCCTTGTGTTTAATCGGGGCAGTTCCCTCAAAGGGTCTCGTCGATCAGAAATGGCTCGTATTCGCGACCTCGTACCTAGCAAAAACTATTCAGCAATTGCTCAAGAGATCAGAGATATGAAGAGAATTTGGCAGGGTAAAGGCTTGGATGGTCTTCTCCGTAGGAGAGATAAAGAAGCTGGCTTAGTGGATTCTTGTGCATAGTTCATTCGTTTGCTAAAAAATGCATTGACAACCCCTCTATACATCGTTATAGTGGGGTTGTTACTTTTAATATGAGTGAGGAAATCGTAAACATTTCAATTAGTAAATCGGACATATTTAATTATGTTGTAGGCAATGCTTCTTACGACCCAATCGAAAAGTGTATTGATCCTACTTTGTATGAGACTTATTCCGATTTTATTTTGCGCCATGATGGGGACCAACAGGAATACATCTACCAAGATAAGGAGTATGAGTATTTTTACAAAGAGATGTCTAAACTCAAAAAACTATCTCCAGACATGAGCAAAAGGGAGATTGTTCGCATTTGTGAAGAATTAGAAGAGGTCTCGCCAAGGACAATAAGCTTGTGAGACTCTTTCGCAAAATATTAGATTACCAAAAATTTATGAAATACGAAGAACTAAGTGAATTAGTGACTGAATGGGGAAAAAACAAAGGAATCTTTGATTCTTCTACTCCATTACGCCAACTAGACAAGACGCAAGAAGAGCTTGATGAAACAAAAGAGGCTTTAACTGATCTTAATAATTTAGATTATCAACTTGATATGATGAAAGAGATTGGTGTTCCTTCTAAAACCAAAGAGGAAGTCCTTTCGGAGGTTAAAGATGGTATAGGTGATATGTTAGTAACTATCATTTTACTATCTGAAATGGTGGGTTTTGATACAGTAGACTGCTTAGGTGAAGCTTACAATGTTATCAAGAGCCGCACTGGGAAAATGGTGGACGGACAATTTGTAAAAGATCAGTAATGAAAAAAGCAGTTACTTACGAGGCGAAAAAGAAGATCAGGCGTAAAGGCGTACACGCTAAAAGCAAGACTTCTAAGCTGAAAAACTCCAAAAACTACAAGAAACCCTATAAAGGCCAAGGAAAAATCTGATTTTTATAGGTTTTTATAGATTTTAGGTGTAATAGACAATAGAAACAATTAATTGTTATGGATATTATTACATCATTCGTCGAAGATCAAGCTTGGTTTAACTGGGTTTGTGCTGTTATTGCTGCCGCTAGCGTTTTCGCAGCATCTACCCCTACTCCAAAAAAAGGCTCTGTCCTTGCTAAAGTATACGGGGTGATTGACTTTCTTAGCGTCAACATTGGTAAAGCTAAAGACAAGGGTGACAGCAAAAGCTAAAGTTTTATTTATTAAAGCTTAATTAAATATTTAGAGACCTCGCTATGCGGGGTCTCTTTGGTTTATCCACTAAAGAAACAGTTCTCTATCAAGCAGGAATATTCTCTTGACAATTGGGGTGTAAATAGTGTAATAGATACACATGAAGATTACGGGGAAGCAGGAAGTCCAAATTGAAATATCTGAAGGCCAAAGGCATTTGATTGCTATTGATTATATTTCAGAGGTTTTTAATTGGGATTCTGATTACTTTATCGAAGATGGTTGGGTTATTAAGCGCGAGATCGCTCATACTTCACATTCATTTGAAATGAAGAATAAAGTGAGAAAAGCTGACAAGCAGGATCAATACCTGTATGACATCTTTAAAACTTTGAAGAGGCGGGTTGTTTAACCGTTAAAGACCGAACCGTCTCCAGTGTAACGTAGCCCGGCATCAAAAGGAGAGATATAAAGAGAGGCGCTCTGACCCAAATCTCTGATTTTTTTATTGAATTCTCTACTGATGTGGTCATTCAACTCACTATCAGGATAATCGTTGTAAAAACCAGTGACTTCTGCTCTATAGCCAGTCCAAGTTCCTGACGCTGCAGAAAAGTCCGAGTGTATTTTTGATTGAGTTAGTCGTGGCATATCTTATTTTCCTTTAGCTTTTTTTATTTGATCAGATGTCGGCGCTCCTTTTTCGCCTTTCTTTCTCATCTTCTCTCCAGAGCCTCTTTTAATTCTTTCTTTTTTCTTTCTAATATTCTCCCAAAGGCTACTGTCAGACTTCTCTTTTTCTTTTAAGATCTCATCGTGGCGCTTCATGAAAGTTTTGTGATCTGGCCCAGCCATATATAAAGTTTTACCATCCTTTGTTTTGTGTGGGTGGATTCCTTCAAGGCCCATTTTCTTAGCGTCTTTTAGTGCTTCTTCTTTTGTCTCAAAGTAGTGCTGCATTATATTGGGCGCTGCGCTAGAAAAAAACAAAATTTTATCTTCTTCTCCGACAACTGCAGAAGCTTTGCTCTCGGCATCTTCAAACTGAGAGGAGCAGACGGCAGCTCTTTGTTTCCCATCTTTGAACTCATCTTTGGCTGTCAGATCAACCATGCAACGGCTCATGAATTTAGATCTTTTTTCTCCGTTTTTAGGTGTCGGTAAAGGCATACTATAGATTACACCTAAAATGATTTATTTTTTCACTTTTTTAAGTGTTGATGGTCTAAAACCCAAGGGATGACTAGGTTTTCCACGCACCTGACATAGGCTTCCTCATCATTTTCTGCCATGAAAGCTATCCCTGAGAGTTCAAATATCATGTGCGTAACCTCATGAACTAATGTCCACCAGTGTTGTTCTGGGTCTTTAAGGCATTTTTTATTTAATTTAATAATTTTATTATCCATAAGACATTCGCCCCAATCCTCCATATCTTCATAAACAATTTTTATCTTTTTATTCAAAACATTCACGAAAGACAGCTTCTTCACACTATTAATTACACTTTTCAGTTGATTTTCTGGTTGATATTTCGTATATTCTTGCGAGTTATGACTGTAAAAGAGGAGATAGAGCTGATTAAAGAGGTCCAACAAGCTTTAGCTGGGTTAGATTTAGAGAAGAAAAGGATTTACGATGAGTTGGTGGAGAAGATCCAACCTAAACCTAGATTAGAGAGTTCGATGTGGGATTATATTTATAACGGCGTGAAATGTTATATCTACGATATTGAAAATTTGCTTAAAAATAGGAGAAAATCGCTTGACGAGGAGTAACTGGTAGATACTATCAAGGGGTCATGAATATATTTTGCCTTGATCAAGACCCTGAGATTGCAGCTAGACAGCATTGTGATAAGCATTGTGTTAAGATGATTCTGGAATGCAACCAACTTCTTTGCACGACATTTTGGATGCAGGATCTTGAAGCTCCATACAAAAAAACTCATTACAATCACCCATCTGCAATATGGACTAGAGAGTCTCGCGGGAATTTTGAATGGCTTGTCCAACATACTGCGGCGCTTCTGAATGAGTATACCAGTCGATACGGAAAACGCCACAAAAGTACAGAGACTTTTATTTGGATTCTAGAAAACAAACATCGCTTACATTTCAAAAAGCAAGAACAGACAGAATTCGCTGTCGCTATCGCTCAAGATCAAAAGTGTAGATTGGTTAAAGGTTTTAGTGATATGTCAGTGGTAGATAAATACAGGCAATATTACAATCACGACAAATCTTATATGGCTAAGTGGCAATACAGCAAAACGCCAGATTGGTATGAGCCAGCATAAAGTAGCTTTTTTGAATCTTAGTTTAGACTCCTTTAATCGAGAGGATGTCTGGAGGCAATTCTTTAATGGTGGAGATAAAGAATTATTTAATCTTTACATTCATTCTAAAAATAAAAAATGTCCTGTATTCAAAGATTATTTTATTGAGAATACCGTACCCACAAAGTGGGGGCATTTCTCTTTGGTTGAGGCTACGATAGAACTAATCAAAGCTGCGTTAGAAGACAAGCAGAATGAATACTTTTCGTTGATTAGTGACTCCCACTTACCCCTCTATAGTTTAAATGAAACTGTAGAATTAATAAAGCGGAGGTATAGCGTTTTAACATTCTCAAAACATTTTAGTTTTCATACGAAAGTCAAGAGTCAGAGAATATTAAAGGAGGGTGTTCGGGGTTATAACTTTGATAAGTATAATGCTGTTTGTCAGTTTTTTACATTTAGAAGGAGTGACGCTGAGATATTCGTAAATACAATAGATCAATTCTCAAAATATTTTGTGAAGGATAAGGTCATCTTTGCTGATGAGTTTTATTTTTGGGCTATTGCCAGAGAATTAAATATTGATTTTAAAATGGGTCAGGCAACAACATATTCTGATTGGAGTTTTAGAGAGTTGCCTAATCGCCGTCTCGAAAGAAACCCAAGAACTTTTAGCTCGTTTACTAGACCAATGCTATATATCTACAGGAAGGAAGGATTCTTATATGCTAGGAAAGCTGCGTCAGACACGGTAATAACATTTTAGTTTAAAAACATGACAAATACAGTAGAATTATTAGGACACTATGGTAGTGACGAAGTTATCGCTTGTAGTGCTTGGACATCAACTTCAAGAGAATTAGATGAAAAGAAGAGACAGAGAATTCCGAAGCTCATCGACATGCTTTGGAGCCACGGACATGAAACACCCTTTGAAAAAGGTAGCGTTCATTTCCTTGTTGATTGTGATATCGCCTCTCATATTCACCTACTTAAGCATCGAATATCTTCGCTTAATGCTGAGTCGGCGCGATACAAAGAACTGAAGGAAGATAAAACATTCATACCTGATGATTGGCCAGAGTTTTGGCAACAGAAATTAAAGCAATATACTGAAGATGGTAATAGACTTTACCATAAATGTCTTGCTGATCTTGAACCAGAGCTAGGGCGTAAACGAGCAAAAGAATCCGCTCGTTTCTTTAAGACTTACAATAGCCGCATACAAGCTGATATCCAGTTCAACATGAGGAGTTTTGCAAACTTTATTAAACTTCGTAAGAGCGAGCATGCTCAAAGAGAAATCAGAGAAATAGCAGAAAAGATGCTTGACTTGGTCAGAGATATAAAAGATAATCCGTTTCAACATACCTTAAATAGCTGGGGTTATTAAATTATGAAAATTAAAAAAACTGAAGTTCGCCCTCTGCAGCAGGTCCGAACTTACGAATTAGAGGACGAGGACATTATTGATATCTTTGGTTCTATAAAGAGATTTAAACAGGTTATCGGAATAGATACTTCCGGGGAAGAGCCTACAGAAGAGGAGGGTGAAATGGCTTCTGACCTTTTTGGTAATTGTCCAGTAGACGAAGATAATATTATGGGGGGGATTGAAGAATCATTTTTTGAACATGAATAAATTATTTAAAATATCATTAGTTTTTGCTGTATTATCCTTAATCTTTAAATTTGGGGTAGACGCTTATATTAATAGGGGAGCAGATTATCCAGAAGGACCGACGATAAACGGGGAAGAGTTGTTTGTTGATATGAGTTCAAACACATTTTATACTTCACCAAATATGAGTGACAATGATCTATTCACAGGCACTTCTATTCGTTATCATATCAATGGCGAGATTCTCGCTAAAGCTGGGGTTTCTAAAGGTAAGCTTCATGGTCCTTTCGATAGCTGGTATGAGAATGGGCAAAAGCAAATGTCTTTAATATGGAACGAAGGAGATAAATTTCGTAATTTTAAAGCTTACCATTCAAATGGGGAAAGAATTGAGGGTGACGGCAATGAAATAGCGAAGAAGGTATTCTCTGGTGAAATGATACTGGAATGATAGAAGAATCAGAAATGTTGGTTATGGACGGCTACGACGATTGTATCGTTGGGACTGTCGAGAGGTTTGGCCAGCCTACTATTTATTGCTATGACAAACAAAAAGTAATTAATCGTTTGCAGTCTGATGGTATGACCGAAGATGAAGCTTTTGAATTCTTTTACTTTAATCAAATCGGAGCGTATATGGGTGATACAACCCCATGTTTCCTTTCTAAAACTGAGCTAAATGAAGAATCTAATTAAAAAAATATTACAATTTAGAATGTCCCACCCCGCTAAGTGGTTCATGAAAAGAGAGCCTAAGTTTGGGTATGAAGTTCTTAATCCTCCTTCTTGGAGGGAGAGAAAAATACAGAACGAAATGATAGACAGGCTATATGAAGAGTCTGTAAGAGCTAAGGCTGATCAAAAACAACCTCATTGGTCAGATAAATACGAGAAACATTTTATATAATGAAAAAAGTTCTTTATATTATATCGGCGGCTTTATTATTAATCTTGATTAAAGCTTCAGGTATAATTAATTTTCTTTTTCCAGACATGTTTTAAATGCGCTTGTAGCTCAGTAGGTTAGAGCAGGGGTCTCATAAACCCTTTGTCGCTGGTTCAAGTCCAGCCGGGCGCACCAATAATTAAATTGAGAATACTAGACTTTCAAACTATAATATAATATCATGATACATAGCATAATTAGCAAACTAATAAAGGATCTAACAAAGTTATTAAAGGATCTACAGAGATCGTTAAACGATTTAGAAGAAGCTTCTAGTGCCGAAACCTCTGCCGAATACACGAGTGCCGAAACCTCTGCCGAATACACGAGTGCTGAAACCTCTGCCGAATACACGAGTGCTGAAACCTCTGCCGAATACACGAGTGCTGAAACCTCTGCCGAATACACGAGTGCCGAAACCTCTGCCGAATACACGAGTGCCGAAACCTCTGCCGAATACACGAGCGCGGAGACTAGTGCCGAGACTAGCGGTCAGGTTTTCTGGCCTATGTTTAAGTATCTGTCTGGCGAGATCAAGGGTAACCTTACCAAGACACGGACTATGGCTATTGATAACAAAGGTGTTATTCATTCATTGGGTTACAAGTCTGATATGCATATAGAAACATACACTTCTAATGATTCTATTAGCAGAAACGTCACGGGCCATAAGGGCTTTATAGGAAATGTGGAGTCTTCGAACGGTTTTACTTACTTCTTGCCAGCTTATTCAACATCTATAGGGCGTTTAAATAGGGATACAGGAGCTATAACACTCGAAAATAAATTCCAAAGTTGCCCACAGGTTAGATCTGGAGTAGAGGGGGCAAATGGGATTATTTATATGCCCTCATATACTAAGACTTTAAAAATATACACTCTAGATACTAAAACTGGTGAAACTGGTTGCTTTACTCCCCCACAACCGGGGTTTTTCGGTCATGTATGGGGCGCAGCAGCAGATTCGGACGGGAATGTTTACATGCCCCCAGCTCTAGGCAACAAGATTCTAAAGATAGATAAGAATGGAAAGAGCTTTCTGTTGGAGGGTAAACCTGTTACATCGGGAGTATCAGGGTTCAGCGTAAAGTATGTTGGGGCAACATATGTAAAGAGTGTGAACAAAGTTTTCTGTCTCCCTAGAGTAGGCAAGAAGATTCTCATTATTGATTGTTCTGATGATAGCTACGAAGAGATTGATCTACCATCTGATTATCTAAAGGTGGCTAATAAAAACAAAAACTTTCATGGGTTCTTGGCTCCTGATGGTTGGCTTTACAGCGCATTCTGGGCTGACACAAAGTGTTTCCGTATCAATCCTCACACTAATGAGATTCAATGGAAAGATTATGAACATGAATTCAGTGATGGTTATTTGACAGCTAAAATGGGTTCTGGCATCATGAGTTTAGGAACTGGTTACTCCACCTGTGCATTGACAAAGGGGAATGACGTTTACCTTGGACTAGCAGGGACTTCTAGAGCTATCAAGCTTGAGTTTAAAAAATGAAAGGTTACAGGCAAGTATATTTGATTGTAAAAGATAGGGGTTTTGTTTATCAACCAGTTGCAGATATACCAGAGTTTCACAAAGAAAGTGACGCTTTGAGGCATTGGGAGTATAATAAAGAGAGTATCTTGGATGCTAATTTCTACAATGATCCTATTGTTATCATAAGAAAAGAAGTTAACAATGTAAAAACAAAAGATTTGTATGAGAGGTAAATCAAAATGAAATCACTCAAAAGGCCAGTTGTTCATCAGGGAGTTGCTTATCCTGAGTATGAAATAGATTTTTATACCTCAAATGTTTATAGTGTGAGATTTAAAGATAGAGTTTTGAAAGCTTCAAACAACAGTCAAGATTATCTTACATTTTGTCTTCGAATCAAAAACAATAGATTTGATGTTAAACAACATAGCTTATTAGCAGAAACATTCACTGATCTTTTATCCAAATCTCCCATAGTGTCTCATCATGGCTTACAAATAGGTAAAGATCGACACGAATTAAAAACTGCAACAGGGTTCCGTGTGATTTGCAATATGGTATGTGCTGATCACATTGATAGCAACAGAACCAATAACCACTATACCAATCTAATGATTGTCACTCAAGCTGAGAATCTCATTAAGTGTGGGCCTCATAAGGGTAAGAAGTATAAAGGTGTGCGTAAAACACCTGAGAATACATACCGAGTTGAAATCCACTGGGAAAAAATACTGGATAAAAATGGTAAATGTTTTTACACCTCTAAAAACTTTAAAACAGAAGAAGAAGCGGCATTAGGATATAACACAATGCTAGAAGAAGCTCTACTTACTATTTGGGGGCCAGATTTTGGGCCAAAGATGTATGATTTTGCTTATAAGAATGTAATTGAGACTCCTGTTCAAGATCTTGAAGATAGAATAGAGAGACTTAACTGGAAAGGAAAATACAATGTTTGAAAATTTTGAGTTAGACGATTTAGGCCGCATCATATATAGAATCACTAGAGAAGGTGGCTACACTGAAGAGTGGTGGTTTGAATATGATAAACGGGGTGAGAAGATATTAGTTAAGTACATTAAAGAAAGAAAACCATTTTAAAATTATGAAAAAAACATTATTATTCGCGTCTGTTTGTCTCCCCTTGTGGGGAGTGTGGGGTGTGGCCGCTTGGCATGGCTATAAAGAGCCTAAACTACGGTTCAGGGAGACTGTTAAGGTGGTTTCTCCAGAGAACGTGGAAGCTCATGTCACGCTTACCAAGTGGCAGATGGATAAAATGCTTAGTTGGTACGAAGAGGATGCTCATCCCTCTGATACAATAAGGTTTAAAACAGTTGTTAAGAGTGATGGCGAGGGTTGGAGGATATCTTCTACTCATTTAGCTAAGAGTGCTGAGCCAGCTTCAATCCCAAAAGGTAAGTTCGTCGTGGTCGATTCTTCTTATGTGGATCATGCAGGAGACTTTAAATCTTGTGTTGAGTATGCTGATAGTTACAAGAAGTTCCATGATTATGTTGTTCTAAGCGCTGAATGATTTGAAATCTAAATTATGGAGAATATGGTGTAGGACGATGGGTGAGAGGGTGTCAGACAACCCACGGGAAGCTGACCTTGCCGCCCTCATCCGAACGTTCTGGTGGTTTGTCCACATAACAACGTGTGGATTCATCATCGCAAATACAATCAGGCACTGGAACGATTAAAAAAACTTAAAAAATATCTATATAATATATAAATTACTTCATTTCTGTTTATCATACATAAATGGAGGAATGTATTTTAAAGTCTGTTGAGATATCTAAGAAGATTGATTTGGCGGTAGAGTATATGGTCAATCAACACAAATACAGACCTTATGAAAAAGAGAATCTTTACAGAGAATTTTTTAGCGGGATAAATCTGTATGATGCCAATCAAGTAAAAAAACTCAGAGAAGAATTTTGTAGCCGGGGTTATGGAAGAATAGGTCGCAATTCTTCTGTTTATATCATTCTTGATGAAGATACAGGCTTTTATAAAATAGGTAAGGCAGACAATCCAATTAAAAGATTAAAATCAATTGCTAGTGATAGAGGGCGAACAACAAATTACCCAAAAGGACGGCAAAAAGAAAGGTTAAATTTAAAATTGATGGCAGAGTTTAAAGGTTTAAATTGTTTTGATGAGTTCTTTTTCCATGTTTGTTTTCGAGAATTTAGGCTTAACTTGGGTAGAACTAAGAAATTAACTGAATGGTTCGACCTACCTGATGACCTAAAAACTGTAAAATATATGTCGAAATACGCTAAGTTCTTCGGGGCTAGTGCAACATTTCCAAGCGTCTCAAAAAAAAGATCTTCAGATTCAAAACAACCTTTATTAGATCTCCAATACTCTGAGGCTTCTAATACTCGCGAATACATAAATTATCAAAGAGATAACCATTTATCATTTATAGACAATGGTAAGGCTATAAAAACAGGATCTGATGCTATATGGAACGAATATGTTTCTATATTACCTCAAGATGATTGCGGTTTCATATTTATTGGTGGGCCTTATCATGGAAAGAGTTGGGTTGAGGCGTGTAAAGAGCCAAGATGTAGCGAATATATAAAATTTATCACTACACATACTCTTGTAACAAAGAGGAAGCATAAGGAAAACCCACTCCGCGAACAATTTCCCTCTCCAAAAAACGATTTTAAACTTTTTAAAAGCCTTACTAAAGAAAAAAGATGAATATACAAGAGATATTAATCTTGACACTGGTGTCTGTGGAGTTATTAATACTGGTGTTACTTTATAGAAGATAAAAAAGCTAAGATTTTATGAAACAAGATAGCAATAAAAATAAATTTGATGTGAACCTCGATCCAGAGCAAACAAAGAGGTTAAAAGAAATTTTCGGACTGAATAAAAAGCAGCCCTTTGGGGACTTCATGGTTGACAACTCAAAGAAAGGTAAGTTCTACGATAAAATCAAGAAGGAGCAGGCGAAAAAAAATAAGTAAGTTTGGTGAACTCGTCTCAAAAAGCCCAGATCGACTGCGATATTTCCAAATATAGGATATAATTTTTAGTCTTTGCAAAATTTTTAAATTTTTATTAAAAAAACTAATCAATTTCTGCGATCAATAAAAAAACATTTTAAAATAATTAATCAATGAAAATAAAACTTGAGCCAGATGAAATCACAGTTTGCCAAATGCTTGGTCGGATGCGCTCGTTAATCGCAAGGAACTCAGGGGTTAAGGACGCTAAGATAGGTAAGCAGGATGGGGCTGAAGCTGATGTCTTTGGGGTGATGGCTGAATACGCATTCTCAAAAAGATTTAATACTTTTCCTGACTTAGGTTTGACTCCTCGCAGTGGAAGCGCTGATGGCTTACTCAATGGTAAGCGTTACGATATAAAATCGACTACATACAAAACCGGGAGATTACTTTCAACAATGAAGGTTAATCCAGACGTAGATATATATGTGCTGGGTATTATAGATAATAATCAAATAGATTTTGTTGGTTGGGCTTCTAAAGAGGACTTAATCAAAGAAGAGAATGTTGTTAATTTGGGGCATGGAAAAGGGTATGCTCTCACTCAGGATAAATTAAATACTTTTAAGTGATATATGAAGGGCTTCTTTGAAGAATTATTTATTTTTGTTGGTTCTATCGTGATTGGGATTCCATTGGGCCTGATTGTTGGTTTGATTTGTTGGTTCAAATTCCCCTATCAAGTCTATGCAGAGGCTAGATCTAAGCTAGCTATAAGAAGAATCCAGAGAGCGCAAGAGTTTATAGAAAAATGTAAAAAAGATAATTCCACTGAGGGAATGTGGGAAAGACATATACAAAGAATGGAAGAAAAAAAATCTTATGACAACTGAAGAACTACTGAATATGCATAAAGAGACCTGTGAGACTTGCAGGGATATTATGAGGCAAAAAAACAATGATTACACTGGGGGAAAGACTTCTAAAGATCCCTTTGCTAATTTCAATGCTGCATCTGTCCTTGGGATTGATCCAGTGCAAGGGTTACTACTTAGGGTTATTGATAAAATCCAAAGGATTAGGTCTTTCACTAATGACAAGGAGTTGAAGGTCGCAAATGAAAGTGTTGAAGATGCTTGCGATGATATCGTAAATTACGCGATATTAGCTAAAGCCATGTTGAAAGAAAAGCGTGATGGTAATTTAAATTAAAATTTAATCAAAAAAAGCCTTGCTATGGGGTGTTCGATGATTCATAATGACCTCGTTATGGAATTCGAACATCCCATTTTTAATACCCCGGAAGAGTATGAAGAGTATCACCAGATCATGGCTGAGTTAGCGGAGGAGGCTGAGAAGAATGCTCCTGATCCCCGCCCTCAAGATCTTGGTCTGAATAATAATTCATATTTTAATCAAAAAAAAATTGACTCCCAGAGAACAAAAGCTTAACTTAAATCCAGTCATGAATAATACAACAAAACGAGGTCGTGGTCGCCCCAAAGGTTCAACTAGTTTCATCAAAGTGAAGCTCTCTGATCTTAACGCTAATCTTGGCCCTAACGCTAAGGTGGCCGTAAGTAAGAAGTGGATAGAGGATATTGGTGTTGAGATTCAAGAATCATCTACTCCATCCTTGACTATTTCTTCAGTCACTGACGAGCCTGAAGCTACAGAAACTATCCAATTCCAAATCCACTAAGCTATGTTTGAAAAACTTGTAGGTCAGAGTGAAGTCAAGGGTCGCCTTGGTTTTTACGCAAAAGCTCATAAGGCTGGCTCTATCATTCCACCGATTATGCTCAATGGAGCTAAAGGTTTAGGTAAGACTGAGTTCGCTAAAGATTTTGCTAGGGGAATCAAAAGAAAACTTCTTGAGATTAATTGCGGGACAATCCGTAACTCTCAACAGTTTTTCGAGCAGGTCTTCATGCCAGCTATCGCTGGCGAGGAGATCACTGTCCTCTTCGATGAGTGTCATGCTCTCCCCAAGGATCTGGTTGAAGTATTCTTGACGGTATTCAATACCGAAGGGGCTAAGAGTAAGCAGGTTTCGATTGGAGAAGGTTTCGCGACGTTCGAATTTCAAAAACAGAATTTCTTGTTTGCGACTACTGAACTCCATAAGATCTTCGATCCACTGAAGGATCGTATGACTATTGTTGATTTTAAACCTTATGTTTCCAAGGAGCTTGCTCATATCATTCAGAAAAAGATTGATTGGATTCAATTCGACGGGTCTGTCCTCAGTCAGATTGCTGACACTGTTCGGGGTAACGCTCGTAGCGCTATCAAAAGAGCTTTAGAAATTAAAGCATTCTGTGAAATCAATAACAACCCAAGGATTGACTCGAAAGCTTGGGCGAAAATGAAGCAGCTTCTAGGTATCAAGCCGCATGGCCTAACCAACTTAGAGGTCCAGATCCTTGATGTCCTTAAGTCTAACGGCCCCAGCTCTCTCCAGATGCTGTCTGCTGTTACCGGGATGTCTCGTTCTGCCATACAACTCGATGCAGAGAACAACCTCCTAAGAAGCGGATTCATGGAGATAGATGGTAAGCGGAAGATCACGGTCAAAGGTTCGAAAATACTGAAGGAGTTAGCATGAGATATGTAATATCACAATGGGGAACTGGTCTATCAGTCGGAATAATTGGTGGACCAGAGGAGGTAGAAGAAGATAAGAACTTAGCTCATAATATATTTGGGGCTAGATCATATGATGATTTCTTTAATGGGCGCATCAATTTCAGTAGTATTTTTTATTTTTATAAATTCCTGCTCTATAAATACGCTCTCCCACATATGTTCCAACATAACTGCTCCCTTCGATCAGCTATAAAAGCAACCAAGCACAAGGCTAAGGAATGCATTATAATCAAAGACAACTTCATGTTCAAGGTAAATAGATTATCAACACCATATAGAATAGGATTATACAATGATGGTGATTTTGGATATGAATACGAGGATTGATATTTGGGGCTGTGATATATAATATTGTTTATTTGTAATTACAAAATCATTTTGTTTGTTACATATTGTGGTGCCGCACACTAGAACCACAACATATTGTATACTTATACGCCTATATACCTACTACACATAGCGCCTCCCATCGAAGCCTACCCCTTATACCTACAACATATACTATAACTTATACATAACAATAATATAAGTAAGAATAGGAAAGGTAAACATAGAGAAAGTAAGGGTTAAAATATGGAATGTGGATTGGCCATATTAATTAATTAAAAATAATAAAAAACCCACACCCAATAGTTTTCCTTGATTTTAAAGGATTTGCGGCCTTTTTGTTTAACGTGGCTGCTACAGTGAGGTTGGTCTTTTTACTCCATCGAAGTAAAGCCAAGCAAAAAAAATTATAAAAAAAGTCAATTTCTGCACGGGGGTAAATACAAAAAGTTTTTAAAACTATTACCTCGCTGCACCGGCCACGTTAAAAAAACAATAAAAAAGTGCAGGTTGGGCGGCATTCCGCAAATAAGAGATCGCCCCAGATCGAAAGAAATAACGTAAATAATGCAGCGCCCCAGATCGCACAAAACATTTTAAATAATTGGCGCGAACGTGGCTGGTCCAGATCAACGCAGATCGCCCAAATAAAACTAAATAAACCCAGATCAAAATCAACCCCCCAAATAAAGGGGCGTTTCACGATACCAGCCAGCGTTTCGAAGTCAAATCAATCTAGAATATAAAAATCGTCGTAAGTGACTGATTGATAGTGAGTTACGGGGGAGCTGCCGCCCGTGGGCCGTAACTCGCTGATAGTCAACGAGTTACGAGGGTTTTATTTAACGTGTTCTTTTACAGATAGGCAATTAAACTCTATCGCTTTTTGATCAATGGGATCTCCAGCCTCTCCAGCCTCGACTAAGTCGATGGCTTCAGCCTCCGAAGGGGCTTCAACTTTAAACTGCAAGAGGTTTACTTCCTCTATTATAACCAAGTAGTTTTTAATCTTCATCTGGCAACGGCTCCTTTCCATAGTCGAGGAAGTGCATATGCTGCTTCACATATTGATAGACCTTACTCATCGCTTCCTTTACTTCTTCTCTTTCTTGATAAGCTTTATCCCAAGCCTCATCCCCAAGAGGGTAGTAATCCCTTTGATGGAAGTCCGTATCATAAAGGAGTTTAATTTGCGCTTGGCTTACAGCATCAAACAATTCGTTGTATTGTCTGCGTAGACTGTTCTCATCCGATCCATTCATATGGATGCATGGCATTGTATGTTTTTTAATCATGATTTTAATTCTTTTTCATATTCAACCAGTTCCTCATCAATTCTGAAAGAACCCTCTATATAGCTGCCATCTGAAGGTAATGGAGCATCTTCTGATTTACTGATTGCTTCATCCCAAGATTCTGCTTCTACCACTGTTATTCCATAAACCTCCCATGAGCATGGGACTCTATACAGCTTAGGACTAGTCTCCTCCTTTAATCCTTCAATGAATTTTGTAGCTTCATTAAGTGTTGTTAGCTGAGTCCCGTCGCCATTGTAAATGTTCTCTAGGTCATTTGTCTCAAGATAGGAGTGGAGGAGAGCTTCTAAGAGTTTCTTTGTGCTTATTTCTGTCTTCATAATTAAATCCTTTCTTTTACTTGTTCAATGACCAAGACAAAGCCTAGCTCTTTAAGAGCTTCAACGTCGTAGTCGGTTAAAGTTTTTCTTCCTGTTAGTTTCTTGATGGAATTCCTGACAGATTCTTTTTTTACATAAGTTAGGGTATTACCGTAAACTTCTTTTCTTTCTACTTCTATTGTCATATCTATTTTCTGTAGTTGGGATGCCAAGTTGGGAATTCTACTTTTGGGGCCAATTCTGTATACCCTAGCTCTGTGAAATGTTCATGCAGTGAAATCGCTCCATTCAAGCTCACTTCAAAAAAAACTTGTTTCTTTTCGTCAGTATATTCAAAGCAACAATCCGCTCTCCCCGTCTCACACTTAGTTGCTCTAAATGTTTTCGGGAATACTCCTGTCAATTTAATTGTTTTTGGTTCGTTCATCTCTTGCTTGTTGTATTTTTTTCTTTCTGTCTAGTCTGTCATGGAACCATGCGGAACCATATCTAATGTTTCTTGATTTAAAGAATTCATCGCAAGCTTCGCTCACAGT
>Ga0208667_1000374_pt1 | contig 19981 bp, 40 predicted proteins | sample 11BtaG_FD_184085 | JGI IMG/M metagenome (GOLD analysis project Ga0208667, IMG submission 184085) | Marine viral communities from the Subarctic Pacific Ocean - 11B_ETSP_OMZ_AT15265_CsCl metaG (SPAdes) (version 2) | ecosystem: Environmental > Aquatic > Marine > Oceanic | place: Pacific Ocean... | reverse complement strand
TAAAGGTTCCAGATGTGCCAGCTGGCTTGTAATAAAGGGCTCCAGAGGTGCCCGAAAGGACGGTAGCCATTCGTGGTACTGAGAATGGTGGACTTACGGGCGAAACCCGGACTCATACAGCTTAGCGTGCTGTCAGCAAAACATCTAATCCTGGTCCTCTGCGACAAAAGATGTGTCAATACGACCTACTAAATGCGGACTCGCTTCAGTTGTTGAGAACGTAGGCCCATTTATCGCTCCGGGTCGCATATAAATTCCTGAACCATCTCTAGTTGAAGCAGATAACCCTAAAAGAGTGGTTACAGCAGTGTCCAAAAGAGTTTGGCTTCTTGCAGGCCCTTTTCCTTTTTCGCTATAAACGCGAACAATTACACTACCTCGCGCGAAATCTAAATTACTAGTCAACGTTGTTTCAGTAGTTACGCCAAACGCAATATTTACACGTACATATTCTGTGGTTGTGTTTGCTGGAGCCGCTGTAATGTTGTCGAAAAATACAGGGACAGCCGGACTAAGCGCACCAAACGCTGTCTGAATTGGGCTTTCTATTGTGGCGCGAATCTCCTGGTATCTCATCGTTTCGCCCTAAAGCCAAAGGTTACTCCTCTCCCAATAGCTTGCCCCATCTCACTATTGACATACCTTGTGTACCAGTCAAGTTCAGCCGTACTTTCTGCTTTTCCACCTCCGGCAGTGACATCGCCCCTGAAACCCGGAACAGGCCGAGAGCCTTCTCTCACTACATCACCAGCCGGACGACCAATCTTTTTAAACTCGCCTACTTCTAAATCAAGCGCATACGCTGCGTAAGGCTGCGTATTTTCAATGCTGAATTTTTTAACTCTTGCGGTCTCTCTGATAGATGTTGAAAGGCTTGGAACATCTCCTAGAGAATACGGATAGCCTCCGCCTGTTGACCCTGATGCTCCTGTACCTACAGGAACAGCGACCCAGCTGTCTTGAAACTCGCCACTCCATTCTGGGCCTGCGTCTGCCAAGTCATTCATTATTTCTACTGCTGCATAGCGAGTCACCAAATTGATCAGCTCTCGCATGTCTTGCGGCAATTTAGAGATGTCCTCTCTCCTTGCCATTACTGCGGCCTCGCAATAATCGTGTGAAGCAAGGGGTCTTCACCCCGAAGACTCAACACATTTAAAATCTTCGCTTCTCTTGTCACGCCAGCTTGTGAATACTGAATGCGATCGGCTTCAGTTGGGTAGTAAGAGTTCAACTCGTCACCACCAATAATCACCTTGATGTCAGTTGTTTGATAGAGCCCGTCATTCTCTCTCGCTGAAACATTAGAAATCAAACCTTTCAACACAACAGATGTATCCGCACCAGTCACAGCACCTGTTGCTGGGTCGTAAGTGCGTGGCGTTGTCGTTTTGACAAGCGTGATGTCTTGACCCCATTCGTCCAATAGATCTTTGGGGATTGACTTAAAAGTGCTGTCTACAAGTGACATCTCAACCCCTCACCATACGAACTTGATAAGAGCCAGAACCTCCAAGACAATAAGCACCAAGATAAGACTGCAGCCAAGGGTAAACGTCGAATACGTTATTGACAGTTCCAGTAGCTTGACTAGCAGTGTTGTACTTGACCTTGAGGTCTCCGAGTTCGACTTCTTCGTATAACCCCTTATCGCCGGTATTCCCTGTAATCGCGTCCGTGTCATTGGCCAGTTCAAACGCTAGTAGATATGTAGCTTTTTTAATTGCGTTTGGAATCGCGGAACAGGTCAGTTCTACGCGATCGACATGATAATTATTGCGGGGCCAGCTTAAGGCTTGGCTTGAATCGCAACGATCACCATAGAAATTCAACGTATCGATCCAGCCTGTAGCCGAGATCAGAGAGCGAATTTTGTTGTCATCAGTCTTGTTGTCCCACTGCGTTGAGCTTGGAACGGTTTCAAAATACGCGTCTGCCTCTGCCAACGTCACAAAGCTGTTGGCTGTCTCACTCTTGAGTGTGGCGTTGATCGTGGCAGCCATAAGACAATAATAAGGTGGCCCCACCTAATGGTAGGGCCTTTGCTCTGATCAAGATCAGATGGTTGTGGTATCCAACGGAGAGTTGACGGTCAACTGAACCATAGGGATCAGGTCAACGTCATAAGTGGCGGCCCACTTGTTAGCGGTAGCCAGGTTGGCGTTGGTGGGGTTGTCACCAGCGTCAGACCACTTAGTACCCATCACGTGATAGGTGCTGTGATAATCCACAGAAAGCACGTCTTGCTTCGAGAGGACGTTGCGATCAGCTTCAATGCGAAGCTCTTGCTGCACACCCTCAAGGATGGTGCCGCCTTTGGTCAGGTAGCAATAGAACTCACGCTGATGACCACCAGTGCCAGGAGCAACGGTGTTCACTGCACTGTCGGTAACGACTCGCATTCCTGCGAACTCACCAACTTCGCGAGCGCCAATGCCTACGCCACCACCACCCCAGGTCACTGCGCCGGAAGCGGCAAGTGCTGAAGTAGAGAAGGTCAGCATTCCTACCTGATACAGGTAGTAAGCAACAGAAGGATGGACAATCAGAGTGTCCAGCTCTTCACCGCGTTCTCCAAGCTTGGAGCGTGCTTCAGCAACTGTTGCTGCACTGAGGAAGTTAGCCTCAGCACCACCAGATGCTGCTGCAACAGCTTTATCCAAAGCGTTGGCAGAAAGTGCCGTGCCAAACAAACCAGCAAGCTGTGAGAACAGACGTGCGCTGTTCAGCTTGTTGATCGCATCAGCCAGCTGATTGCGGATGTGAAGCATTGGATCTTCACCAGCAGCTAATACTGCAACGTCATCTACGGCATACGCGAAACCGCGATGGCAGATGGTTGCAATCTGAGTGCCAGTACCGATCTTTTGTGGCGTCAAGTAACCAGCAGTGCTGGTCCCCCACGTAGCGGTCCCGTCCATAATCTCTTCTGTTGGAGATACAGGATTGAACTCGGGAACTTGAATGCGGCTACCACCTGCACGAGAATCGAGCAGGGAGTTACGAACAACAGCACCAGACTTGATAAACAAGCTGCGCTCTTTGATGGCCTCAGACACATAAGTGCTGAGATTATTCCTCTTGACGATGTCCGCGAGTAGGACACCGCCGGAATAATTCTGAAATGGAGCAGCCATTTCTTATTCAGGGATAATGTTTGCGGTGGATCAAGTCACAGACTTGAGATGGTGTCCCACAGGGACTATTTACCGGCCTCTCTCCTGAGCACAGCTGCAAGATCAGGGTCGGAAGCATCCAAAGCCATTTGCTTTGTTAAGTTAATACTACCCTCTAGCCAAGGATTTGCGATGCCTGCGGCACCTGCAGTCCCTGTAGAAGGCTTAGCTCCCATACCAGCTTGAGTGCTTGGCTTGAAGTGATGTTCAAAGCCAGAACCAGGGTTTTTTAGCTTGGCTAAGTAGACACCTAGGTCTTGTTCAACGCCACCGTCAAGAACTTTGACGCTGCCATCTTCAGACTTCTTAAGACCGTTCTGCACTAATTGCAGCATCTGCTCAGCATTGATTGCCCCGGCCTGACTAATTGCAGATAAAGCAGACGTTTGCATTGCTGCAGTCTCGTTTGAAACCCGAAGCTCTTGCAATTGACGCTCTAGGTCAGCAATTTGCTGTTGCTTGTCTTGAGCAGTTTTGTTGGCCTCTTCCCAAAGGTCTTTCCATTGACCCTGGTCTTCAAGCGTTTTTCTGCGTTGATCGTCTTGTTTTTTGTAGACATCATCAAGCTTGCCCTTGATGCCTTGGAACTTATCCTCGGCTTCACTGGCACGATTTTTTAATGCCTGGATCTGCTGCTCATACGCCGAAACGTCTACAGCAGGAGTTGAAGTCGCAGTCTCAGCCACGGGCTGTTCAGGAGCTGCCACTGGCGTCTCCTGGATGACTTGTTCTTCCATTTTTAAGATTTAGTGGACTCTTCTACTTTAGTATCTTTTGTTTTACGCGCTGACTTTTTAGCAGCAGCAGTTTCTTTCTTTGCCGGAGGATTGATCTCCTCAAATCGAAGTCCCATGAGAGTGGAAGCTATTACGCCCCTACTGTACCTCTGTTGACCGATCTTGCGATTCAGCTGCGTTAGGCAGGATTTCACCCTGTACCAACATGTCGCGGAACTCCTCACGATCAATAATGCTGTCTTGGAACAGCTGAGCCATTGCCGTAATGTCTTGACCGATGAGACGCTGAAGGTCAAAGTCGCGGCTGATTTTCACTTCAGGCGGCTCAATCCCCAAATAATTAGCAGCCAAGTTATAAGCCTTCTGCAAACCTGACTCCAGGTCCATAGAAACCATCGACAACATTGAATTAGTGTCGATACGGTCTAATCGACGTGCGTCAGCCGATTCAGCTACGAATTTTTGTTGGCTAAGCGTACTGATGCCCAACGTCGCCATTTGTTGCTGTAATTCTTGGATCTCCGCAGATTGCGCTTCAAAAGCACTAGCGGCAGGCTCCACGTAATAGACCTTGTTTCCCGGCTGTGTCGCCATCGCATAATTCACACTCACAGCCATATCCTTAGTTTGATCATCCCAACCCTCAAGCACCAGCATCGGTTGTGATGCGATATGCAAGCTGTGAATCAGGTCAGCTTGACGCTGGAAATGAGCAAGGTTCAGATGAGCAATATCCAGCAGTGGTGGACGACTTGTCATCGTGTCCGTCTTGTTCGCGTAGATCGTGACCAAGGGGACTTGATCAAGTGAATACGGCCCAGACTCAACAAGCTCATACTCCGCCGTAGCGTCTGATTGGTCAAACGAAGAGGGGTATGGGAAATTCCCTTGCATCGATTTCTTTTGCTCTTCTTGCCGATAGACGCGATAACGACCCGGCTCAATGACACGAATCTGGTCATAGACCTTCTCTCCAAATTCACCGTCAGGGACAACAGCCTTCTCGCCAATACGCACTTGCGTCAGATTGCCGTAATTCGATTCACGATCCAAACGCCAGCCATACACTTTGGTTGGATCAACCTCAATCCAATATGGACGACGGTTTAATGCACGCTCTTCTGCAAGGCTTCGGGCTTCTGTTGGAGCGGGAAAGTCAACCAACGTATGGCAATGGCCATAGGTCAATGCACAGATCACCAGACGACGTGCGTATTCGTCTAGATCTGAACCGCAGCCATCAACATCTTTGTTGAAAACTTCTGTCCAATATGGATCGCCAACAATATTGATTGGCTTACGCAGAATTAACCCCGCTGCCGCTCGAATCAAACGTTGGGTATAAGGCGTAAAAACAGCACGATTTACACGCGCTAGATACGCGGAATAGTCTTCGCGGGGCTCTAATGGCAGAAATGCTTCGCTGTTATCACGTAAATACTCAGTGCCAGAAACCACGGCTTTCATGATTTCCCAGCCTTTCATCTGGTCAATCACTGCCCGTGTTCGGACAAATGGACTGTCAACACTCCCCATATAGGAGCTGCTGACCAAATGGGTCCGAACGAGCCCTGAGACGGAGTAAGTCATGTCATTATTTTAACCATTGATTAGTTGTTGCAACCCCATCTTCTTCGAGCAGCTTTGCCTCGTTCGCCAGTCCAGCTTTTGCTGCGAGCACAAAAAGATTTCTTGCGTGCTGCTTCTTTTTTGGTCTTAGGCTTGCCAGTAACAGGTGCTTTTAAATTTGAACCGGTCTCTTTATTATATTTAGCCCTGCCTTTTGCAGTCAGGCCAGCGCCTTTACTTGCTGGAAGTTTTTCACCTCGGCCAACACTAAGATTTGGCCCCTTTTTACGCTTTTTCTTTTCAGCCATGGTAGGCAACAACAACGTGTGGAGTCATAGCGACGACGCCAGATGAAATCGATGCAATTCGCATTCGGATCAGCGTGGCAGCCTTGCCAGTGTAAAAATAAACATATTGACCGGCGGCGTTTATTGTTTTACTGGTATCAATCGTGAACCAGTCACCGTTGCCATTAAAGTTTGCTTCTAATGCAATGGTAAAGTTAGCGGAGCTGGTTACATTTGCGGCGAAAGAAAATTCACTAGAGTGTGCATGAACTTGTATCCAGTCGTCAACTGAACTCATCGCATTACCAGTAAATTCAACCGTGTTAGTAAAACGATCAACCTGAGTTGTGCCGACATCAGCCATTAGCTTTTACCTTTGGGTTTACGACGCTTATGTTGATAGCTTATCTTCTTTGAACCGGTTTTTTCACGCTTAAACCGGGCTTTTTCTGCAGCCGTCATCTCGCCTGCTGTCTTAGGTGTTTTGGCAGATACACGCTTTGATGGTCGGCACGCTGGATAAGCTCTGTCTTCGCCTTTGGAGCGCCCACAAGGCTTTCCGGTCTTTACGTCGACCCATTTCTCGTCAAACCAACGACTAAGCCCGCCCTTGGGCTTGCTGGCTTTACTTGGTTTTTTTGGCTTTTTTCGTTCCGCCATCACTCACTTTTCGGTAGGTGCCGCCACGCTTCTTATATTCCCGCACCAGCCATGCATTGGCATAGGCGCTGGGATATACAGCGAATTTACGCTTTGCAGCCGCTTTGACACGGCTATAAAGCGCCTTATTGGTGGGCTCGTTTCTAGTCGCCACAGGTGCAACGCATTTTCTTAGAGCCTTTCTTCATGCCCTTTTTCTTCTTGGGTGGACGGCCCTTCTTTGTGCCATAAGTTCCGGGGCCTTGGGGCATGACAGCACTCGTCTTTGCCCTATTCTAGCCCTTCGTGCCAATCAACAACCACTTTGAAGTGCCCAAAATGCGGATCTTTTCGCGTGCATGTCGTTACGACTAAAAAAACGGTTGAAGGGCCTTATGAAACTGTGCGTCGTAGACACTGCACAAGCTGTGATTTTCGCTGGTACACCGCACAAGCGCCAGAAGTAAACATTGGCCCGTGCATATCCTGGGCTGGTACTGGCGATCAAGTCAGAGTGACATTGCCACAGCCAAAACACGCTTAGTACAACCGATAAGACGTGGTCCCCATCGTCTCCGGTTTTGCCAAATTAAACTGTTGTAAAACTAAATAACCGAATGCGTCGAATGCGTGGTCAACTCCTAAATTCTTATTTGGAAGACCCGTATTTGGCGTATAAGTTAACGTCCTTAAATCTTTGATTAACTGCTTACATCGTGGATGAATTACGGTCCTTCGCGTCCCAGCAGCATCAAGTAACGCTGTATTGACGGCTGTAATCTTATCCCTGATTTTCCATGGCGCTTTGGGTGACTGGACTGTAAAGCCACTGCGACGCAAAATTGTGTGGTCCGTTACGCCAATACCAGAGGTCTTTCTGGCCCCACCCGTAGGGTCTGGGCACGCAATAATCCTTCGATCCACACCATATCTACGCGTAACCTCGTCTGCAAAATCCCAGGTTGTTGCACCGCCAGTCAACATAATCTCGTCGAAGACATATAACGTCTCGCCATCTTTGACCGCGCAAATACCACTCATTGGATCAACGTTAAAGTCAACCCCAAGTAATAATGGCTGGATACTTATATCCCTGGCGTCTGTAGAGATATTCTCATCACTAAAGCTAATTGCGACAAGACCCGTAAGATTCTCGAAGCTGGCCTCAAATTCTTGGCGGAATGTTCTCGTATCAAGCTGGGCGCGGGCTGCCTCAACTTCATGCTTACTAACATTCCCACCATCAATCGTCGTATAACTCCATCTCTCCCATAATCCTGTCTCGTCCTCCGGCACATAACACCACAAGTCATAAAACCAACTAGCGGTCCCATCGGGCGTTGAAATAAATAATGCCCAACCCTCCTTGTCCGCTAACGCAGGCCGAATCACCTCAAACCATACGTCCGAACTCATAAAGGCAGCCTCATCCAATACGACACCGGACAAACTGCGACCCCTCAACGCCATCGCATTCTCTGTTCCCTTCAACTCGATCGTGGATCCATTGATCAACTCAAGTCGTAGGTCGGTTTCGTTCTTACTCTTGATCCAAACTTGGGGCACAAGCTTCTTTAATGCTCGCCAAGCAATATCCTTTGCCATCCGATAAGTTGGCGCACAGTAAAAAAATGTCTCCCCAGGTCGATTGATCGCTCCACGCACCAATTCAACACAAGACAAGTACGATTTGCCGAAGCGGCGACCTGCTACTAAGACCCTGAAGCGTTTTTCGCACGAAAATACTTGGCCTTGAGCCCAGCGAAGCTCTATTGGTGCGGTTTTTTGACTCATAAATGCCACATTACACAGATTTTTGACCCCTGCCCCCCTTCAATAGGGGCTAGAAGCCTTTCTACCAGTTAAGATCTTGGAAAAGGTCGTATCAAACATGACTCAAGACGAACGCCGCTCCAATAATGCAAAAGAAGATCGTGTGCGGCGTTTATATCGTCGGCAGCTAGAGGGTTTGTCGGCTAGGGCGCTTGTTTATGAGCATGTTGAGCGGGAACAGGTCAGCATCAATACAGCTTGGCGCGATTGGGCTGAAGTAAAGCTTCTCGTTGATGAAGATTGGAAGTCTGACCGCGAAAATATGCTGGCGCGGCTTCAGCACATGCGTACCAAATTATTTAATCAGGCCATTAAGAAGGGGCAATTGCAGACCGCAAGCCAGGTGTTGGATTCGATTGGGCGCGTGATTGGTGAGTCCACTGAGACCGTCAACATTCAGGCGCCTGATCTGACTATCAAAATTCAGGACAAGGCCGACTGATACGACCTCAAAACTCAACCCCCACCCCCGGCTCCCATTAATCATGGGGGCCTTTTTTAGCACAATAGAACTGTTCAGCGGATATATGTTTGGGGTATGGGGGACCCACTATGACAGTCGGCAAACCGGAACCCTGCCCCCCTGTTCTGTGCTAGTGGGCAAGAAATATGGTAGGATACTAGGGAAGAGAGAAACGGAAACGTTTCGACCTTCGCCGAACCTCGACAACTGAACCGTCTGGGAGCCGATACGCTCCAATCGCAGGCAGAGCGGGCACCACGTCCAGCTCACGCCTTGCGGTCTCACTAGCTGACCCCTTCGCGGGACTGCTCCCAGGCAATGCGAGGAAACCACCCAACCAACGGACCAAACCATGCGACACATCGTGACTCGTTACGACGGAATTGAGGCAGGCTGGCAAGCGGTCGGTCGTCCCAAGACACAGCAAGATGCACAGCGTCTCGCAGTGTTACGGGCACGGATTAACCCACACAGGCTTTATCGCGTAGCAGCGTTAGCGCCCGAGTTGCCTAGCTTCGTCTGATCAATCGCCCGGCTTCGGCTGGGCTTTTATTCTCTCCGTACCAACAAACAACCATGGAAACCAAGACAACAACCAGCCACAGCATCAGCCGTGGCACGGTTCAGATCTACAGTTCTTCGATCACTGCAGTTTGCCAAACAAGCGGCGACAGTATCGAACTGAGTTTGCCTTACGGTGCCTTGCGAGAGGCACTTAATAGCTACTTAGTCAACTCGTTGGGCCGTTCGTCGCAGGAGGAGATCATCGGTCTTTTGACTGAGGATCTTCGCAAGCGTGAAGAACAGGCAAACGCCTAAGGGATCGCCCGGCTCTGCCGGGCTTTCTTGTTGCTGTAGTATTGTGCAGATTAACCAATCAACCACACCATGGAAACTTACAGAATCGTTCGGTCGTTCAATCCAAGCCTCAACAAGTCAGACCGCACCATCAAACGCGGCTTAACGCTTGACGAGGCACAAGCACACTGTCGCCGTCCGGATACCCGCGAAGCGGGCGTATGGTTTGACGGCTACACAGCCGAATAACCGCACCAACAGCACACTGGCTGGCCTAACGGCTGGCCTTTTTTTATCCGTACCAACAACACCAGAACACCATGCGCAAAATTGAACAGGAAATGATCGGGGCCGTTCACCAGTTACTAGGCAAACCGAATCAATACAGACGCGTTGGCGCCAACACTGAAGTATCAACCAACAACAATGGAGCCGTCTCGGTTGACCTCCATGGAAACCAGATCGCATCTGTGACGTGGTCGGCTTCCGGTCAGTGCTTCCTTTTTAGTATCTATTCAAACGGCTGCCTGTGGCATAGCCGAACCACCTTCAGCCGGGTTAACGCTTTGGCTTGTCACTTAATCGGTGAGTCGGTGCTGTACTCGAAACGCGGTGAAAAGATGCTGGCTCGGAAACGTACCAACACAACAAAGAACGACCGGGTGTGGGATCAAATCGACCACTACTCATGGAGCATCAACCAATGGCAAGCGATTTGAACTAACAACCAACAGACCCCAGCTAGGGGTCTTTTTTTATGCCTTGTTGTTGACGGCTGGCTGATATTGGTGCAATACTAGGGGAGTAGTTACAACTACAGCCAATGAACCAACCAAAGCAACAAGCCCACGTCTTCCATCTTTGCCAGTACACAGAAGCCCACGGCCACCAAGTCGTGTATCAGCTATCAACGTCCCAGCAAGAGGCAGACGAATTAGCCGACGGCTGGAATCAGTCACTAGCAGAACGCGGGATCCCTGGTTCCGTTTGCTCTTGGTACATCACCGGCCCGCACCAAAACACCTCAGGATTCAACTAATGAACAACTCAGACGACTTCATGCTCCCTAGCGAGCTGGAACCATCATGGCCGCCATCCGATGACGACATTGAAGCCATGGAGCTTGACGCCTACGACCGCCAGAAACTTGACGACTTGATCGCTGAGGAACTTTGGCGCGAGTCCCTGCCATCCGTCCCAACACCAGCAGAACGGAATCCAAACCTTAAATAATCAACCTGTCCAACTTTTCCAACTTGTCTAACTTTCCAATGTCTAACTTACCTGTCTACACAAAACGACTGCCGCAAATTTGGATCGAGGACGATCAGTACATCATCGAATCATCGACGTTCAAGTATGTCGTCAGTACAGCAAACAAACAGAAGCGAAAGAGTTCTGAACCTTTGAAGGTTTTGTTCAGCCTATGCAGACGTATGAAATCTGATGCAATTGAAGCAACCTACCAAGCTGTCTAATGTCAACCCAACTGGAAGTCCAAGCCCGCCTTAGTTACACCAGAGCGATGCTCGAACGCGGTATCCGTACAGCTTCAGTCGCCACAATGGTCAGCGCAAAATTTTGCGTCTCACGTTCCACTGCATACAACGACATCCAAGCTGCCCAAGCTGAGATCGAGCTGAGTGACGATGGACCAAGCCTGGAGGAGTCTTCCGAACCAATCAACACCGATAGCGTCCTAGCGATGCTTCAGCACCGTCTGGAGGTGTCTGTGGCTACTGGTGACGATAAAGCAGTATGCAGCCTCATCAAAGCTATGAACCAAGCCAAACAATGGAACGGGTACAACACCCAGTCCGTATCACCTTTCGCTTAACCAACCAATGGACCTAACCGTTCACGAACTCGAACTCCTGGTTGATGCCATCAGCTGGGAATTGTTTTTCCTTGAAGAGAAGGGATGGCATGACTCCAAACGAGCCAACATCCTCCGTGATCTTCAAACTCGTATCCACCAATTCGCACTCTCTGAGGCTTAACGCACCAATGAACATCAACACTAAAACCGGTGAGCTTTTGATAGCCACCTTGGGACGTTACACCAGCAAAACTGAGAAGATCATCTTCTTCAAAACTAGAGCCGGTTCTCTTGTTAGCAGCTACTACATCAGCACCTTTAACTCGATTAAAGAAGGTGATGGCTTGATGCTGTCTAACTCTTGCGATCCTGATCAAGTTCTTGATGCTGATCAAGTCGCCAAATGTAAAACTTTCATCCGTAACCACTCATGACTTACCATTTTCTGCCACGAGAAGAATACGAATCAGCCAAGCTTGAAAGAATCCTCGCAGAACTTGAGGCCATCATTGAACGTGAAAAGAAACGCCACATGATGGATGAACACCTTTCACATTCGATGCGAGATCTTCTTGAAGATGAAATCATCCCAATGCTTGAAGCTGAACTAAATTACGATCCAACACCTGACACCGCTTACGACTTCTTTCACCAATGACTAAAGAACTAATCTCACGCCAACAAGCTGATCGTGCCATCAACCAATTGTTATCTGTCATCATCGGCAGAAAACAAGCTATAGCCTCAAATCACCTTGTAAATTACATCCCGGAACGCTTGGAATTTAGTCTTAAATTGATAGCGCAAGAGATGGAAAACGACATAAAATTAGGTGATCCCGATATGGTTGGCGCTGCTTTGAGTAGATCTCAACGTAAACTTTCTAGCCTTCAATCATTGAAGGTTTTATATAGCTTGATCTTGGAGGTTGATTGGTCATGAGTGGTGACATTAACTGGAACAATCGACCCCATGAAGTCATAGCAGCCGCTAAATCCAGGGCGCTCGCGGCGCTCCACCATAAACACAGTAAAGGGCTTACAACCCTTGAACGTGCTTACCTTCATGCCTTAAAGACTGGCCGCGTTGATCCTGATGATTAACAATAAGGCCAACTAACTTCCAACTCTTCCTCCCATGAATGGCCGTCTATCGGTCGTTCTTCAATGTAAGCAGTCAGCAGATGTTTCATCTCTATGAATGGGATTTCTACTTCTTCGGCTGCTTTCGCCACATTCTTCTTGCCCCGATAACAAAGGTCTAACGCTTCCTCAAGCTTCATCCCACCGCTCCAGCAACAACCATCGACATATATCGATCCATACGCTCTTGCCACCTAACTTCGCAGCCACGCATTTCCAGTTCGCTAAGCATCCGTAGTTGAATGGTCCCATTGGGCTTGCCGATGATTACCGCTCCACCAGCAACACGGATGCCAGCCCTTTCATATAAGGCAAGGCTATAAGCGCCAAGTTGGTCCTGGTGATCTTTCAGCCAAGACTCGGGCTTGTCTGTCTCCCTGCCGCTAGTTTTGAAATCGCAGATCGTTAGCCCTAGTTCTGTATCCAACAGGGCGTCTGCCGTTCCAGCAAAGCCTGATGAATGGCTAACACTGAACTCTGAGGCATGAATCGCCGTTACCGCTCCACTTACCAGCCAGTCGGATAAACCTCTGGCGTACTCACGGGCTGCCCACGATACCTTCGGCGCTCCTTTCTCTGACTTCTTAAGTGCCCAGGTGGTGATGGCTTTTGGAGGACGTGCCAAACCATCATCCCAAACCTTCCACGCTCCTTTCTTGTTGGCACTTTGACGGGCCAACTTCGCTGCGGTCTTGAGCACATACTCGCAATGCTCATGGGCAACAGTACCCCGGTCACAGGCAAGATCACGCTCCAATGAACTGCCAGGTCTCTTGGACCATCGTGCCAATGCATCTTTCTGAGTCTGGGGGGCTGTGTGCTTCAGGATATGGGTGACAGAGTGATATATCTGCCCTTCTTGATCTCTGTAAACCCTAAATGGACCAGAGTTATCTTGTTCCAGTTGCCATCGACGCAGTGACGCCAATATGTCTTGGGCGTCAGGCTGCTCCGTCATAGTCCTCATTCAATAGAGCCTCTGATTTTTCATTGAGCCATTGACGCATAAGTTGGTTCGCTTTTGGCTCGACCAAGTGGGCGCTCGAAACCCATCCTCTTAGATGACCAACGACGACAGCAACAGAACCGTCTTCTAGAAACTCTGTGACTGTCTCGGGTAGTTCTGTTGTACCGGGCATTAGACGCTCTTTCCCAAGGATACTTTACTCTGCATACGGCTGATGGCAAGACCCTCTCGAAAAATGTCGCAGATAAGGATGTTTATCGAGGTCATTACTGTCGGGCAATCTAGGATAGTATTTTCTTACATGCAATAAACCTTTTCTTGTTAGCTGGAACCACAACCCGGGCAAACGATCGTGAGTTTTTTCCAAATAACCTTGCGCTAACAGTGAATTTAAGACTCTTGTAAACACTTTTACTGTCATGTCAAGATCTTCCAAAATATAAATTCCGCAATCCCCGCCATACATTCGAAACTTAAAAAGAACTGCATCAGCTTCTGTAGTCAGGTTAGATTTTTTAGTCATAATTTTTTGTAAGAAAAAAAAGGGGGCGCAAGGCCCCGCTCCAAAATCAGCTTTCGGTGAACGGATCGTCGCCTGTCACCATTCGGTTCAGGTCAAATCCACCCTTCTGCACCTGCAGCCAAGCTTTCTCCATTTGAGTCTCGTTGTGCTCGTCCTCATCACGGGGAACGATCAACAGCTCATAACGCACCATGTCAGCTTTGATCTTGCTCAGCTCGAAATCCCAGTCCAGCAAGTTCTTGCTGTACTTCTTGTTCAAGCCGTACTTTGCAAACTGACGTGCCAATGAAATGTGTGAAACTTCAAGAACTTGGACTCTATCCATGTCCCAGTTGTAAACAGGCCATGTCAAGCATTGCTGTGGCTTGCGAATAGCTGTCTTGTCATAATTCATCGACTGAACATATTCAGAGCCAAGCTCTAAATCAATCTCATCAGATGATGGCTGACCCATAAAACGGAATGGCTTCATGGAGCCTGATGCTTTGGCTTCTGCCCAGACAAGCCAGTATTCAAGCGGGTCTTGCTCTAAAAGTGCAAAGTTTGCTGGCTTACCTTGCTCTAGTTTTGTATATCCAAGGTAGTTATCTTTAGAAGAACTACCCTCATTCTCTTGTTCAAGAGATTGAATGAAGCCTGCGGAAAGTTTCACGAAAAAGTTGTCTTGTGGGTTGTCGCGTCAGTGTTTGACGCTCCAACAAACTACAAACAACCTTGCCTTTTGTCAATATGGGCTAGGATAAAAAAACTCCCGACTAGCCCACGTTCCAGGGGGCCAATCGGGAGAGTTAAATAACCGCCCTTCCATAGTACATGAACCTTCAAGAATTTGTTGCCCAGCTGCCTTCTGGCCTGGTCTATGCACCGATATATGCCAAAGACGCCCCAATGGCCTCTGGCAAGCCCGCTACTGGCAAGAACCCTCTTAAGGCCAGCTACGACTCCAAGTTTGATCCGGCTGACGTTGCACTGGCAATCAAGCGCAATCCAGACCTTCAAGCTGTTGGTGTCTTCACTGGCATCCGTGGTAACGGCATCGTCATCCTTGACGTTGATCGTCGCCTCGACAAGCACTTAAAAGTCTGGGGCTCGTCCCTTGAAGGCGCTCCAATAATCAAATCAACCAAGCACGATGCAGCTAAGTACCTGTTTCGCGTCCCAGAAGACCTCTGGAATCAGGTTGAAGGCCATGGACTTACTGATGACTGCCCTGACTACGAGATCCTCTGGAACTCAAAGCGTCAAGGCGTCATCTTTGGTGCCTACCCAGGTGGCAAGAACTCAACTCCTGGTCACTACAGCTTTGACGGCGACCTAAATAGCATTCCTGTTGCTCCAGATTGGTTGCTTGCAGAAATGAAGCAGCCGCCAAAAACAATCAACAAACGCGATCTTGATTTCACTGATCGCACTCAGGACGAAATCTTTGAGATCGTTCGCGATTGCCTAAACGTCATCCCATGCAAAGGCGCTGGCTCCAGAGATCACTGGGTCAGGATTGGTATGGCAATCAATTCTGCTTTACCCAATGAAATGGGCTTCATGCTTTGGTCAGCATGGTCAGCAGAGGATCCTGACTACGCCTCTGAATGGGAAGACTCCAACCCTTGTGCTGACGCCTGGAACACCTTCAAAGGCAATGGCATTGGCATTGGCACCTTAATTTTCTTGGCTGACAGGGAGGATCCAGAACGCCGTAGGTTTTCAGACGATCTGGCCAAAGTCGTCAAATCAGCAGAAGAAAAAGTAGTCCAAGAAACGCGCCAAGCAACACTGGACTTCGATGAAGTCATCCGCCGCGCCAAACACATCCTTGATCTCGACAACCCGGCTGAGGTTAATTACAAGCTCAATACCCTTGCCCTGCAGGCTGGTTACAGAGACCAATCAGCCCTTGAGAAATTAATCGTCGATCAACTGTCGTACGAAAAAGCTCAAGACCTCATGACCGTTAAGGAGCTGATGAAGCTGGACGCCAAGCGTGATTACTTGATCCCTGATGTCCTGCCTCATCCTTCTGTCGTCTTGATCTATGGCGCTGGTGGTGACGGTAAATCCATGTCCGCTTGGGCTCTTGCAAAACACATTGCAACTGGTCAACCCTTCTTGGTTCGTGGCAATCACGTTCCAGTCGAACAAGGCCCTGTCCTGCTGCTCAACGGTGATCAGCCTTTGGTTCAGCTCAAAGAACAACTGGAAGAAATGGATTTTCCCGTCACTGACCAGACTTTGATCCAGACCGACTGGCAGCTTCAACGCTATGCACAGTTCATCAAGCTCATGGAGAAGCACCGCCCCAAACTCGTTGTCATTGACTCGCTTATTGGTTGCTCTGGTGGTCGAGCCTTTGATGAGAACAAATCTGAATTTGCTCAGCCCTTGTATTGGCTCACCAAAAACAATGGCGATCTCTTCCCTGCAACCACAATCCTCATCGTTCATCACGCCAATAAGAACGGTGGCTTCAGAGGCACCTCAGCCATCCGTGATGCTGTTGACGAGACCTGGGCGTTACGCAAGCCAACTGACGAGGAGAAGGGCCGTGTAGGCGGTCATAGCCGTCTAATCACAATCGAGAAGTCACGCTCAGGCCGCATGGACACCCAGCTCGTCATGCAAATGCAAGATGACCTGTCCTTCACCATCAGTGACTTCACGCCCGAAGTGGATGAAAACAACACATCACCAGCTTCCGTTGCTGATCGTGTCCTTCAAAAACTCAGAGTCGTTCACCCTGAATCACGCACTATCGAAGATCTGTTTTACGACCCACTAATCAACGGCAAAACAGCCGCTATACGCAAATCGCTCCAACGATTGGAAAAACGAGGCTTAGTAGTCTCAAACGCCTCAGATAAGTCCCGTTCCAAACAACAAGTCAACTCCTACAAAGCAATACTCGCGCGTGGAGAGGGTCAGAAAGTGTCCCAACCAGGGGTAAATGCTAGTGATGGAACGGTATCTGAGGTGGGACACAAGGCTGGGACACCCCTATCCTGTCCCAACCTTTCTGAGGGTTCTGTTGAGATTGATATTGGTGCGGATGAGCTGGGACACATCTAACTGTCCCAACCCCCTGTCCCAACCTTCTTCCATTGCTATCACTAGCATTTGGGGCGGTTGGGACACCTACGGCATCTATACGCGCGAGAAGCCTTTCGATGAATTGGAGCGAAATCCTTAGCAAGGCTGGTGTTCCTGAACCTCCGGGCTACCTTGAAACCGTTGCTTCGGTACGCTCCAAACCCAGAGTTAAATCGTCCAACAAATCCAAGAAATCCAAAAAGAAACCCGTAAAATCACGGCATGAAAAGAGTCGAAACCTACCTCCCAGAAGAGATCGCCAAACGTCTTTCTGATCAAGCAGAAAGTGCTGGCATCAAGCGATCAGAACTGATTCGCGACCTTCTTACTAATTCACAAACAAGCTTCAACATTACGCCCGATGACTACAACAGAGCTGTCGTTAGGATTCGCAAGCGTTGCGGTAGTTTGTTGGGGCGTCATCAAGCTGAAAGCCTTGTGGCATCAGTTTTTACAGAGTTCTCAGGAGCTAGTCTTCGTGCAGCAAAAAATTAATCTGTACTACTGCCAGGTCGATGACGATGACGATCACTTCCCATTAGCTATCGCTCGATTCACCGCTTATGACGAGGATCACAAACCTCTATCTGTAGAGCAGGTAACTTACGAAAGTGACCCCAATTACTTTCAAGCTCAGGTCTCTGCTGCTCTTTCGTGCGGAGTTGATGTAAGTGTCATCACCGCTTCACCAATGGAAGACTTTGCCTGGATTAATCAACTGTCGCAACAAGCTTGAAACTTAAAATCTTTCGCAATGACAGCACATGGATTGTGCTAACCGAGAATAATGAGATAACGTTCCATCAAACGCTTGCTGGAGCGATGGCTGATGCCTCTACCAAAATCAGGGCGTCAACTGATGCTGGATCGTCTATATGCAGCAGTTAGATCAGCCGCGACTGCTGACATCCAACGAGCTGCAATGCTCCTAGAAGGAGCCAAAAAGATTAGAGCAGGCTCAAGCCGTCAACGATCTTCCGCTCGAAAAGCACAGGCCAACGCCTGGGAAAAGAAGGTTGACAACTCAGTAACATGGTAACATTACTCTAGTATTGTGCCGTTTGATGGCAAGCAATCACGGCAAACGTGTTTACATTCAAGTGCTACTAGACCCCAATCGTGGTGCGTTGTTCTTGCTTGAAGCGAAAGAAAAGGGAGTTAAACCTTCATCCTTAATGCGTGAAATTGTCTACGACCATGTTGCAAGCGAAAATACTCTTGATACCTACGAGCAAGCCCTAATCCAAGACAAGCAGGAGTGGCAAAACTCCGTAGAAGCAAGAATTGCTGGACGTGCTGCTAAACGACGTGAACGTGCTGGTCTCAAGGAAGAGCCCTAAACCTGCTCTAACCCAGCGATGTGTCCAACAGCTTGCCTAAGCAACTTGCCCTGGTGCCACTGTTGACGCGCCATAGCAACACAAAGCTGTGACAGCACATCTATGTTCTCGCAGTCCTCAATCTCTCTAATACTCCGTTCGAGCGTTAACTCCTCTTCAAGACTTTGCTCAACGACCATCCATTGCATTGATGGATCGTAGGACTCGTTTTTCGGAAGCATAAGGTTCCTCCGTCTTGAACCGTATGTAATCACCTATAGCTGGGAATAACCAGTCCTGCACTGGCAAGCAAGCTTGCCAATTCACAGGTTGGACACAATTCATCACGACTGTGGTCCAGAACGCACTGATATATCCCCAGTTCATCGATCAACAAATACAGCCCAGCCGCTTGCTTCTCCTTCAATAGACCAACGCTGATAGAAGGCAGGCCGAGACATCCTGATCAACTCGCCAGATTTGGTGGTGTCATGGCCGCCATGATCCATATCTGGTTTGCCCATTGGATCCATGGCAATGAAATCATCTTTGTCGTAGCCAATGATTACGCTCCAATGCCCACAGCCTTCGCTATCGCACACTGCTGGATTGCCTTTAGTCAGATCACCTTTATGCAGCCAGCCCACAAGCAAAGGACGGCCAGCGTCAATCTCAATCTCAATATCCTCAACCCTGGCATCCCTGCGAAACTCAGCGTCTAAGCCAAGTGATCTCAACGCAGACACCTGAGCATGAACTGCTGTCGTATCACCAAACTTTCGGCGTACATGCCGATAAGCGTCTTGGCTTTTTACGCCATGGTGGAACGCCACAACCATTGCAGCTGCTGCGTCAAAGCATTCCCGGTAGCCATAGCCGGTAAGGCTATCCATTTGGTTGTAATACGGGACGCCGTAAACCTCTTGATGGATGCCACTAGCCTTCCACGTCTCAAACCACTCAGCCTCATCGTCAAGCAAATCTTGATCGATCGACTTCTCTAGCTCCGCAATTGCAGCTAACTGATGGGGATCACCTTTCTTAAAAAACTGAAAGAAAGGAAGCAAGGATAATAAAGCCACAACTACGACCCAAACCCACATTTACTTCTCAACGCGATCTCCAGGGAACAGTAGATCCTGAACATACTTGCAAGCCACATCGTCCAATTGGTTGTCTGTCTGCTCGCTGATCTTGATCAAACAGTCGAGTAGCAGTTGCTTTACAGCCTTTGATTTGATGAAGCTAAACAGGATTGGCTTTAGAAGTAAAACCATGACAGCACTGTGTGTGCCGGAAGTCTAAGTCCGATTTGCGTGGCCTTCCAGTCGTGCAACATTCTGCTCCAGGTCTGAGATTCGAGCGAATAGCTCCTGATCCCGAACCCTCAGATCAGCGTGGAGAACATCCATTCGTGACGCTAAATTATCGACAGCTGAAGTTAGACGCACCAACGAATCCCTTCCATGCTGTGTCTCACGGTTGACACCTTTGATACCAGAGGCAGCCACGCCTATTGACGCACCAGCAACAGCAGCCCAGATTTCAACCACCATCCGACCTCTAGCGTGAACTCATCATGGCAGAAGAACAGGCAAAGCAAGAGCAAGAAAACGACAACTCAC
>Ga0208667_1000364_pt1 | contig 20153 bp, 24 predicted proteins | sample 11BtaG_FD_184085 | JGI IMG/M metagenome (GOLD analysis project Ga0208667, IMG submission 184085) | Marine viral communities from the Subarctic Pacific Ocean - 11B_ETSP_OMZ_AT15265_CsCl metaG (SPAdes) (version 2) | ecosystem: Environmental > Aquatic > Marine > Oceanic | place: Pacific Ocean... | reverse complement strand
AAACTGTGCCTGTAGATCAAGCGACTACAGAAGCACAACCACAAGCAACACAAACAACAGTTGCCACTGCAGACACACCTGCACCGCAACCAACCGAATCATCTTGGAAAGAATCTATTAGTGAAGTATATAGAAATGATCCTAGTATAGAAAAATTTACAGAGATAGATGCGTTAGCAAAAAGTTATATCAACGCAACTAGAATGATTGGTCAAGATAAAATAGTTGTGCCTAATAAAAATTCTACAGAAGAAGTTTGGGAAGAAGCCTACGAAAAACTTGGTAGACCAGAAACACCGGATCAATATAATTTAAATTTTAAATCAGATGTTGTAACTATAGATGACAGCGCAATTAAATCTTTTGCCGAACAATCTCATAAACTTGGTTTAAATAGTAAACAAGCTGAAGGTGTTTTAAACTTTTATAAAAATAATATGGAAGGCATTGCACAACAATCAAAGATAGATACTGAAACTGCACAAGCTCAATCTGAACAAGTGTTAAGACAAGAATGGGGTAGAGACTTTGATGCTAAAGTAAAACAAGCTGGTGCGATTGCTAAAGCAAATATTAATTCAGAAGTATTAGATATGACTTTATCAAATGGAACTAGACTTGGTGATCATCCAGAAATAATAAAAGGTTTTGCAAAGATAGCAAGTATGATGTCAGAAGATAAAATAATTACAACTGAAAGTGAAAATGTTAATTCAAACGCAGACATTGAAACTGAAATATCAAGCATTACCAATGATATTAATGGTCCATATTGGAACAAGTCTCATCCAGATCACGATAAAGTTGTTCAACAAGTTTATACTTTAAGAGAGATGTTGAATGATGGAAAATAATCATTTAAACAATGAAGAACTTAAACTGGAGATACTAAGGATCGTAAAAGAAAATGGAACAGAGTTTCAAAAAAATGATCCCTTGCCAATCTGCGAAAATTATTATAAATGGATTAAAAGTAAGACAATTCTTAAAAAGAACCTTACTGACAAGAAGGAATAGACTTCTAGTCTAAAAGACTTTAAATCCAAGAGATGCCTACGCAGGTGGATAACTTCTCTGTTGTTTAACATAAATCATAACAATGGGAGACTAATATGTCATCACAAATAACTACAGCATTTGTACAGCAATATTCTGCTAACATTCAAATGCTTTCTCAACAAATGGGATCGTTATTAAGAGACAAAGTACGTCTTGAATCTGTTGTCGGAAAAAATGCTTTCTTCGATCAAGTAGGAAGTGTAACTGCTATTGAAAAAACTAGCAGACATTCTGACACTCCTCAAATCGATACTCCACATGCAAGAAGAAGAGTATCTCTTGCGGATTACGAATTTGCGGATTTAATAGACCAACAGGACAAAGTACGTCTTTTAATAGACCCGACTTCATCTTATGCTCAAGCTGCAGCTATGGCTATGGGTAGAGCTATGGATGATGTGGTAATCAGTGCCGCTTTAGGAACTGCATTTACTGGCGAAACAGGATCAACTTCAACTGTATTACCTTCTGCACAGAAGATTACAGAAAGTGGTACTGATGGTTTAACTATTGCAAAGTTAAGAACTGCAAAAGAAAAGTTCGACTTAGCAAGTGTAGACCCATCAATCGCTAGATTTATTGTGGTATCACCTAGACAAATCACTGATTTATTAGGTACTACTGAAGTAACAAGTTCAGATTTCAACACTGTTAAAGCATTAGCAAATGGTGAAATCAACTCGTTCCTTGGTTTTAACTTTATTGTATCAAACAGACTATCTATTGCATCTTCTAAAAGATCATGTATCGCATTTGCACAGGATGGTATTACATTAGCAGTTGGTAAAGATGTTTCAGCTAGAATAGACGAAAGAGCTGATAAATCTTATGCTACTCAAGTGTACTACTGCATGAGCATTGGCGCTACTAGAATGGAAGAAGAAAAAGTAGTAGAAGTCCAAGCTCACGAAGCATAATAGGAGGAAAATATGGCTACAGTTTATTCAGTTCAAAAGACTAAATGGAATCAGAATGTTCCTTCAGAGAAAATTGGTACTACTGAACTAGCAGGTAGAGTAAGAGTTGCTTTCGCAGAATACGAAGCATCTTCTCTAGCTTCTGGTGATGTGATCGAAATGTTTAATTTACCAAATGGTGCAAGAATTGTATCTGGTAGATTAGCACATGACGCATTAGGTAGTTCAACTACTCTATCAGTAGGTTACGCAGCGCATAACAATGCTGCTGGTACTGCTGTAAGTGCTGCTGCTGCTGCTTACAAAGCGGCTGCTGCTTCTACTTCAGCAACTGCTGTAAATGCTGCTAACACTATTGCACTGGGTGAAAACTCAGTTGTAGATGCTGATAAGGATGGACTTCCTGTGTCAGTAACTATGGGTGGAGCTGCAGGTACTGGAACTATTCAATTAACTATGATGTACGTTGTAGATTAATAAAAAGAATTTTAGGCGGGGAAAGCGAGAGTGGAACCCGCCTAAAGTGCATGAAGAAGATAAAAGATTTAAAACCTGTATTACATTTTAAGAAAGACAATTATGTATATAGGTATGTTTTGGTAGACAGATTTAAACATGATTCTAAATATCATTATGGATTTGATCTAAAAGAAGAGAGAACAGAGAAAGAAATATTTGCGTTAGAAAAAGATAGACAAATAAGACGCAAGTATATTATAAGGAAGTAGTATGGCATCAACAGTAGACATTTGTAATGGAGCATTAAATCAACTTGGTGCAACAACAATCCTATCGCTTACAGAAGATTCAAAAAATGCCAGACTTTGCAACTCAAGATTTACTCAAGTAAGAGATGCAGTATTCAGATCACATCCTTGGAACTGTTTACAAGAAAGATTAGAACTAGCACAATCAACTACAACTCCTGCATGGGGTTACAGTTTTAAATATGATTTACCTGGTGATTGTTTGAGATTGCTTAGAATACTAGATTATGATTCAGATCACAAAGTAGAAGGTAGATCAATATTATCTAACAACTCTTCAATGAAAATATTATACATCTCAAGAGTTACAGATCCAAATCAATATGATGAAAATTTAAGAGAAACATTATCAGCAGCACTAGCTGCAGACATAGCTTATGCTATTACATCTAACAATACCACGCAGCAAAATATGTTAGCTCTTTATCAAGAAAAATTAAGAGATGCTAGATTTGTTGATTCAACTGAAGGATATAATACTACACAAGAAGATGGAATGGCAGATGTTATAGATGCTGGTACATTTATTAACTCAAGGTTCTAATACATGGCTAGAGTAGCTGCACAAATTACAAACTTTACAGCGGGTGAGTTATCACCAAGATTAGATGGTAGAAATGATTTAGCAAAATATTCTGCAGGTTGCGCAACTGTTGAGAACATGGTTATCTATCCACATGGTGCTGCAGCTCGTAGACCCGGCACAACTTTTATTGCCGAAGTAAAATCAAGCAGTGCTAAAACAAGATTAATACCTTTTGAATTTTCAACTACACAAACTTACGTTTTAGAATTAGGTAATCAGTACATGAGATTCTATAGAGATAATGGTCAAATATTATCTAGTGGATCTCCTTATGAAATATCTACACCTTATCTTACTGCAGAACTTTTTGATATTAAGTTCGCACAATCTGCTGACGTGATGTACATCACACACCCTAATCACAAAACTAGGAAGTTAGCAAGAACAGGTCATACCTCTTGGACATTAACAGAAGTAGATTTTACTAATGGTCCATACTTAGATACGAATACATCTACAACTACATTTTCAACTTCAGCACATACTGTAGGAACTGGTGTAACTTTAACAGCTTCAGCAGTTACAGGTATTAATGGTGATACAGGATTTCAAACAACAGATGTTGGAAGGTTGGTTAGATTTAGAGATGGTTATGGAGAAATAACTGCAAGAACAGATACATTAAATGTAACCATAGAAATATTAGTAGACTTGGGATCATCTAGTGCTTCTACTGATTGGAACTTAGGTGCGTTTTCAGACACTACTGGTCATCCTTCTTGCGTATCATTCTTTGAACAACGATTAGTTTTTGCAGCAACTTTATCACAGCCACAAGCAGTATTTTTTTCTAAGTCTGGTGATTATGAAAACATGGATGCAAACATTGGTGGTACTGTAGCAGATGATGATGCAATCATTTATACAATCGCATCCAACCAAGTTAATGCTATTCGATTTATGGCAGCTAGTAGAACTTTAATTATTGGTACTGCAGGTGGTGAATTTACAGTTAGTGGTGGTGGAGATAATGATTCTGTTACACCTACAAATATTATGATTAAAAAACAATCTAACCATGGTGCCGCAAACATAGATGCTGTTGCAGTTGCTAATGCTACTTTGTTTGTACAAAGAGCTAAAAGAAAACTAAGAGAACTTGCTTACAACTTTGATGTAGATGGTTATACAGCTCCGGATCTAACTATCCTTGCTGAACACGTTACTGAAGGTGGTATAACAGAAATGGCATATCAAGAAGAACCATTAGCAATTATTTGGTGTGTAAGAAATGATGGTGAGTTAGTCGCATTAACTTATCAAAGAGAACAAGAAGTTGTTGCTTGGCATAGACATATCTTCGGTGGTTCTTTTGGTAGTGGTAATGCAGTTTGTGAATCTGTTGCAGTAATACCAACTGAAGATAGCGAGTATGAATTATACATGATTATTAAAAGAACAATCAATGGCGCAACTAAACGATATGTAGAATTTTTAAATACATTTGATTTTGATGAAACAGATAATACATCATTTAATTTTTTAGATTCACAATTATCTTACAGTGGATCTGCAGTAACAACACTTTCTGGATTATCACATCTTGAAGGACAAACAGTTTCTATATTAGCAGATGGCGCAACGCATCCAGATAAAACTGTTAGTTCGGGTTCAATAACATTAGATCGATCTGCTACTAATGTTAAAATAGGATTAGGATATACATCATTATTAAAAACAATGAGAATAGATGCTGGTGCGCAGAATGGTACATCACAAGCTAAAACAAAAAGAATATATGAAGTTACTGCAAGATTATATGAAAGTGTTGGTGTTGAGATAGGACCCGACCTAAGTAATATGGAGAGAGTTCCTTTTAGAACATCAAGTGATCCTATGGACAAAGGTATTCCACCATTCACAGGAGATAAAGAAGTAGAGTTTAGAGGAAATTATGATACAGATGGATTTATGATTGTCAGACAAACACAACCTTTACCTTTGACAATCTTATCACTATACCCGAGGTTAGTAACAAATGATGGATAAAAAATTACATATAGTGCCTTATACAAAAGAACATGGACAGTTTATACTATCCTGTCAAATGAACCATAAGATTTTAGAAGCAGATAGACACTTTATTAATGTAGAGGGTGATGCTAAAAATTTAGAACAAAACAACTTAGCCTTTACAGGTATTATTAATTATCAACCTATCTTTGCTGCCGGAATGAAAATGGTTTGGGGTCGAGTAGCCGAGGGTTGGGTGATTGCAACAAGTGAGATTTGGAAAAATCCTTTAGCTGTAGCTCGTGCAATAAAAAAAGATTTTGCTAGAGTTGCAAGAGAACACAATATAGAAAGAGTACAAACTGCAATTAGAAAAGATTTTAAACAAGGTCAAAGATTTGCAGAATGGCTAGGTTTGGAGAACGAAGGCTTAATGAAAAAATTTGGTTTTGATGGTACAGATCAGTACAGATATGCGAGGATATTTTAATGTCTGGAGCTATACCTTTTATTGGACCGGTAATGAGTGTAGCAGCAGCTACCTCTGCAAATGAAATAGGAAAATTTAATCAAGATGTTGCAAATAGAAATGCAATCATTGCAGAACAAGAAGCAGCAGCTCAAGCTAAATTAACAGAATTTAATATTGCAAAATTTAATCAAAGTTTTGAGAAGTTTCAATCTACTACAAAAGTTGCTACATTAAAAAGTGGTGTAGAACTATCGGGTACTGCATTAAAGATTTTACAATCTAATGCTGAACAAGCAGAACTTCAAAGAGATATTATAGAATACAATGGTAAAGTTGCTGAAGCTAAAAAATTAGAAGAAGCTAACTTTGCTAGAATATCTGGTGCATTAGCAAGAGCGCAAGGTAGACAACAAGCTATAGGTTATTTAGCTGGAGCAGGATCTAGTTTATTAACTATGAAACAAATGGGGATGTTTAGTTAATGGCAAAGATACCTACATTTGAAACTACTGTTGCACCTACTGCTGAAGTTGGAGCTGTAAAAAGTAATATACAAGTTTCACCTAAATCAAGTTTAGCTGGAGCTTTATTACCAACTGCAAATGCAATCACACAATTCTATGTAAAAGAAAAAGAAATATCTAATAAGGTAGAAGGTGGACAACTAATTGCAGATGCCAATCAAGAATTATTAGAAATAAAAGAACAAGCTAAATTAAAAGCTACACCAGATGAAGGTGTTAATTTTTTTAATGCTGGTTACAAACAAGTTGTTGATAAATACAAATCAAAAGCAAGTAATAATTATATTCAAAAATATTTTGATTTAAACATTTCATCCAACAAACCTTCTTACATTAATAATGTTTTAAAACAAACTAGAGCTAACATGGTTAAAACAAGAGTTGATCAAGTAACTAATAGTGTTGAAAATAAAATATTAAATGCAGTTGAGAGTGATAATAATTTTGATCTTGCAACTGTAGGAGAATCTATTACCGCAGAATATCAAGGCTTAGTTAATGATGGTTTAATTTCTGAACAAGATTTACAAATCTACAAAGATAAAATTCCTAACTTAATTGAAGTCGCACAGGTAAGAAAGATGGCAAGAAACAATGCTGCACAAGCATTTGTAATTTTATCTGATGTAACTAATTTTACTACCATACAAGGTGATGAAAGAAGAAAACTAATAAGTGAATTTGGTACACTTGCTAAACAACAAGCGGATGTAACAAGTGCTATTTTAGATCAAAGTATCATTGAAAAATCAAATGATTTTATGGAAAAATATGGAAGTAAAGAAAAATTTGGTTTTAGCACAGAAGAGTTAGAACAGTTTAAAACAGGTGATGAAGAAACTGACAATCAAATAGTAATCTTAAATGAAAAAATAGTTAATAAAGAATTTAGTTTTGATACAAATTATAACACTAATACAGATGTCATAAGTAAAATAGCATCTGGAGAAATTAAAAACACTTCAACTAAATTTTTATTAGCCGGAGAAACAGAACCCAAAAGTATTTTAGAAAGAGCTGGTAATAAAACAATTAATGATAATGATTTTAAATTTTTGTCAGATGTTATTACAAGAAATAAAAATAATACTTTAAAAAAACAAGATCAACAATTTTTAAAATACTTTGAAAACCTTGTACCATTACTTCAAGGTAATACTTTTTTAAATTATTTTGATAAAGAATATAATGCAAAGGCTAGTGAGTTAAGACAAACATTACATAAAAGATATTTAGATGGATTGGCTCAAGGTGCTAACCCAACTGATTTATTAAGTTATACATCTGAAAATTATATTGCTAAAGATATAAAAAACTTTTTACCTAAGACTTCAGATTTAAGTAGTATCGTAATTGAAATGGCTGCAGAAAATAATCAAACTGTTGATGGACCACCAAGAATTGAAGGAGAAACAGCAGAAGAATATTTAAATAGAATACAAAAAGAAGAAAAAAAAATTGATATAGGTAATGAGAGTAGTCTAGATTTAAGTGCCAGTTTAGATGTAGATGCAAATATAGAACAAGTAGGATTCTTAGGAAAATTTCTTTTTGGTGAAAATGAAGTTTTAATTAAAAACTGGAGTAACAAATATCAAACAGAAGGTAGTATTATTAATGCTTTAAAAGCAAAAAAAAGATTAGATCGTATGAATGAACCCGGTTATAAAATTCCAAATGATGCAATATCTGCAATAAAAAATGCAGCTAAAAACTTTGATCGTGATGGTGGTTTTTCAAAAGAAACTTTAATAGATTATTTAACTAAGATTGGTCAAATAGAAAGTCAATACGAAACTAAAGTACAAAAAACAGATAGACCTGTAAAAGAAGAAACAAAATTTTTAGCAAGATCATATTGGCAAATAGAAGTAGATACAGCAAAAGATTTATTAAAAAATTCTGCTCCTATATTTGGTAGTAATTTTGAATCTACTTTTTCTAAAAAATATAAAGGAGAATATGAAACAGCAAGAGAAGGTTTATTAAATTTAAGCGACAGAGATTTAGTTAATTTATTAGAAAAAGATGACACGTTAGCTGCTAACATTGCAGCAGCATTAATAGTAACTAGATTTAACACAGAAGAAGCATGAAGCTAAGTGATCAGCAAACATTATTAGAGCAAGGTGGCTTTAGTCAAAAAGAAATAGAAGATTGGAAGAAAGATAAAATATTAAAACTAAACAATGCCGGATTTTCTAATGCAGAAATATTAGAAGAGTTTGGTGTAGTTCCTGCAGACAACAAAGCTAATGTAAAGTATTTTAAAAATATAAAAGAAGAATTAGAAAACGAATACTATACACAAGAATCAATATCACCAGATGATGAACTTTTATATCAATCAAAAATAGATCAAGCTGATGCTCCATCTTTAAAAGAATTAGTAGTAGGTAAAGAATTTGATGGAGACGAAATATTAAAAAGAGGTTGGGGTAAAACACTATATGATATGACATATAGATTGGCTACTGATGGAGGTTTATCAGAAGCATTTACACAAGAAGAACCAGAAGATTATACTTGGTTTGAAGGTTTATTAGAAAGAGGTTTAACACTTGGTGCAGAACTTCCTATATATGGTGGAAGTTTTTTAGCAGGTACAGGTGCAACAGGTAATCCTATAGCGGGTGCATTTACTGCTGGTGCTATTCCGGGTGCTGCAAGAGAAACAATCTTAAAAGGTTTAGAGCAACAATCTTATGGTCAGCCAGTTGAAATATTAAAAAATTTTTTAAAAGATGGTATTATTGAAGGTGCTAAACAAGGAACTATATTTGCAACCGCAGCAGTTGCTCCACAATTAAAATTACCTTTTGTTGGTAAACTTGCAGACAGATATTTAACAAGAGTAGCATCACAACTTACAGCATTTGAAGGTGTAGGTGCTGCATTAAATGGACAGTTACCAACATTAAGAGAGTTTAGTTATTCTGCAGTTATGTTTGGTGCTTTAGGTGTAAGACTACCTAAAAAAACTATGAAAGATAGAACTAAAAAAATATTTGTAGATACTGGTAAAAAACCTAATCAAGTATTTAAAGATTCTTTAGTTGATAAAACAATATTAGAAGATGTTGGATCAAGAGCTTATGTCAGAGCTTATGATAAATTGTTAGATAGAAAAACTCTAAAAGAAAAACCACAACCAGAAAAACCAGAACAATTATTTAAAGATGATTTAGCAAACAAAGCTGCAGAAAACATTGTTTTCAAACCTAAAGTTGAACCATTAACTACTGAAAGATTAAAAGAAATGGGATCAAAGGTTAAAAGAAAAGCAATTATAGAAGGTATTGATACTAAATATCCTATACTAGAAGTATTAAGAGAAGCAAAAGTAAATACTAAAACTGGTATTGAAAAATTAAATTTATATGAACAATCAAGAATACTTGAAGGTATGCCAAACAGAGCTGCATATTTTATTGAGTTTAATACTTTAAATTTTAAAACTACAGGAGATAAAGGTCTAGGACTAAAAGAAGTTACTAAAGATATAATTAAAAAAGGAAAAAATGAAACACAGTTATTTGAAACTTATTTAATGAATAGAAGAGCAATAGAACTATCTGAAAGAAAAATAGAAACTGGTTTTAATATTGAAACAGCAAAACAATTTGTAAATCAAAATAAATCTAAATTTGAACAAATAGCAAAACAAACTGATAAATATCAAAGAGATGTTTTAGAATATGCAAGGGATAGTGGTTTAATATCTAAAGATGGTTTTAATTCTATGACCGAAGCAAATAAAAATTATGTTACCTTTGCTAGAGAAATGATTGGTCAAGATGGAAAGGTTGTTGCTGCTGAAGGTAGTAGTGTAAATCCATTTAAAAAAATAGAAGGATCTAAATTAAAAGTATTCCCTCCATTAGAACAAATGGTTAAAAATACAAATACAATAGTAAATGCTGCTGAAAAAAATCAAGTTAAATTAAATTTTATTGATATGGTTATAAAATCAAAAGCTAAAGATCCTAATACTTTTGAGTTTATGAATAAAGTAAATCTTAAAACAACTAATAGACCTAAAGAAGAACTACTTACTTTTAGAAGAGATGGTAAATTAGAAACATGGGATGTTGGAAAAGATTTAGTAGATGCTTTTAAAACTTTAGATCAACAAGGATCTAATATGTTAATGAATTATCTTGGCGCACCTGCAAGAACTCTTAGAGCTGGTGCGATATTGATACCAGACTTTGCTGTTCCAAACTTTTTCAGAGATACTATGCAAGCAAGTTTTTTAAATAAAGTTGGTTTTATACCTATACAGGATTCGATCATTGGTGCATTTAATATTATTACAAAAGGTAATAATAAAAAAGCAATGGAGATGTATAAAAAATATGTCAAATCTGGTGGTATGCAATCTACGTTATTAGCTGTTGATAGACCTAATATATTTGATGGTAAAGTTTATGATATTCTTGCTAAAGGACCAGTAAGAAATGCTGACAGAGGTATACTAGCTCCATTAAAAGCATTAACAAGATTATCAGAGGAGATGACAAGGTTTAGAATTTTTGAAAAAACTTATAAAAAAGCTATTGAAAAAGGTTTGACAGAAAAACAAGCACTTGAGAGAGGTGGTTTTGAAGCTAGAAATCTTTTAGATTATGCTAAAAGAGGATCATTAGGTCAAAATATAAATAGATTGGTTCCATTCTGGAACGCAAGAGTTCAAGGTTTAACAAGATTATATGAAGCATTTAGAGATCAACCCGGAAGAACCTCTGCTATGATTGGTGCTTATGTAGTAATACCAACTTTAGGTTTTTACATGTTAAATAAAGATGATCCAGATTATAAAGAAGAACCAGATTGGATTAAACAAAATTATTATTATTTTAAAATAGGTGATAAACCATATAGATTTCCAAAACCATTTGAGGTTGGTACATTAGTTTCATCTGTTATTGAAAAAACTTTAGATTGGGTAAGAACAAATGAACCTCAACAATTTGCAAGATTTGCAAAAGATTTCTTTTTTAATAATGCTAAAGGATTTTATCCTATCCCTACTTCTGTTAGACCATTTATAGAAAATTATGCAAACTGGAGCTTCTTTAGAGATGCTCCATTAGTTCCAAAATCATTAGATAAAAATCTACCTAATAAATTTTACTATACTGAATATACATCTGAAACATTTAAATTAATTTCAAAACTATTAAATGGATTGGTAGGTGATGATAGTTTTTTAGCAACCAATCCTATTCATGCAGAGAATGTATTTAGATCATGGACCGGTGGATTAGGTAGATATATTATAGATACTTTAGATTATGCTATAATTAAAGGTAAAATAATAGATGACCCTATCAAACCTACAGACACTCTATCTAAAATACCTGTTATTAGAGCTTTTGACGTAAGAGATGTACCCGGATATTCAGCTCAATCTATAGTTAAATTTTTTGAAGAATATAGTAAAGTTGAGAAGATACTTAATGGTATGGATTTTGCTAAAAAAGCAGGAGATTTTGAAGAGTATAGAAGATTAAAAGAAACATTAAATGTAGACGAAGAAAAATTATTAGACTATAGAGAATCTATAAGAAAGATAGATAAGCAGATAAGAAACATATATAACTTAAAAGAATTTCCAAATGGTGATATACCTACACCAGATGAGAAACGAGAGTTAATAGATGACTATTATAAATTAATGATAAATTTTGCTCAACAAGCATTAAGTTATCTTGAATTAGTAAGAGAAAAGTAATATAGGAAAGTAAAATGACAGTATCAACTACAATTATAAAAAACTCTCACAATGGAAATGGTAGTACAACTACCTTTGCTTACAGTTTCAAAATTTTTGCGGACAGCGACTTAGTAGTAATTATTAGATCATCTACAGGAACAGAGACAACTAAAACATTAACTACTCACTATACAGTTACAGGTGCAGGATCTGCTTCTGGTGGAACTGTTGTTTTCACGAGTGGTAATATACCCGCTTCGGGTGAGACAGTTGTTATAAGAAGGAATGTCCCGCAAACTCAAGTGATAGATTATATCGCTAATGATCCATTCCCTGCGGAGACACACGAAGAGGGTCTGGATCGTAACACTATGATTGCTCAACAAGTATCGGAAGCAACAGACAGATCTATCAAACTATCAAGAACAAATACTATGACATCTACAGAGTTTACTGTAGGTGCAACTGATAGAGCAAATAAAGTTTTATCTTTTGATTCATCTGGAGAACTTTCAGTAACTCAAGAGCTAGGAACTTTCAGAGGTAACTGGTCAGCATCAACTGCTTATCAAGTTAGAGATTTAGTAAAAGACACAAGTACAAATAATATTTTTTTAGCAAACACAGCACATACATCTTCTGGTTCACAACCGCTTACAACAAATACAGATTCAGCTAAATGGGATTTAATTGTTGACGCTGCAAGTGCAACAACTTCTGCTAGTGCAGCAGCTACTTCAGCAACAGCTAGTGCAAATAGTGCTACAGCTTCTGCTAACTCTGCAACAGCTAGTGCTAACTCAGCTTCAGCAGCTTCTACTTCAGAAACAAATGCTGGAAATTCTGCTACAGCTGCAGCTTCTTCAGCAACTTCTGCAGCAGCTAGTTTTGATTCTTTTGATGACAGATACTTAGGTGCTAAATCTTCTGATCCATCTACAGACAATGATGGTAATGCTTTATTAACTGGAGCTTTATATTTTAATTCTACAGATGATGTAATGAAAAATTACACAGGTTCTGCATGGCAAAATTTAAAACCAACTTCATCTGAACAAACAAATATTAATACTTTATCTGCAAGTGCAGTAGTTGCTGACATGGCAATACTAGGTACTACAGATGTAGTTAATGATATGAATATTCTAGCAACTGCTGATGTGGTTGCAGATATGAATACACTTGCAACAAGTGATGTAGTAACTGATATGAATACTCTTGGTACTGCGGATGTTGTTAATGACATGAATGTTTTAGGAACTTCTGCAAATGTAGCAGCTATGAATTTATTAGGTACTTCAGCAGTTGTAGCTGATATGGCAATTTTAGGAACATCAGATGTTGTGTCAGATATGAACACACTAGCTACAGCAGATGTAGTTAATGATATGAATGTACTTGGTACTTCAGCTAATGTTACTGCAATGAATACTTTAGGTACTTCTACTAATGTAACTAACATGGCAACTGTTGCTGCAAATATAACTGGTGTAAATAGTTTTGCAGAAAGATATAGAGTTACATCTTCAAATCCTACATCAAGTTTAGATGCTGGTGATTTAGCTTTTGTAACTGGAGATAGTGCGTTAAAATTTTATGATGGATCAAGTTGGACTTCTATTGCACCGGGAATAGCAAATGTTGTTGACGATAGTTCTCCTCAACTTGGTGGAAACTTAGATTTAAATTCAAATAGTATAACTGGTACTGGTAATTTAGATATAGCAAATGGCACAATCAAACTAGATGGTAACTATCCAACAGGTACAGAAAATGTTGCGTTAGGAGACAAGGCATTAGATGATGGTTCGTTAAGTGGAGCTCATAATACTGCAATTGGCTCTTGTTCTATGACAGCTAATACAAGTGGTCAAAGAAACACTGCTGTTGGTAGAACTTCGTTAGAGGCAAATACGACAGGTTCTTGTCATACTGCATTTGGTTTTGGAACTTTAAGAAGTAATGTAAATGGAAATTACAATACAGCAATCGGATACCAAAGTTTAAATGCTAATATTAGTTCAGATAACAATACAGGAGTTGGTTATAATACTTTAGTTGTTAATACAGCTGCAAATAATACAGCAGTTGGTTCGAACTCTTTAGTAGCTAATACAACAGGTGGAGAAAATACAGCTGTTGGTGGTTCTGCTTTACAAAAAAATACAACTGCAAGTAATAATGCAGCAGTAGGTTATTTATCATTGTATAACACCACAACAGGTGGTGCTAACACATCATTAGGAACTTGTTCTTTAAAAGAAAATACTACAGGAGTTCACAATGTGGCTGTTGGTAAAGATGCTTTAGAAGCTAATACAACAGGTGGATGTAATACAGCAGTTGGTAAAGAGGCTTTAGCTGCTAATACAACTGCAAGTGATGGAGTAGCAGTTGGTTATTTAAGTTTAAATAGTAATACAACAGGTATTAGAAATACAGCAGTTGGAAGATGTTCTATGCAAGCCAACACATCTGGTTGTTGTAATGTTGCTGTAGGTTCAAGAGCAATGCTTGTCAATGTTAGTGGAGATTTCAATACTGCTTTAGGTGGAAGTGCTTTAGAATCTAATACAACAGCAGATAACAATACAGCAGTTGGTGCTCATTCTTTAAAAGTAAACACAACAGGTGCATCAAATACAGCAGTAGGTAAATGTGCTTTAGCTGCTAATACAACAGGTAACAATAACACAGCACTTGGATTTGAATCGCTTATAGCTAACACCACAGGCGAAAGTAATGTAGCTCTTGGTAGAACAAGTTTATTTTCAAACACAACAGGTTCAGATAATATTGCAATTGGATTAAGTGCTTTAAGATGTAACACAACAGCTTCACAAAACACAGCAGTAGGTTTTTGTGCTTTATGTTCTAATACGACAGGTTGTTGTAACACAGCATTAGGTAGGTCATCACTTATTGCAAATACAACAGGAAATTTTAATACTGCTGTAGGTAGAGGTGCTATGCAAGTAAATACAACAGCATCAGAAAACACAGCTGTTGGTTTTTTATCACTTTTTAATAATACGACAGGTACAGCTAATACTGCATTAGGTGTAGAATCTCTAAAAGCAAACACAACAGCAAACAGTAATACAGCAGTTGGACTTAAATCACTTTACGCTAATACAACAGGAACAGATAATACAGCTATCGGACAACAGAGTTTATTTTCTAACACAACAGGTGATAGAAATGTAGCATCAGGTTATACTGCTCTATATACAAATACAACAGGTAATTGCAATATAGCAGTTGGAAGACAAGCATTATATAATAACACCACAGCTTCTAATAATACAGCAGTAGGTAATAATGCTTTATTTACTAACACAACAGGTTGTCAAAATACTGCTTTGGGTGAGAGTGCATTAGCTGTTAACACAACAGGTTGTTCAAACGTAGCAATTGGTCATCTATCTTTAGATGCTAACACAACAGGTTGTTTTAATACAGCAGTTGGAAAAGAATCTTTAACAAGTAATACAACAGGTGTTCATAATATTGCAATTGGTAGAGCAACTTTAGACCAAAATACAACAGGTCATTATAATTTAGCAGTTGGTTATCAAGCTATGGCTGTTAATACAGCTTCTTGTTATCATACTGCACTTGGTTATTTTGCTTTATTTCTTACCAATGGTGGTGAAAGTAATACTGCTGTAGGAAGAAACTCAGGGTACAATATTTCAACAGGCTCTAATAACTTAACATTAGGATTTAATGCAGGTAGGTCTAGTTCCCCATCAGGTGCAATTACAACAAGTTCTAATAATGTTGTTCTTGGAAATGATAGTATCACAGATTTATATTGTGCTGATACATCAATTTCATCATCAGATTTAAGAGATAAGACTGATATAGAAGATTTTACACATGGTTTAGATTTTGTAACAAAATTAAATCCTAAAACTTATAGATGGGATAAACGAAGTTGGTATATAACTGATGACAACCAAAGTATATTAGATGTAACACCAGATGGTTCTAAAAAGAAAAATAAAAAACATATTGGTTTCTTAGCACAAGACGTATTGGCTTTAGAAAAAGAAATAGGTTTTGCTAATGATAGAGATGATATGTTAGTTGTTAATCAAACTGAAGATGAAACTAGATATGGTCTAAAATATGAAAGATTAGTACCTGTATTAGTCAATGCAATTAAAGAATTAAAAGCAGAAATAGACGAATTAAAGAAAAAATAAACAATAACTAATGAAAGGAACAAAATGTTAAATACATATGTCGTAGAAGGCGGAGTAGGTAAATGTACTGCATTTACAGCTTTAATACCAGAACTTAAAAAAAAATCAGAGGTGCAAATATATACACCTTACATTGGTTGCTTTGGTGGTAATCCAAATGTTAAGATGGCATTTGAAGGAACTATACCTTTAACACATCCAGACATAATGGCATCAGATAATCTATATTATTGTGAGCCATATAAATCTAATTTTCAATTTGGTAAACAACATTTAATAGAAAGTTACTGTGAGCATCATGGTGTTAAATATGATAAATCAATGAAACCCAAAATATACACAGAGCAATACAAAGAAAAAGTTGATGAATGGTTAAAGGTAAATAAGATAGGTAAATATATTTTAATTCAACTTTCTGGTGGACAACCTCAAATGGGTTTTAATGTTAATAACCAATATGTTAATATTAATCCTAATAGAAACTATCCACCTTTTCTTGCACAACAAGTTGTTGATATGCTAAGAAAAGAATATCCAAACACAACTATTATTAACTGCGTATTACCTAATGAACCACATTTTAATGGTACTATAAGATGTGATCTACATTGGACACATATACATGAAATGTTAAAAGGTGCAGAGGGGTTTATTAGTATTGATAGTTGCTTAAATCACTTTTCAGCATCAGCAGAAAAACATGGAGTAGTTGTTTGGGGTTCAACAAGGTGGACACAATTTGGTTATTCACACAACAAAAACCTACAATTTCACATGAATGATAAATGGGATGAAATAAAGTATGTTGAAAGTGATCCTAGAAATGTTATGGTAGAACCTAAATTAATTATTGATAGTTTTAAAAAACTTGATAAAGACAAACCAGTTGCGTGTGCAACTAAATAGGAGATAAATATGAGTGAAGAAGTAAAGACAGCAGAAGAAATTGCACAAGATTACACAGCTATGGGTCATTCTGTAGATTTAATTAATGGTATCATTGATGGATCTGAAATGGCAGATGAAGAAGCAAATGAAAGACAAAATTGTGTGAACAGAAATGTTGAACACCTAGAGCTTATGGTTGCTAAAGATTACTGGACAGATGAAAGTATGACTGCAGTTAATGCAGCTATTACTGCTGGTAAAGCATATACTGCTAGTTAATTTATTATAATGAAATTTGTTTTAGCCTATACTATTTGTTCGGCTATTACAGGTTTTTGTAATACACCAGTAGTACATCCTCAAGACTTTAATACTTGGACAGATTGCACAAAACATGGTGCAGTAGTAACAATAAAAGTTACCAATGATTTTTTAGATAATTTTAATAATCAAAAATTATACGTTTCTTATTTTTGTAACGAGGTTGAAAAACAAGATGCCTAAAAATTCTGCGTTAGAAAGAATAGAATCACACGAAAAACTTTGTCGTATTATGCAAAAACAAACACATCAAAAAATTAGCAGTATAGAAACAGAAATTAAAGAAATTAAAAAACATATGTACTATGCTATGTCAGCATTAATAGGTGGTATGTTTACAATTATAGTTATATTATTCGAGAAACTTTAATACTTTTAAGGAGCTGTTTTTATGGCTAGAAGAAAGAAAGCAGTTACTGGTCTAACCTCAGAAATTAAAGCTCAACTTAGACTTGCTGAAGATCCTAATTTACTTGTATTTTTACCACTTGGCGGACTTGGTCCAGTAGATATTGTTACTTTAAATATGACAACAGGAGAGTATAATGCTTATGATGTTAAGTCTAAAAATTATAGAAAGAATGAACCAAAGAGTATACCTAAAGATGGATATAGAAGAAATATTAAAGGATCTTTTATATCTAGGAATACAACTAAAGAGCAAAAGAAACTTAACGTAAGGATTATATACGAATGAAATTATCAGAAAACTTTACACTACAAGAACTAACTAAATCAGACACAGCAATAAGACTTGGTATACCCAATGAACCTAACTCAGATCAGATTGCTAAACTACAAAACCTTTGCGAGACCTTGCTGCAACCAGTTAGAGATGAATTTGGTGCAGTCATTGTAACTTCTGGATTTCGTAGTGCAGAGCTATGCGTTAAGATAGGTAGCTCAATTAATAGCCAACATTGCAAAGCTGAAGCAGTAGATTTTGAATGTCCAGGTACTGATAATGCTGATCTTGCATACTGGATAAAAGATAATATAGAAGGTTGGGATCAAATGATTCTTGAGTTTTATACGATTGGTGAGCCTTCAAGCGGATGGGTTCATTGTAGTGTAGCAGATAAACCTAGAAAACAATTCTTGAGAGCTTACAAAGAAGATGGTAAGACGAAATACAAACCTATAATTGGAGATATAAGATGTGGTTAAGTGCAATTAAACTAGCATTAAATGCTGGTAGTCATATTTATAAAAAGAAACAAGAAACTAAAATGATGATGGCTAACGCACAAGCTAAACACGCAGAGAAGATGGCTAGTGGTGAGCTTGAATATAGTGGTAAGTTATTAGAAGCTAGACAATCAGACTGGAAAGACGAGGCGGTTCTTATAATTTTAACGCTGCCAATATTGGTAATCGCTTGGGGTGTATTTAGTGATGATCCAAATTCATCTGCAAAAATAAAAGAGTTCTTTGAACAATTCCAACAACTTCCAGGATGGTTTACAAATTTATGGATTCTTGTAGTGGCTTCAATTTATGGAATAAAAGGAACACAAATATTCAAAGGTAAGAAATGATCAGTAAAAGTTTTGCACAACAATATAGTAAAAAAGTAACTATGTTATCACAGCAAATTGGTAAGAAGAAAAAGAAAAAAAAATATAAAAAGAAAAAGTAATGGCTAAGCAAAAGTTTACACACTTTATACCTCGTGATAAACCTAAGAAGCGTGGACCAGGTCAACATAAAAAATCCATGAGTAAAGGCGAGAAACGTCAAAAACGTACTAGAAGATACAAGGGTCAAGGTAGATAATGATGGAGTATGCCTATATGAATTATTATTTTACAGCTACATTAATTATTCTGTTTGTACTTCTTGCTTTTTTTGGAGGACCACCTAGATGAAGATAAGTGAAAATACATCTGTAAGTATGCCAATGAAAAACATGATTGGTATTATTGTAGCTGTTGCTATGGGTGTGTTTGCATATACAGAAGTTACTGCGAGGTTGACTAGTCTTGAGACATCAAGAGAATTATTCCAAGCTGATCTACTTAAAAAATCTGAGCAACTACCAACAGATCAAGAACAATATATGTTGCTTGAAGATTTATATAAAACAGTAGAAAAAATTGAAACAAGAATAGAAGATATGATGCACAATAAAGTTAATATAGAATTTGTAACTAAACAATTAGAAAAAGCATTAGAAGATATAGAGACATTAAAAGATAAGGTTAGAGCAAATGGCAACAAATCGAGTTACTAAAAAAGTTTTAGATTATATAGCTAATATAAATAAAGAATCTAAACAAATGCAATTAACTAAAGATTTAAAAAAAGAAGTAGAAACTGGTAAGAATGGAACACAAAAATATGTTATTAAACAAGGAGAAAACAAAGGTAAAGTATTATGATAAATAAAATTTTAATAGGTGTATTTTTTTCAATATTATTAATAGGTTCTTTTTATTTAGGATATTTATTTTCAATAGATATATTTGAATTACTTTGTTTTAGGACTCAATTATGACAGAATTAGTAATTGCATTATTGATGATAGTAAATGGAGAAATTAAAGAACATAGAATACAAGAATCTATGAGCAGTTGCTTAAAAGGTAAAAGAGTTGCTATGCGTAGTAATACTGGAAACAATGTAGAGTATCAATGTATAAAATCTATGGCAGAAACAGAAATTTATTTAGGTGCAAAATCAATTAAAAAACTTATATTAAAATAATGACTATTAGAAAAACTACCAAAGGTAAAA
>Ga0208667_1000363_pt1 | contig 20161 bp, 31 predicted proteins | sample 11BtaG_FD_184085 | JGI IMG/M metagenome (GOLD analysis project Ga0208667, IMG submission 184085) | Marine viral communities from the Subarctic Pacific Ocean - 11B_ETSP_OMZ_AT15265_CsCl metaG (SPAdes) (version 2) | ecosystem: Environmental > Aquatic > Marine > Oceanic | place: Pacific Ocean... | reverse complement strand
ACAGTTTAGGAGTTAGCTGATGGGCTATTCATTATATAATCCGTTTATGGCGTGGAAGATGGAGCAGCGTACGTTTGGTGATCCGGAACCGAGTCCAAGTCCGAGTAGCGACCCGAGTCCCTCGCCTTCTCCGTCACCCAGTCCGGCTCCTGCGCCTGCTCCTGCACGTTCTGAGACTGAGGTACAGGCTGACATTAACGCGGCATTAGAAGCGAGTGGCGGCGACTGGACTCCTGAGTTAAATGATTTGGTATCTGAGCGGACGGCGGTTCGGGAATCCCCATCACCGGCTCCTGCTCCTGCTCCTGCTCCTGCACCTGCACCTGCTCCAGCCCCTGCGCCATCACCGAGTCCGACCCCGTCTCCGAGTCCCAGCCCAACACCGGCTCCTGCTCCGGCGACTATTGGTTCTGTGTCTTCGACGGGTCAGTATGCTGGGGACGGATTTGAGTGGGTTGAGAACGAGGGTGGTTATTTAACTCGAACGTACACTGGTGCGAATGCAGATGCGGGTTTGGGGACTGATGTTATTGCTGGCGGTACGGCGGACAAGGACACTAAAGAGGCTATTGCTCAACTATCTTTAGACGAGGGTACTCCTTTTGCGAACAGCGCGGGATCGGCTACGGATGGCGACTTATTAAACTTATTTAAGGACGGCACCTTTGGTGCGAGTGACTCTTACGCTGATCAGATTGGAGCGGCGACTCCTGCTACTCAGAAGACGGATTACAGTACCGAGAGTAGTTTTGACGATGCTTTTGCGGAAGCTCGTAACAACTTGGGTGCGGGTCAGACGTTTACTTACAACGGCAGTTCTTATTCTACGGCGGTAGCTGGCGAGGATTCTGCTCTGGACGCGGCGATAGCGTCGTCTTCTGAACCTGGCGGCACGACATCAGTTCCTGATGTAGAGGTTGGACTGTCTCCTGAAGAGCAGTTAATGGAGCAATCTGTAACGACACCAGGTTCTCAGGATTATTTAGATTCTCTGGGAGAGTTTGATTCATCGGTATTTACGGAACCAGTTTCGACTACGGGTGGTTATGACGAGATCCCTGCTGATTTGTTGGATAGTTCAGGTTCAGGTGCCAGTGTTTCGCAGGATCTGTTAGATCAGATAGGCGGGGCACCCGGCACGACTATTGAGAGCCTATTACCTGGCAACGCTACTGGCGACACAGATTTAGCGGACATGAATTTTCAGGAGCGTTTTGATCGTCAGAGTGAGTTGGCTGATGCTGATCCTACGGGTCAGAGTACGGCGACGGGCACACTTCTTTCGGATGGCTCTACTGTTGACACGTTGGTTTCAGATACGGATGACGGACTCAAGACGTTTGAGGCGACTCGGGTTGCGGGTAGCGACGACCCTGCGAGTATTCAGGAGGTTAGTTACACTGATTCGCGGGGCAATTCGTTTAGTACGCTTGCTGAAGCTCAGTTATCTGACTCTCAAGATTTGAATCGACAGTTAGCGGCACTTAACACAGCGCCTCAAGAGATTAGTTACGTCAATCCGATGGGTGGTCCGGAGCGGTTAATCAACGCTCAAGTTGTTGACGGACCTATTGGTTCGCTGGATCCCAACGCGAACAGCAGTTATTCGGGTTCCACTACTTCGTCTGGCAGTGGTGGCATGAGTTATGCTGATATGTTGCGAAGTTCTGGTGTTTCTGACGCAGAAATCTCAGGAATGCAGGACACAATTCGCACAACACCTGTTGACACGAGAGATCCTCTTAACGCGTTTCCGACGGGCAGTGACATGGGTTCTGACACGTTTGGGAACTTTCTTCCTGGTGGTGCAGCGGATACTCTTAAAATAATTGGTTCGGGGCTTGAGTCCATTGGGAACAGGTTTGCGGGTCAGGATATTGCACAGGTTGGTTATGGCGAGGGTCAAGTTGACCCTGCACTGGCTCGAGCGGTCGGCGTAACTCCTGGGCAAGAAAGTTTTGCGTACGGTGACGAGGCTGCGCTTACGACATTTGGTAGGGACATGAAGGACGCGGGACAGTTACTGTCGGACCGCGTAACGGGGAACTTGAGTGAGAGTTACCGTGAGAACCTAGAAGCTCCTATATTTGGAGACGACGGGTTTAATCTTGACGCTTTGACATCCAAAGTAACGCGGGGCGTTGTTCCGGTTGCTACGGCGGCATCTGGTCTTCTATTTGGCGCACCTGGTGCATTAGCTACGGGTGCAGTAATGACCACGGGTGACGTTGCGGACAGTACCGATAAACTGGTGCAACAGGCATATGACAACGGGGAACTCGGTCCAATCAGCGAATCAGAGTTGCAGACTGTCAAGAACGATGTAAGGAACACAGGGTTCGTTCCATCCATGGTTGGTGGTGCGGCGTTGAATCTTATTCCGTTAGCCAAAGGGCCGATAGCCCAGCGTTTCTTAGCGAACGCGGCGGGTGAGGCATTTGAAGAGGGGATTTACGAGCCCAATGTAGCAAATATAGCTACGGATGTAACTACGGGAACGAATTACGGATTGACTGCGGATCCAGATGCCGCGCTAACAGCTGCGGTATTGGGTGGTCCTGTCTCTCTGGCGGGTACGAGTACAACTACAAACGCGGCGTCGAACAACGAAGCGGGTCCTAATGTACAAGCGGAATCTCCGGGGAACCCATTTGCGGGTGGACCAGCTAGTGACGTAATCAGCGGCACGTCGTTGTCATCATCAACGACCAGCGATCCAGTGGTTAATACAGCCCCACCGTCTGTTTTATCTCGTACGCAAACAAGTACGGCTCCTAACATAATCACTATTCCAGGTACGAATGTTGAGGTTCAGGCTATAGCTCCTGCACAGAACACGGCACCTTCGGGTCCACAAAACTCGGGGCTTGGTTCTTTGGGGACGGGTGGTACGTTTGTACAACCTAACCAAGGTTCTGTTCCGGCGTTGCCTGCACCGTCTGATACGGATTCGGCACCGAATGTAGATGCATCCCCACCTGGTCTAACGGCATCGGAGATCTTGCAAAACGAGGTTGATATTATCACGACGGACACGAACACTTCGGTTGAGGACGCGAAAGCGGGGGCGGCGAGTCTGTCTCTGATTGAAACGGCTCAAGCTGCGGGTGCGAATGTACAGAATGGCGATAGCCGGGCCAAGGTTGAGCAGGAACTAGGTATAATTACCGAGTCCCAGCCTGAAGCAGGCACAGGTTCGTTGGATGCCGCGGAGGCGTCGTCACAAACTACACTTCCGGAAGTTGATGTAGGTTTGATTAATCAAACACCGCAAGTTGATTTACCTGCGGGAGTTGGTTCATTGGATGCTGCGGCGGCATCGTCTCAGCCGGATCCTACGAGTCAGACAGATCTCTCTAACGTGGATGTAAGTAATATTAACGCAAGTCCCGATCTTCCTTTAGGTGTAGGATCTTTGGACGCGGCGGTTGCTGGTTCTCGTCAGAACTTAACTCCTGAAGGTATTATTAGCCTTGAGGTTGCTGAAACAGGTGCCTTATCGAATGAGACGGCTCAAAAACTTGCAACAGAAAACAATCTGTCTATGCAGGATGTAGCAAACATGGCTGAGAATGCTATGGGGTTAGAGACTTCTCAAGCTACAGGTCCGAAGACGGACGTAGATGTAGCTGCTACTGTTGAGGTTGTTGACCCATCGACTGGTGGTACGGCAATGGCTGCGGGTCAGCAGGGTGCAAAAACTGCAACAGAAGGGTTTGTGTTTGATGGCGAAGTCATAGATCCTGTCTCAGATGTCAGTGTTGACGTTCAAGAAGAGGTTGACCCATCGACGATTGAGGGAACCCTTGGATCTAGAGATGTGCAGGTGTCAGAGCCATCGACCACAGTGGAGACAAGTATTCCCGTGGAGACAAACGTCCCCGTTGATACTTCCGTTACTACAACGACTAACGTCCCTGTTGATACTTTCCCACCTGACGCAGAAGAAGAAGATGAGGTTGTTGTTGAAGTTGATGAGCCAGTGGTGTCGGATCCAAGTGGTCCCGGCGATGACGACGATGACGACGTAGTGGTGGATATTGACACGGGTGACAGGGATGACGACGATGACGACGAAGTTGTTGACGAAGCTCCGTTCACATGTCCAGATGGATATGAGGCGGTGAAGATCAACGATGAGTGGCGTTGTCAGGCCACGGACGCTGCACCAGCGAGAATGCGACCAACAGGTGGCTCTTACTATCAGCCCCGCAAACCTTCTCCTGCATCCAAGGCGAAAGCCTATAGGTTCCGCTAATGAACTTACAGGCACTTCCCGAGGACGCATTAAAAGAAATACTCGCGCTCACAGAGGCGAAGAAAAAACTGGACTTGCGTGAAGAAGCGCAAGACCATTTCATGCCGTTTGCACATCATGTGTACGAAAACTTTATTGAGGGTCGTCATCACAGGGTTATTGCAGAAAAACTTGAGCTTGTAGCACAAGGTAAGCTCAAGCGGCTCATAATTAACATGCCACCTCGACATTCCAAGTCAGAGTTCGCGTCGTTTTTGATGCCAGCTTGGTTCTTGGGACGCAACCCAAAGTTAAAGATCATACAAGCTACACACAACACAGAGCTTGCGGTGCGTTTTGGGCGTAAAGTTAGGGATCTTATTGATGATCCTGCGTACAAAGAGGTGTTTCCAGAGACAAATTTGAAGGAGGACAACAAAGGTGCGGGTAAATGGCAGACTGATAAAGGTGGGGAATACTTTGCGGCGGGTGTGGGAGCGGCTGTCACAGGCCGTGGTGCGGATTTATTCATCATTGATGACCCGCATTCGGAGCAAGATGCGCTAAGTGAGAGCGCATTTGACAATGCGTATGAATGGTACACTTCGGGGCCACGCCAACGTCTACAACCGGGTGGTTCAATCATTCTGGTTATGACGAGATGGGGAAAGAAAGACTTAACGGGTAGATTAATCTCTGCGCAAGGCAGTGATATCATGTCTGATCAGTGGGAAGTTGTAGAGTTTCCAGCGATTCTTCCTTCAGACAAAGCCTTATGGCCTGAGTTCTGGGAAAAAGATGCGTTACTGGGAATAAAAGCCTCTCTTCCGGTGTCTAAGTGGAATGCGCAGTGGCAACAACAACCTACAGCGTCGGAATCTGCTATAATCAAACGAGATTGGTGGCAGTCATGGACGGAAGAGAAGATACCTCCTGTAAAATATATATTGCAAGCGTATGACACGGCTTTTTCTAAGAAGGAAACAGCAGACTATTCAGCTATCACAACATGGGGGATCTTTGAGCCTGAAGAAGGTGGCCCTGATAACATAATTATGATGGACGCTCGACGAGGTCGTTGGAATTTTCCTGAACTAAAGGAGATAGCGTATGAGGAACACGAATACTGGGAGCCCGATATGGTGTTGGTCGAAGCAAAAGCGACGGGTACACCACTCATTGACGAGTTGCGGCTTCGTGGTATTCCAGCCTTGGGCTTCTCCCCTGGTAAAGGAAGGGATAAGGTGACACGAATGCACATGGTTGCGCCATTGTTTGAGGCGGGAATAGTGTGGGCACCAGAAGACCAGAAGTTTGCGGATGAAGTGATTGAAGAAGTTGTTTCATTTCCTAATGGTGACTATGACGACTTTTGTGATAGTATGACGTTAGCATTGATGCGTTTTAGACAGGGTGGGTTTATTTCCTTGCAGAACGAGGACGAGGGGAACGACTTTGTTCCTAGAACACGGGAGTATTACTGATGGCACTGCCACCACGCCCAATGGGCTCAATAGTAGATTCGGGACAAACGCAAGGTGGGTTTGATGAGAACCTCCCATCGGTAGACGTATCCGTACCACAAGTAGAAGATTTTGCCGGAGGGGCAGAAGTTATCCCTCAAGAAGACGGCACAGCGGTTGTTCAGGCTTTAGCGGACATGATCCAGCAGGCCGAGGCCGAAGCGCCTATGGAACACAACGCCAACCTAGCAGATTTTCTTGACGAGGGTTATCTTGGTGAGTTGTCAACCGAGTTGAGAGCGGCATACGAGGACGATCAGGAGTCCAGATCCGAATGGGAAGAAGCCTACACAAAAGGCTTGGATCAGCTAGGCGTTAAGGTAGTAGAGCGTACAGAGCCATTTCAGGGTGCCAGTGGAGTAACACACCCTCTGATAGCTGAGAGCGTCACACAGTTCCAAGCACAGGCGTATAAAGAGCTTTTACCAGCGGGTGGGCCAGTTGCCACACAGATACTTGGCAAACAGGATCCAGAGCGTGAGGCGCAAGCCCAGCGCGTAAAGAATTTTATGAACTACAACATTATGGAAGTGATGGAAGAGTACGACCCAGACATGGATCAACTTCTGTTCTATTTGCCGTTGTCGGGTTCTACGTTTAAAAAAGTTTACTACGACGAAGCCAAACAGCGGCCCGTAGCAAAGTTTATTCCGGCTCAAGATTTGGTTGTACCGTATCACGCGAGTGATTTGGCGACGAGTCCGCGAGTGACGCATGTTCTTCGCATGGATTACAACGAAGTTCGTAAGATGCAGGTTGCTGGTTTCTACCGCGACGTTGACTTACAGACTAGCGACGCGGGACCGGACGAGGTACGCGAGAAGGTAGACGAAATACAAGGCACAAGCAAAACGTATGCGGATGATGTATACACATTGCTTGAGATGCATGTTGACGTTGACCTCGAGGGTTTTGAGGACATGTCACCTGACGGCGAGGCCACAGGTATTCAGCTGCCTTACATTGTTACCATAGACCAAGAGTCTGGAGAAGTATTAGGTATTCGCCGGAACTTTGAGGAAAATGGCGAGTTAGCTAAGAAGCAGCAATACTTCGTACACTACAAGTTCATGCCTGGTCTTGGGTTCTACGGCTTTGGTTTAATCCACATGATTGGTGGTTTAGGTCGTGCGGCTACCAGTATCTTACGTCAGTTGATCGACGCTGGTACTCTAGCGAACCTTCCGGCTGGTTTTAAGGCTCGTGGAGTGCGTGTACGCAATGATGATGAGCCACTACAGCCTGGAGAGTGGAGGGACATTGACGCCCCTGGTGGGAACATTAGAGACTCTATTATTCCACTGCCATACAAGGAACCATCAGCCACCTTGGCGCAGTTGCTTGGTGCGTTGATCGAAGGTGGTCGTAGGTTTGTGTCGTTAGCTGACCAGCAAGTCAGTAACATGAATCAAGAGACGCCTGTTGGCACAACGATGGCGATGCTAGAGCGCGGCATGAAAGTTATGTCCGCTATTCATAAGCGACTACACTACGCTCAGAAGACAGAGTTTCGGATTCTAGCAAGAATCATTTCAGAAAATCTACCGCCTGAGTATCCTTACGAGGTTGCTGGGGCAGAGCAGTCGGTAAAAGCGCAAGATTTTGACAGGCGCGTGGATATTATACCTGTTAGCGACCCAAACATCTTTTCCATGGCTCAACGAGTGACTTTGGCGCAGACTCAGCTACAGTTAGCTCAGTCGAACCCTCAAATGCACAACCTTCATGCGGCATATCGACGCATGTATAACGCACTTGAGGTTCAAAACATAGATGAAATCTTACCACCACCGCCACAACCTAAACCTATGGATCCAGCATTAGAGAATGCTCGTGGTCTAATGGGTCAGTTGTTGCAAGCCTTCCCCGATCAAGACCATGATGCACATATTCAAATACATGTGATGTTTATGAAAACGCCGTTGGTGAGTACATCTCCGCAGGTGATGGGTACATTCTACGCTCACTTACAAGAACACATCGCCATGAAAGCGCGTCAGGTGGTTATGCAAGAAATTGAGGGACTAATTAGTCAGGTACAATTAAATGCTCAGATGGGTGCGGTCGATCCTATGCAGGCGCAACAGAAGATCCAAGAGGTTCAGCAGCAGATGCAGAACCCAGCAGAGGTTGAGAAACTGGTTGCCATGCAGGAAATGCAGATCATGCAGAAGACTCTCGCGGAGATTACGCCGCAAGGACAGAGTGCAATGGATGATCCATTGGTTCAAATACGCATGCAGGAGCTTGCCCTTAAACAGCAGTCGGAGCAACGCAAAGCGGAAATGGATCAAGCGGACATGATGATGGACGCGGCAAGACTTCAACAACAAGCGGCAACAGACGCGGCTCGGATTGAAAGTTCAGAGGAAATTGCCGACAATCGAAACGAAGTTAATCGTGAGCGCATTGCTGTGCAGAGACAAAATGTGTTGAGGAGGGGATGACGTGCCTTTAAAAAAGGGTAAGTCACAAGATGTTATCAGCCAGAACATTAAGACCGAAATGGCTGCTGGAAAACCGCAAAACCAAGCGGTTGCCATTGCTTTAAGCAAGGCGGGTAAAAGTAAGTATGCTTCTGGCGGTATGGTCAATAAACGGTTTAGCCCGATAGCCCGACCCCAGAGGTTCGTCGGAGAGTTCTAATTTTGGAACCCTCCTCCAGCCAAGGCGGGTATACACATGATAGATCCTATCACAGCAGTTGGCCTTGCCACTTCAGCCTATAACGCTATTAAACAAGGCGTTGCCGTAGGCCGTGAGTTGCAGGATATTACAGGTCAGCTTGGCAAGTGGGGCAAGGCTTGCAGTGATTTTGCATTTGCCGAAGAGCAGATTAAGAACCCCCCTTGGTATAAATTCAAGGGATCGGACACGCACAGTGCCATTGAGATATTTGCGCAAAAGAAGAAGATGTCTGAAATGCGTAAGGAAATAAAAAACTTCATTAGTTTTCAGTACGGCCCCTCTGCTTGGGAGGAAGTGTTGCAAATAGAGGCGCAGATGCGAAAACAGCGCAAACAAGAAATTTACAAAAAAGAAGAGTTTAAACGCGCTCTTATAGAGTGGACTGTAGGTATTTTGCTCGTGCTTGCAGGCATAGCTGGTCTGGCTCTTGTACTGTATTTCATGGGTAGAAATCAGGGGAAATGGTAAATGTGGTTCTTAGTCTGGTTTATGTTTACGAATAACAAGTTAGAGTATTATCAGCTTGCTCAGTTGTCCACTGAACAGGAATGCAACCAGGCGCTGGAGGATGCCAAAGTGTTAGTAACGAACAGCACAACGGTGGTGTATTGTTTTGAGGTTATACCGGAATAAACGCGGGGATTACGTTGTATATGACAAATCTGGAAAAGTTGTTATAATAACGCATCACAAAGGGTACGCGATTGCGTACGCAAGGAGTATAGAAGATGCCGAATGAGTATGATCTAAACGGGAACGGCAAGATTGATCCAGTTGAGCATGAGATAATGCTGGAGGATCGCCGTCGCCGCATGGAAGATGCAGACGCAAAGAGAGACGCGCAGAGACGCATGACTTGGTTTTCGCTATCTGGTATGATTCTTTATCCCTTCGTCATTCTAGTAGCCTCTATGACGGGTCTAGAGACGGCAGCAAAGTTGATGGCGGATATTGCTGCTGTGTATGTAATCGGTGCATCTGGCATAGCCGCTGCTTATTTCGGGTTTAATGCGATGGAGTCCAAAAAATGATACAATCACTTATAGGTCCAATAGCGAACCTCGCAGGCTCTTGGTTACAAGGCAAAGCTGATAAGAACGCAGCATCCGCAGAGTTGAAGCTCACAGAGGCGAAGGCGAAAGCTCAAATATTATTGTCTGAGAAGACAAGCGTTGCCGACTGGGAGCGCATTATGGCAGAGGGTTCTAAATCAAGCTGGAAAGACGAGTGGTTCGTAATTGTTCTGTCAATTCCGCTTGTTCTAGCCTTCATTCCTGGCACAGAAGGTTGGGTCGATAAAGGATTTGAGCAGCTTTCCAAAGCGCCCGACTGGTATTTTTATAGTTTAGGTATCGCAATTTCAGCGAGTTTTGGTGTACGCGGGGCAACCGCGATGTTTAAGAGGAAATAATGGAAAATGTTAAATTACCGATAGCTTTAGTCGCTGCGATGGCAGTGCAGTTAGCAGGGGGCGTCTGGTGGGTATCTCAACAGGCATCTACTATATCTGGCTTGGAGGAGACTGTAAGCCAGTTAGGCTCTCGCATGGCTATTGAAGACAATATAAATTTGAAACGTGACGTTGAGGCTAACTCCACAGAGTTAAACCATGCTTTTGAGGAAGTTGATGACTTGTGGGATGAGATCGCAGGAATGACAACGGCGATTGGTGAGATTAATAAAATCAAACAACGTATCGCTGTTATGGAGAACGACCTAAAGTATATAGGACGTGATCATATCGGAATGATGGATAGAAAAGGTGGAGCCAAATGAGTAACGCGTTAAAGCTACTGCAACAGAAGTGTGGGTGCAGTCCGGATGGAGCATTCGGACCAAACACGGCTCGTGCCATCGTAGAGCATTACGATCTCTCTCCGGAAAGAGGAGCCCATTTATTAGGTCAAGTAGTTCACGAATCTGGCACGTTTAGGTACACTAGAGAAAACTTAAACTACAGTGTAGACGCTATGATGAAAGTTTGGCCTAGTCGTTTCCCCACTGAAGAGTACGCAAAGCCTTACGAACGTAACCCAAAAGCACTGGCTGAAAACGTGTATTTTGGCAGGATGGGCAATGATTCCAAGGAAAAAGCCAGTCTATACATAGGCCGCGGATTTCTTCAATTAACCGGATACGATAACGTCAAAGCGTTTGCCGCAGACATGGGTAAACCAGAAGTAATTCAAGACCCCTCTTTACTTGAGGAAGAGTACGCAATGGATACAGCTATATGGTTTTTTGATTCTAACAAGCTGTGGAAAATATGCGATGAAGGTGTAAACGACGACACCATCAAACGATTAACAAAACGAATTAACGGTGGCTACACTGGGTTAGATCACCGGATTAAAGAGACAAACAAAATATATGATTGGATTAAATGATGCCTACAATTATGATAAGTATTCTGCCGGACGGCATTCCGGTAGATAAAATGGAAGAGAATGACAACGGCAATAACTGCCCATTGCCAACTCAAGACGCTGATTTAAACATGGAAAATAGGGACATGGCGGAGTACCAGTACAACTACCGTGAGCCTAACACCTCTATAGCTTTTAGGAACGACGAATCCTGTGGTTCTTGCGGGATGTATAATCAAACAGAGGACATGATGGATTGTATTGGTGACGAGTCAGGATCGACGGGCTATTGCCAACTACTAAAGTTTGTGTGTAGTAGTGAAAACACATGTGATGAATGGGTTGACGGTGGCCCAATCACATCTGATGTGCAAGAAGAATATAAGGACAACCTATAATGGATGTTGTCGAGTTGGCAAAATACATGTATAAGAAGATTGAAGAGCGTCAAAACGATATATCGCACGCTCTTTCTCAAGGATCTGTTAAAGACTTTGAGCAGTACAAAATGTCTGTAGGAGAGATACGGGGACTCTCTTTTGCAAAAGACGAGATAAAGGCCCTGCTGGAGAGAACCGTAGACGATGTCGAAGACTTTATATCTTCCTGACCATGTCGCGCAGAAAATAAACAAGGACAAGGATTCTGCTAAAGCAGAAACTTCTTCTGTCGCTGTTGATGGCGCGTATGTAGAAACCAAGGATCGGGTGTTAGATCCTTCCCTTTTAGAAAAACCATTGCTTGAACGTCTCCCGCAACCAACAGGTTGGCGGGTTTTAGTCATGCCGTACCAAGGCAAAGCTAAAACATCCAGTGGTCTATACATTCCTGATGAGGTTCGGGAAAGAGAGTCTGTCGCCACAGTTGTCGCGTATGTTCTCAAGAAAGGCCCCCTTGCTTATAAAGACCCAGACAAGTTTGGATCCGGAGAAGAACCTTGGTGCGAAGAGGGTCAATGGGTGTGTATAGGTCGATACTCAGGTTCAAGATTTAAGATCGAAGGTGGAGAGGTTCGTATTATTAATGATGATGAAGTCATTGCTACTATCCTCGAGCCCGACGATGTAAAACAAATATAGGGGTAAGGTTATGGCAGAAGAGAATCAATCTGTAGAAGAACAAGAACAAGAGATTGTAGTAGACCAGACGGAAGAGTCTACGGAAAAAGTACAGGTCGCTGAGTCTGAGGACGGTGAGCTAGAAAACTACAGTCAGAATGTACAAAAACGAATAAAAAAGTTAACTGAACGATACCGTAATGAGCAGCGTGATCGGGAAGAAGCTGTCCGAGTGGCGCAAAAACTTTTAGATGAGAACAGTCAACTTAAAGGTCGAGTGCAACAATTAGACTCTGGTTACTTAAATGAGTACGGCAACCGCCTGACCACACAGGAGACATCAGCGAAGAACGCGTATAAGGCCGCATATGACTCTGGTGACTCAGATGCAATGCTTGCCGCGCAGGAACAATTATCGCAAATAGCTATTGACAAGCAGCGTTACGGTGCTGCGAAGACAAGAGTAGAGCAGCAGAAAGCTCTGGCGAAACAACAGGTTCAGCCGCAAACACAAGCTGCTCCTCAACAACCCACGCCTCAACAACAGCAGGCTAAAGTGGATCCCAAGGCTAAGTCTTGGGCTGAAACAAACGACTGGTTTGGTAATGACGAGATCATGACCACCGCCGCGTTTACAATACATCGTAGGCTCATCGAAGACGAAGGGTTTGACCCGCAGAGCGATGAGTATTATACTGAAATAGATCGACGTGTACGTTCGGAGTTTCCGCACAAGTTTAATACGTCGAAGAAATCGGGTGGAAATCAGGTCGCATCTGCTGGTAATTCCGCATCCCGCACTAACAAACAGGGGCGCAGGTCGGTCAAGTTATCGCACTCACAAGTAGCTATCGCGAAAAAACTGGGCGTACCTCTTGAAGAATACGCCAAGTATGTGAAGGAGTAACAAAATGGCTGATACTAGAACACCGCGTAAGAACGCAACACGCGAATTGGATTCGCGCAGAAAACCTTGGGCACCGCCCAGTCACCTAGCTGCACCAAATCCCCCAGAGGGATTTACACATCGTTGGATACGAGTTGCGATGAGAGGCGAAGAAGACAAGATGAACGTCAACGCCAAACTTCGTGAAGGATGGGAACCCGTCCGCAAAGATGAATATCCAGACTATGAGGCTCCGACGATTGACGAAGGTCGATTTGAAGGGGTCATCGGACAAGGTGGTCTGATGCTGTGCCGTATTCCTGTCGAAACAGCCCAAGAAAGAAACGCGTATTACGGGGGCCGCACCCGCGAACAAATGGTAGCTGTGGATCAGGACCTTATGAAGGAACAACATCCTTCAATGCCGATTCAAAACAATCGGCAAAGTCGTGTAACATTCGGAGGTTCTCGTAGAGACTCCGATTAACTTATAGAGGATTGCTATCATGGCAAATACTAACGGTGCCTTCGGACTTCGTCCGATCGGTGTAGTCGGTCAGGCTACAAACACCACTGGTATGACCGAGTATCGCATCGCCTCTGGGAACTCTAACGCGATTTACCAAGGATCCCCTGTTATTCCGCTATCAACTGGTTTTATTGACATAGTTGGCGCGGCTGCAGGTGGTACGGTAGGTCTCGTAGGTGTTTTCTGGGGATGTGAATACGTTTCGTCAACCACTGGTGAAAAGATTTACTCTAACAACTGGCCTGGGTCAGGCGCGGATTCTAATCATCCCGTCGTGGCCTTCGTGTATGACAACCCAATGCAAACATACCTGATTGCGTCAAACGCCTCGCTAACAAGCGAAGCAACTGCTCGTGGTCATGTGTTCGCAAACGCAAACTTTGCGGCTGGTACTTCTGGTTCTTCAACCACAGGTATTTCATCTGCTACGTTGGCTGTCAGCACAATCGCCGCCACTGCAAACTTGAATCTGAGAATTATGGGTATCCAAGATGACCCTGAAAACTCAGACTTCACTGCGGCTGGTATTCCATTAATCGTACGTTTGAACAACTCCTTCAATTCACCAAATGGTGCTATTGCAGGTGGTACTGTTTCAACGACTGGCGTATAAGGAGGTCTAAAGAATGGCTATTTCTCGCGCACAATTAGCGAAAGAGCTAGAACCAGGTCTCAACGCTTTGTTCGGTATGGAGTACAGTCGGTACGAAAACCAACATGCAGAGATCTTTACAACAGAATCTTCCGATCGAGCATTCGAAGAAGAAGTTATGTTGTCAGGTTTTGGCGCAGCACCAACCAAATCGGAAGGTTCTGCAATTAACTACGACGATGCTAACGAGGCTTATACAGCTCGTTACAACCACGAAACTATCGCGTTAGCGTTCTCAATAACCGAGGAAGCTATCGAAGACAATCTTTATGATCGTCTTGGTTCGCGTTACACTCGTGCGTTGGCTCGGTCAATGGCACACACAAAGCAGGTTAAAGCTGCTGCTGTTCTCAACAACGCCTTTACTGGCGGTGCGACAGCAGGCGGTGACGGCGTTGCTTTATGTGCGACTAACCACCCACTTACTAACGGTGGTACGTTTGCCAACACTCCAACAACAGCAGCAGATTTGAACGAGACATCTCTTGAAGATGCCCTTATCAATATCGCTGGTTTTGTTGACGAGCGCGGTTTGAAGGTTGCTTTACGGGGCACTAAATTGGTCATCCCACGTCAACTGCAATTCGTTGCAGAGCGTTTGATGGTTTCAAACCTTCGCGTCGGCACAGCAGACAATGACACGAACGCAATCCGTTCAATGGGAATGTTACCTGAAGGCTATGCCGTCAATGACTTCCTGACTGATCCGGATCACTTCTTTGTCATGACAGACGCGCCTCGTGGTATGATCCACTTCGAGCGGACTCCAATGACCACTGGTATGGAAGCCGACTTCGACACAGGCAACATGCGCTTTAAAGCGCGTGAGCGTTACAGCTTCGGGTTCTCAGACCCACGTTGTATTTACGGTTCTCCTGGAGCGTAAATTGTGTTAAGGTATTGGAGGTAAGTTCATTACCTCCTCCCTACTGACTGGGGCAACTTAGGTTGCCCCTTTCTTTTTGCGTAAAGGTCGTGTATTGTTTTGGTATCCCTGACAGCCACATGGTGTGGCTGACATTTGCCAAGACAGGAGATCCACATGGCTAATACTACCTTTAACGGTCCAGTTCGTTCAGAGAACGGATTCAAAGATGTAACTAAAAACGCAACAACTGGCGCAGTTACAGAAAACATTTCTATTTCGCATGACGGCACAAACAGTGTTGTAATCATTAGCGACCTCCCGACTTCTGATCCATCTGTTGCAGGACAAATCTACAGCAACTCAGGTGTTTTGACTGTCTCCGCAGGTTAAGGAGATATATCATGGCAGGTCCAGTAACCGCATATAATTGGGTTCAAGGCACAACGGCAGCGATTGTTGGGCCTACTCGGTCTCGTCTCCGCCAAGTGGTGATCTATGCCGCCGCGGCAGGCGCATTTACTCTCAAGAACGGTAGCGCAAGTGGTGATGTTTTGCTTACGCAGACGTTTCCGGCGGGTCATCATGTGATGAACATTCCAGATGACGGAATTATTTCATCCGCGGGTGTCTTTGTAGCTGCGTTCACGGGTTCAGCAAATCAACTGACAATTATCTTGTCGTAGGTGTCGGGATGGTCGGTAGTGAGGTAACGTCCTTTTACTCTCAGACTTCGGCAGTGTTGGTTCAACGGCGCTGTCGGCTCCAAGGCGTTGTCTTAACGTATGAGTCTGGAGCTACTGGGCACATCGTTTTGTACGATAACGATTCGGCGGCCTCTGGTAAGATCTTACTCAGGGTTGATGAAACGTCTCAGGGCATGGATGAAGTGTACATACCAGGGGATGGTATACTTGCAAAAAAGGGCGTGTATGCGTCCATACCTGATAGCACTACGATAACAGTGTTTGTGGAGTAGATATGGCTAAGATCGACAAGTCCAAGATGAAATGCAACAAGCCCAAGAGACAAATCTCGGGCGGCAAAAAGTCTGTTGTAAAGGCTTGTTCTAAAGGCAAAGAAAAAATAATCAGGTTTGGAGATGCCAACATGACCATAAAGAAAGACAACCCTAAACGTAGGAAGTCTTTCCGAGCTAGACATGGTTGTGACAAAGGCACTTTAGACAAGTTAAAGGCCAAATACTGGTCGTGTAAGGCATGGTAATGATGAAACTAGACTTTAATAATTTAGCTTCATTAGCAACTATTGGATTATTAAGTTGGGGGGCACTTCAACTGTATCAGCTTAAAGCGGATACTGCGGTTATTACTTATAGAGTAGGCGAAAACTACGACATGATTAAACCTATGTGGCAAGATTTTTTAGTTCGGAGCGCACGTTTTAATGAGTATAAGCAGAACATCAATACCCTTTCAGGTGTCCACGCCACCAGAGGAGAGGAATAATGGCAAAGCAAAAAAAGAAAAAGTTAGACGCCTGCGCCAAGAAGGTGAAGGCAAGGTACAAGGTATGGCCCAGCGCGTACGCAAGCGGAGCGGTAGCCAAATGCCGAAAAGTAGGAGCGGCAAACTGGGGCGAATCTTCTAAAAAAAGAAAACGCCCTGTAAAGAAAAAGTTGGCGAACGGAGGGTTTATTGCCCATGGTTGCGGTAGTGTGCAAGAGGGTCGTCGCAAAGAGACGAATAGCTACTAATGGCTGTTAGAAAAACAAAAAAAGGCGCGGCCTTAAAAAGATGGTTTAAAGAAGACTGGAAGGACGTTCGAACAGGCAAACCTTGTGGTCGCAAAAAGGGGGAGAAACGAGATACTCCTTATTGTCGTCCAAGCAAGCGTGTAAGTTCTAAAACACCTAAGACCAGCAAAGAAATGACAGCGAGTGAAAAACGTAGTAAGGTGCGTGAGAAATCTAAACTAGGACAGCCTGCGGGTAAGCCGCGTCGGGTGTCTCCAGCCAAAAGGAAGAGGACGAAAAAATCATGAAAAAGAAAATTCCAGCAGGTAACGAAGGCGCAGGCATGAGAGCCTTGAAAAAATCATCTCCTCAAGTGGCGGCACGCATGGGTTACAAACAAGGCGGTAAAGTAGGATATATGGATGGTGGTAAGGTTAAAGGGTATCGCAACGGCGGTGCTGTAATGGCTGGCAAAACCCCACGCCCGTGCAACATGAGCTAATGACATGACAGTATCAGGGACTAGAGACTTTAACTTAGACGTAGGCGAGATTATCGAAGAAGCCTACGAGCGGTGCGGATTAGAAGTTCGCACAGGCTACGACGCCAGGACGGCTCGAAGGTCTTTAAACCTGATGTTTGCCGACTGGGCTAATCGAGGGTTAAACCTTTGGACGGTAAAACAGGCTACAATCACTCTTACTCAAGGACAAGCACAAGAGACGTTACTAGCGGATGTCGTCGATGTTCTTGATGTAACCGTTCGTAGAAATAATACGGACTACTCTATAGATCGGATTAGTCGCGGGGATTACTCTGGATTACCAAACAAAACAACTCAAGGTCGTCCAAGCCAATTTTTCTTTGATCGTCAAATTAACCCTGTAATAAATTTATGGGCTGTCCCAGAGAACTCAACAGATCAACTTGTCTACTATTATGTTCGCAGAATTGATGACGCAGATAACCTAGTTAATACTACGGACATGCCTTTTCGCTTCTATCCTTGCATGGTGGCGGGACTGGCGTATTACATGGGTATGAAACGGGCACCCGACAGGTTGCAGTTTTTAAAAGCTATATACGAGGAAGAGTTCCAACGTGCTGCCGACGAAGATGAAGGACGCACACCATTGAAACTACAACCTAGTATTAGATATTTGAGGGTGTAATGACGTACGCTAGTGGAAATAAGGCTTGGGGAATATCTGACAGATCAGGGTTTCGATTCCGTTTGCGTAATATGCGCAGGGAATGGACGGGGGCTTTGGTTGGACCGGATGAGTACGAGCCAAAACACCCACAGCTAGAGCCTATACGAGTTGGGCCTGATCCACAGGCGTTGTATAATCCCAGACCGGAAACGGGTCTTCCGGAGCAACGGGCGTTGCAGTGGGGATGGAACCCTGTTGGATTTAATTATCAAGAGGGACTATCTCCACCCAACAACTTAGTGGCTGTTGGTTCTGTAGGAGTTGTTACGGTGACCACATCATGAGCATGACATACGGCGAACTTAAACAAGCCATTCAAGATTATACAGAAAACGACGAGACAAGTTTTGTAAATAACTTGCCTTTGTTTATTCGGCTGGCTGAAGAGCGCATACTAAAGAGCGTGCAGTTAAGCCTGTTTCAGAAGAACCAATCTGGATCTATGACTAGCGGCAATCAGTATCTCGCGGCACCTAGTGATTTTCTAGCTCCTTTTTCGTTAAGCATTGACGTGAACGGGGACAAAGAGTTTTTATTGTTTAAAGATTTAGACTTTATTCAAACATATACTCCTGATGCTACCACTACAGGTCAGCCAAAATATTACGCCCAATTCGACGTAGACAACTTTATTATCGGCCCTACACCCAACGCTAACTACACAGTTGACATACATTATTTGTATCGTCCGCTCTCACTGACGGCGGGTACAGACTCTGGAACCAGTTGGTTATCTACCAACGCAGAGATTGCTTTACTATATGGATCCTTGGTGGAAGCGTATACTTACATGAAGGGAGATCCTAATCTTATGCAGATGTACAACCAGCGTCTGGGAGAAGGTATTTCTAGACTGAAGAACTTGGGCGAGGCTCAAGAGGTGGTTGATGAATATCGCTATGGACAAATTAGGAAAGCGCGTACATGATTCCTGAGATTAAAAGTAATACATTGAATTATAATGTTGAGGTACACACCACTCAACATAGAGGCTTTACGCCGGAAGAATTAGCTGAACGGTGTGCAGAACAAATTATATCAGTATCTGATGAATCACATCCAGCAATACAGGCGCAAGCACACGCTTTTAAAAAACGGATTGTTCAACTTGTAGGGTTCTACTTACGAGACGCTGTTAAAAGTGACAGAACTACGGTATATAATGCACTCAATGACGCGGGTCACCCAGACCTCGCAGAACTTATAAGGAGATTGTGACATGGCCTTTTCAGGTAACTTCATGTGTACGAGCTTTAAGAAAGAGCTTCTTGAGGCCGTGCATAACTTTAAAAACTCAGGGGGTAGCACGTTTAAGCTGGCACTATACACAAATAGTGCATCGTTTGATGCCGATACTTCCGCGTACACAGCGACGAATGAAATTTCCGGCACTGGGTATTCAGCGGGGGGTGGAACGCTTACGCGTGTTGATCCATCAGATTCTGGTACTACAGCGTTAACTAGCTTTGCAAACTTGACGTTTAGCACCGCGACGATTACGGCACGCGGCGCGTTGATATACAACGACAGTGCCGCGGGTGATCCTAGTGTAATCGTATTGGATTTTGGCTCAGATAAGACATCAACAGCAGGGGACTTTACTATTGTTTTCCCGACAGTAAATGCGTCTGACGCTATTATCCGTATAGCCTAGAGGAGATAGCCCGTGGCCTCGTCAACTCTATATCAAGGGTGGGGTAGGTCCACATGGAGCGACGGATCGTTTGGCACACCTATCCTGAAGATTTCAGTTGATGGGGTACAGGCCACAGGATCCGTCGGATCCGTCTCTGTTGTCGCCAATGCAAACGCTCCAGTTACGGGGTTAGAAGCTACAGGATCTGTTGGCTCGGTCACAGTTAAGGGCAACTCCACTCATGTCATCGTTCAAGAGGAAGAGGCCGTTGGCGCGGTAGGATCCGTTTCTGTTATAGCGGAAGCGAACATTAGCGTAACGGGTGTTGCGTCTACAGGTAACGTAGGTACTTCTACGGTCACAGCCACTGCAAACGCTCCGGTCACGGGGCTAGAAGCCACAGGGTCGGTGGGAACTGTAACGGTTAATGCCGCTGCGGATGTCGCCGTTACTGGCGTTAATGCCGTAGGTAACGTAGGCACTGTCACAACTACAGGCACAGCAAATGTCCCAGCGGTCGGTCTTTCCGCTACGGGAGGCGTTGGTTCGATTGTTGTCGAATTAGGAATGACGGTCTATGTGACAGGCGTCTCCGCTACAGGGCAGGTTGGATCAGTTACGACGGTTGCCAAGGCGAATGTCGATGTGACGGGTGTTTCAGCTACAGGGCAGGTCGGTACGCCCCTGGTTTGGGGAACTATTGTTCCAAATCAAAATCCGAGTTATACTCCAATTAACCCAGTTCAATCTTCCGGTTGGACTGAGATAGCAGCATAGGATAGAAAATGCCTAGTACATATACATTAAACAA
>Ga0208667_1000361_pt1 | contig 20215 bp, 37 predicted proteins | sample 11BtaG_FD_184085 | JGI IMG/M metagenome (GOLD analysis project Ga0208667, IMG submission 184085) | Marine viral communities from the Subarctic Pacific Ocean - 11B_ETSP_OMZ_AT15265_CsCl metaG (SPAdes) (version 2) | ecosystem: Environmental > Aquatic > Marine > Oceanic | place: Pacific Ocean... | reverse complement strand
AGCGGTAGTACGACATTTACAGATAGTTCATCTAACGCTGTTGTTGTTACAGCAAATGGAAATGCACAGATAGACACAGCGATTAAGAAGTTTGGAACAGGGTCTATTCAATTTGATGGGACTAATGATTATCTTTCGGCAGGAACGTCTCTTGGTAATTTTGGGACTGGCGACTTTACAATAGAAATGTGGGTTTACCCGACTAATTCTAGTTACTACAGAGGTTTATTTAGCAAAACTACTTACACAGGCAGCGCTTCACCTCCCTCAATTTCTGCATACATGAATAATACTGCTCTTCTTGTTGGAGTTAATTCCGGCTCTGCTACAGGCTCATGGAATACTTGTTCTGCATTACCTGCTTTAAATCAATGGAGCCATATAGCAATTTGCAGATCAGGCACTAACCTTCGTTGTTTTTTAAATGGTACATCTATTTTAAATGTAACAAATAATGCGGATGTAGATAACTCAGACACACTAAGGATTGGATATTGGCGCAATTCGAGTGAACACTTTGAGGGCTACATGGATGATATACGGTTTAGCGGCACTGCCAGATACACCAGCACATTCACACCACCTACCGCTGCCTTCTTAGACAATGGCCCAACGCTTGACCTTTCATCAGGTAACGTCTTCAGCCACGCCCCGTCTGCTAACGTAGCTTACGCCTTCACCAACCCGCCAAGCTCTGGCACCTCATACGACTTCACGCTTAAAGTCACGCCATCTGCCACGGTGACAATCACATGGCCCTCTTCTGTAGAATGGCCCTCTGGCACAGCACCCGCAGCCCCTGCCTCTGGAGAGACCGACGTATATACGTTCTTCACGACTGATGGTGGGTCTACTTATTACGGTAATCAAGTAGGGGATGCTGTGTCATGAGCGTAGTCTTAGATTATACAGGCGGTGTATTTGCTGCAAAGCCTACTGGTGGCAGCTTGGGTACTGACCCAGCAAGCATAGGTGATACTAACTTTGCTGATGTGTCTTTGCTTCTGCATGGTGATGGCACAAGCGGTAGTACGACTATTACGGATAGTTCATCTAACGCTGTTGCTGTTACTGCCAATGGAAATGCTCAGATTGATACGGCTATTAAGAAGTTTGGGTCTGGGTCTATAGAGTTTGATGGCACGGGTGATTACTTAACTTTAGGGTCAGGTACTCCTAATTATCCAAACTTTGGCACGGGGCCATTCACAATTGAAATGTGGATATACAACACAACATCTGGCTCACAAGCTCTATTCAATACACATCGTGCAGGTGTTTCTAGTGGAATGTATTTCAGTATTAATACTAACAATGCTTTAATTCACGGTAGTTTTGGAAATGGTGATAATGGCAATAATATTACCGCTAACAATGTTATCTCCCTAAACACTTGGCATCATATCGCACTTTGTCGTGAGGGAACTGGAACAAACCAAACTAAAATATTTGTCGATGGCACGGCTGTATTGACGTACACTGATGCAAGTAATTACGCATCGTACACTTACGGTCCGTATTTAGCTTCATATGACGCTGGGGGAACCACGGCTGAATACATTGGTTATGTAGACGAGTTTCGAATTTCTACTGTCGCCAGATACACTAGTAACTTCACCGCACCCACAGCCGCATTCAGCAATACCGGCCCAACGTTAGACCTTTCGTCTGGCAACACGTTTGTTCACGCACCGTCTGCTAATGTGGCATATGAATTTGCTAATCCACCAGCCAGTGGAACAGCTATTGATTTCACACTGAAGGTTACGCCGTCTGCCACAGTGACAATCACTTGGCCTTCGTCTGTAAAATGGGCTGGCGGTACAGCACCATCAGCACCATCGTCTGGCGAGGCTGATGCGTTTACTTTTTACAGCACAGACGGCGGCAGCACATACTACGGCTTCCACGCAGGAGATGCATATTCATGAGCGTTTTATTAGATTATAGCTCTGGTGCTTTTGCAGCCAATCAAGCGCAGGGTGTTGGGGCAGTCACGGCTAATGATGCTAGTTTTGCTGATGTAAGTTTGCTTCTGCATGGAGATGGCACAAGTGGAAGCACTACGATTACTGACAGTAGCTCTAACTCAGTATCTTTAACTGTTACCGGTAATACGCAAATTGATACAGCGGTTAAGAAATTTGGAACTGGCTCTATACAATTTGATGGTTCAGGTGATCAATTATCCTTTACTAACACTGGCTTTGGAACTGGTGACTTTACATATGAAGCGTGGGTTTATCCCGAAAGCCAAACGCAACGATTTCCAACCTGTTTTAGAGTTGTAAACGATGCTTTGACAGCGAATAAAGTTACAGTCCAGTACGATCATGAGATTGCAGCAGATAAGTTTAGGTTTAATGTTGGTACCGATCTTATTTTAAGCGCTACAAAAACTGCCAACCAATGGTATCATATTGCCGTAGTTAGATCAGGTACAACTTTAACTTTTTATTTAGACGGTGTTTCTGTAGGCACTCACAGCTATTCTTACAACGTGCCTTCAAACACTGTTTTTATAGGCGGTGATGTTGCGGCTTCTTCCGATACGCCATTTAAAGGTTTTATCGACGAGCTTCGCATTACCAAAGGTGTGGCCCGTTACACATCTAACTTCACGCCGCCTACCGCTGCTTTCTTAAACTCTGGCCCTACATTGGATCTTTCCAGCGGCACCTACTTCAGCTACACCCCATCAGCCAACACCACGTTTGCATTCAGCAATGCACCAGCATCTGGCACGGCGGCTGGCTTTGCTTTGGCGGTTACTCCAAGCGCCACAGTTGCGCTAACTTATCCTTCATCAGTAGAGTGGCCCAGCGGCACAGCCCCAGATGCACCGGCTAGCGGTGAGACAGATGTGCTTGTTTTTCTGACCGACGATGGCGGTACGTCTTATCAAGGTTTCCAAGCAGGAGATGCAATGTCATGAGCATATCAAGATTAATGCAAATGGGTGCGGCTGGGGTTACTAAAGTTTACTATAAAGCTACTCAAGATTCTACGGAGGGAAGAAATTCATATGTAGACTTGGGCGCTAACTTATTTACAAACGCATACCCTACCTACACCGTAGAGGCTTGGGTTCGACCTTTGCGCACACCAACTGGCGCTGGTTGGATTATTGACCAGCATCCAGGTGGTTCTGGTAGACTTATTATAGGCGCTAATAACGGCAACATAGGTGCGTTTTCTGGGAGTTGGTATGTAACAAGCACCAACTTTGGAAGCACAAGCACTTTTGCTCACCTTGCTTATGTTGCAAAGGGCGATGGAACTATGGAGTTTTTTAAAGATGGTGTGAGCGTAGGGACATCTGGCGTATATATCACCGTAGCCCCTAACGCACAAAATACATTATGGGGACAAGACACAAACTATGGCGATTTTGGCTGCGAGTACAGAGGGTTTAGAATTAACTCTACTGAATTATATACAGCCAACTTTACTCCACCCTCTATAGACGGAGGGCTGACAAATGTTTCAGGCACCGTTGCGCTGTGGAACGGTTTGTCGGGAAGTGCTGTTGATGCTTCTGGAAACAACACTTGGTCTGCAACTAACTTTTCTTTCTCGGAGGTATAAATGCACGTTAAATTAACAAACGGTCAGCCCGACCAATTCCCTTACACCGTTGGGCAATTTCGCCGTGATAACCCACAGACCAGCTTCCCAAAGCAGATCCCTGACACAATCTTGCGCCGCTACGGCGTATATCAGGTGACTGAGCTTGAAAAGCCAACCCATGATCCACTGGTGCAAACACTTGTGGCTGGCACACCCGCAAGGGAAGTCATCCGCATGAAGACAGAGGAAGACTGCACTGACCCTGACACGGGTGAGGTCGATACAGATCAGGTCGGTCAGCCCCTGTATGGCAGCGAGTGGGAAGTAGAACACACCGTGCAAAACATGGAGCAATCAACGGCAGAGGCTAACGTAAGATCCAAGCGTGATGGCTTGTTGCAAGAGACTGACTGGATGGCTTTATCTGATGTTACAATGTCCGACACAATTACAGCGTATCGACAGGCTCTGCGTGACATCCCAAGTCAAGCTGGCTTTCCTTTCAGTGTCACTTGGCCTTCAAACCCACTTAGCTCAAATTGGCCATAAGGTATAGGTAAGAATATGGATAAGAGAACAGTACACTCAGCGCATGAACGCATCGACGGATTGGAGAAAGAAGTTGTGGCTATTAAAACAGAAATGGATATTCAATTTAAAGATTTGTTTAACCGCGTAAAACGCTTAGAAGCTATTATGATTGGCACATCTGGCTTTATCATAGTGCTGCTTTTGCGAATGAATATGCTGGGATAAGTTATGCTAGCCGAGCTTGCCGCAGCAAACGCAGCTTACAGTACGATCAAGAAGTTTGTATCTAATGGTAAAGAGGTTAGTGATTTTCTTTCGCCTCTTAAAAATCTTGTTGGTGCAGAGGAAGACTTAAAAGCTCGTGGCAATCGTAAAAAAAATGGGTTGTTCTCTAAAGTTTTAGGTAAGTCTGCCGATGACTTTGATGAGTTCATTGCTTTGCAGCAGATACAAGAGCAGCGAAAAGAACTAGAATCTATTTGTAGATTGTACGGCAAGCCGGGGACATGGGATTCCTTCTTAGCTTTCGAGGCTAAGATGCGCGTTCAGCGCAAGAAAGAAGCAGAGCAAAAACAAAAACAAATAGCGGCTACAATTAAATATATTACTTGGGGCATTGCTGCTTCTCTATCTATTGGTGGTGTTGTTGTTTTGTATTTCTTCACTGAATTTTTGAAAGGTATCAGATGACTATAGCTATGGAAAAGATATTGGCTTGGAAGATAATGCCGCGTGTTATGATGCTGGTTATGACCATCATGTATATCCGCGTCATAGAGTGGTTTATGTCTTTGCCGCAGGATGTGGTAAGCACACAAGCTACAGCGCTTACAGCTACCGTTACAGGCGCTCTCACGGGTGCTTTTGCAGTGTGGGTTGGGTCTGAGAAATGATTGGTCAGATTATAGGTGCAGTTGGTGGGCTTGCTACTAGCTATATAGATGGCAAGGCTGCTGTTCAGAAAGCAAACGCTGAGATTAAACTTAAGCAAGCTACTGGTGAGATGGATTGGGAGCAGTCAGCCATCGAAGCTTCAAAGGATTCTTGGAAGGATGAGCTTTGGACTATAGTTTTTGTAGCTATTCTTTGCATGAACTTCATTCCTTCTATGCAAACTGTAATGGCGCAGGGCTTTGCTAATCTAGAAACCACACCACTCTGGGTGCAGTGGGGTATGTATGCCTCTATTGCAGCTAGCTTTGGAATTAGAACGATGAAGGGATTAAAGAAATGAGTGAGTTTAAACTGAGCAGACGCAGCCTTGACCGGCTCGAAGGGGTCGATGACCGCTTAGTTTCTGTAGTTAAATACGCAATCACACTTACAAAAACAGACTTCGGAGTCATACAAGGGCTCCGCACAATTGAGCAGCAAAAAGAATTGGTTGCCAAGGGTGCATCACAAACCATGAAGTCAAAGCACTTAGATGGTTTGGCTGTTGATCTTATGGCTTACATCAATGGCCGTGGATCTTGGGAGCTAAATCTTTATGACGATCTGGCTGACGCTATGGCTGAAGCTGCTGATCTTGTTGGCTGCCGTGTGCGTTGGGGTGCTGCTTGGCAGATTGATAACCTTGGTGATTGGGATGGCAGTGCTGAAGAAGCAATGAATGCTTACATTGATCTAAGAAGAAGTGAAGGCAGAAGGCCATTTATTGATGGCCCTCACTTTGAATTGATGGTATAAAACTTTGGGGTCAGCATTTAATTTTAATCTTAAACTCGCGGTTTTCGATCACTGAAGGTGCTGGCCCCACGATCTTATCTTCATGCCTATGAAGTACAGCAAGTGTTTTCTTTCTATTGTATCCTAAGAATGACATGCGTTTGCAGATAGCGTCCTTACTTTTACCTAGTAATGCCAGCCTGATAATCTCTTTTGTTTCTGGCTTACTATCTCTGCCACCCATATTATAATCTGGTGCCATGTTATGTTTTAAGGATTGGGTTTGACCATCGCGTTTTAGAATGCGTTGCTTGCCTTCTTTAGCTGACTTAATCATTGCTTCACGTAGTTCGTCTTGCGTCATATGCTATACCCCATTTCTCTTAGCTTGTTTACAAACTGGTTTAATTCAGAACGCGCAGCCCATAGGTCTTGCTTAACATTTGGATGTGGGTCTGTTCTATTCTCTTCATCAATCAAGCGATCAACTCTGCGCTTAAGAAAGTCTAGCTCTACTTTATGCGCTGGCGTTACCTCCATTACTCATCCTCCTGCTGTGGCTTCCGCTTGGGTCGCACAGTATTTGATTCTTCATACTGAATGACGCACTGCACTGGCCCGTATAAATTGTGTGGATATTTTTCTATGAGATCAGCGCATTCGTATGGTGATGAGAAGACCATGATTGCGACCCATGTTGTTTTTATCATTTGTATTTCTCCACTGTGCTTTTGCTGATGCCAAGAAACATAGCTATAGATGTAACACACCAGCCTCTGTTTCTAAAATATTTTATGTCTGATAGTTCGTCATCGGTTAGCGGTTTGTTTCGCCAGCCTTTGCCATAACCTTTATGTGGTTCGGTTTCTTTTGGCTCTTTCTTTTTTCTTCTTGAGAGCCCGTTAATTTCTTTCAGTCTTTCATTGCAGCCTTTTGCATCGGCCATCATCTTTTCTAATTCAGTCATTCGTTACTCCAAAAAAAACCCTGCCTATAATTAAATAAGCAGGGCAGTTGACAGGGCAGTACGTGTGAGGGTGTACCCTTGGAGAACACCCCTATACTAGAACGGTATGTCATCGCCTTGCAAGGGGTCATCTCTTTTTTGTGGCTCGCTAATTACAAAGGACAAGTAAGGCTTGCCATCTTTCATGCGCCGCCATGCTGCAACCCTACGATCTGATGTTGGCTGGGTGTATGGCATTTGCTTATCCGCTGTGTTGTAAACGGTTCCAGTGTAATTAGGTGCTGACTCTTTACTGTTGTCATTGGGAAACATAGCTCCCACTTTTTCGTAGATCTCCATGATCTCCTTGCCGTTCTTGGATTCACGGCGAACAACGCAGTACTTACCATCGCGTCCTTCGACATTGATCTTGCCTTGTAAGATCATCTTCATGTCATCGAATGGTGGGAATGCTGCGCCGTTATTTGTTGGATCGTAATCTGCCATGCTTCTGGCTCCTTTTGTTGTGTAGCTTACCAGCTACCGTTGCTGCTCTTGCTTCCACTATCTTGATCGTACTTGTTGCCATCCATCTTACCTAAGAAGATATCAGCATCGCATCCGATATGTGACAGTGCTTTAGTAAGGCCATCAGTGATAGCCATCTTCGGTGCATCTTCAGCCATACGGCCCTTAGCTGCATCAAAGAACTTACGGCACCCTGTGAAGGGGCCAAATGAATTAGAGGGTGTGCCATGCCAGACAGTCACATGCCCTAGCACAGCGCTATCTCCGTTGCTCACAGGTACAATCTCTGTTGTGTTGTGCCATCCCCAGCCTTCGCCTACAGCACCAAACTCTTCTGTCATTTTTTTGACTTGGTACTGCGGGTCAATCGCGGTGAATGAACGGCTGCCGAAGCTGACCTTCTTCAGATACTTGGGGTCTGAAGAGGCCAGCCTGTCCCATACGTCGAGGTTATTAGTCATTAGTTGGTTCTCCTTGTTATGCGAAGTGATCCCCGCTTGTCTCGTTTGATTGTGAGTTGGTCGCAGTAAACTTCTCGTTCGTTATCACCGACCATTTGTTTGAGGTCTTTCTTAGCGTTCTCAAAGACACGGTTGTGTTCATATCCGTTGATATAGGTAATCGATGCGTCGATAAATTGGTTGTCTCTGCTGGCGTCACGCTTGACCATGTTGTCCACCTCAACTTTGTCGATGTTGATTGCTGGCGTATCCACACCAACCGGCTCTTCATCGCGTACAACGTAACCCCAGAAGTCTGACACCACCGTCCACATAGAATCGAAATAGCTTTTGTTGTACGATACATAGGCTGATTCCCACCTGCTGTTGCCAAAGATAACTGAGAAGTAAGCGCCATCAGCATCAGCTAGATGGCAGTACATTTGTATTTGCGGCATGTAGTATTCAATGACATCATCCATATTCTTGTATGGATTAGTATGCTTGGCTTCGACAATGCGCGTTGCCCACTTAGCATCAATCATACCCTTGGCTGGTACTGGCCCAATCATATCCTCATATTCATGCTGATGATTAGACAGCACACAATCATGCTCTTGCTCGAACCACTGAAGGTTGAAGTCTTCGGTCCAGCTACCAAGCTGCACTGCAATGTTGCGAGACAGATCATCCGATTCGACACGACCAGTTTTGATTTGCCAAAGCTCTAACCAATTGCCCTGCATAATTTTTACGCAGTCACTTCCTCCGATGAAACCCTTTCGTTCCATTGTGTTCTCCATTATTGTTTTGTTTATAACTACTTACATACTGCATATACGCAGCTGGATCAAGAAGATTCTTCTTCGTAAGTAACAACGGGAAGATCGACTTCGGGAATATCACCATACTTGTCAAAGTCAGAACGAGTTAGCAAACCAAAGTCCAACAACTCTTGCTTCAATCTACCGCGCAGCCAACACTCGCCAACACGCTCGCCATTGCAAATGCGTTCAGCATTAATGCGATGAGAGTCAGCGACCCAATCAACGTTAGCTTGGTATTCTTTTTTGTATGCATCGTGTGACCCGCGAGTCACACTTGCAGACCAGACATCGCCGGTTACATACCGACCAATAGATTTTAAATCTTTTTTCATCGAGCCATCCAATACTCTTTAATGCGCTTGCCATTTTCAAGCTTGATAAACTGACTATCAATTGCAAAGCCTTTTTCTTTGAGGTCGCAGATGCGACGAGGCAATGACCAGCAACCAAACTTTTCCAAGGCAGTCATGCCTGTTATGCTGTTGCCTTGCTCAAGCCATGCTTGGATGTTTTTATTCTGTGTCTCCGTGTGATTCATAGCTGTTCTCCAATAGCTGTTGAAAGTTTTCACCAGTCATAATGACCAGTGTTTGCGGCGTTCCTCTACGCCGTTTATAAAAGGCAATGTCTCTGCCTTCTAATACTGTGAATGGACTGGGGAAGCCTGACTTATCTCTGTACTTTACTTCTCCCACCAATTTTTTTCCGTTGAGGTAGAGGTGGATGTCCCCTGAATACTCTCCTCCCAAGCTCCCCGAGAGGGGGACCCTCTTCGCTTCGAGCGGCGCTTTGATTTTGTTGAGCCACGTGACAAACCACTTTTCGTGGTAAGTTCCTTTGCTCTTGTTATGGTTTGCCATTTGTCCTCCTCATAGCAATGAAGACAAACAAACCAATGTTTCTCCATTGATCCTTTGCCATTTGTTTTTAGCATTGCCACGAACAATTCAGTTTTAGTTTCGCAAGCAATACAGTTTATAAATTCCTTACCTTTTTTTGACTTCAATGTCGTAGCCTAACGCATCCAACCAGCACATAAGAAAGAATCCAGACGGTACCCTCTTGTGCTGTTCCCATTTGTGAATCAGCGATTCAGTGCAGCCTACCTTATGAGCGAGTCTGTCTTGACTTAAACCCTGCTCGTGCCTTGCGGCTACTAACATTTGGATCATTTGCTCGTAGTTGTTTGGTATTCTCAGCTGCGATTTGTCTTCGCTCTTGCTCATGGATAGCCTCAAGCACCTTGCTTGCGGTAGAAAACCGTAGCTCAGTTGCTTCTCCTATGGTGCGATAGTAAGTTGACGTTGGTACTTCAGCTACACGAAACGCTTTTAATAGCTTAACGTTCCGTGCCTTTGCTTCGTGCTTAAGATATTCTAAGTATGATTTCATGCTGCGAATATGCAGTTAAAAATCTACCTCGTCAATCTCTACCTCACCATCACCATCACACCTTGAGCATGGCTCTGTCATTACATCTATCACACCAATGTCACGATCAAAGCCTTGAGGCCTTGCCACTTCAAAGGTAATGATGCCCTCCCCATTACAGTGAGGGCAGATTTCTTTAGTAGGGTATGTCATCATCAATAGCCTCCTGTCTGTCTAGATAGTTAGCCTCCCATGCCTTAGTTGCTCGGTCAACAAACTTATCGTAGTCAAACCTTGGATTGGTTTGCTTTAGTTTCTGTGCAATTTCTTGCACACCTGTTGCCCATCCTAGCAATGGTGCAACCTCATCTGCTATGAACTCAAAGTCACGGCGTGTAAATCTAGGTGTAGTCATCTTAGTTCTCCTTGGTTGGTCTGCATATTGCTATGCAAGATTCATATGATCCGTTACTTTTCCATGTGTGAAGGTTGTCGATACGTCCTTCGTTAAGCTCCTCTTCTGCTTCAGCTAATGCTTTAGCTTTTGTTTTATGTTTGGTTGACAGCACTAATGTGCTGCCATCTGTGCGCTTGCTAAACCACCAAGCGCTATTCATTCTATATACTTCTCCGTGCCTCAAGCCATCTCCTCCCATTGCTTAGTCTTCATTGCACTAGCGATCGTAAAGTGTTTCATGCTATACCTCCTCTAGTTTTGCATGTATTTCAGCGAAGCAATTTGCAATCCCTGTCATTGCATGTGGTCGCTTGCAGCTTTCAATTGCACCTGAGTTATCTTTGAGAAACTCATGTATCGCTTCGATGTCACCCTTGGTAAACATTACAGACAAAGGTAGCTCTGCATAGTCAATGTAGTTAAGTCTCATTTGGTTCTCCATTTCGTTTTGTTTATTCACTTGGCTTGTTTGATAGCTGCGATTGCAGCTACGGCTGTGAGTCCCCTCCTCCCCCTTCGGGGTCGGGATCAACCCTTCAACCTTCTCTTACCTGTGATGGCGCAACACCTCAGCGCTCACCACATCGGACCTTCACACACTCCGCATCACCCCTCACCACAAGAGCGAGCGAAGCGAGCGAAAAAATTTTTAGGGGCTGCTTTCGCAACCCCCTCAATTGTTTCTCTTTTGGTTTGGCTTATGCCTTCTTCTTATATCTCCGCTTCACATCGGAATCATTGGCTGCGCCCATCGCATCCATCGCTGCAAGAGTGGCTGCGATATCCTCTGGAATCTCGGCATCTGGCTTGCTCTCAACCGAAGTGTATTTGACGCCGGTCATCTCAAGGTAGGCGGCCTGTGCTGCGGCTAGATCCTCGCGCATAACACGCAAGCCAAACGCCTCGGCCTCCCACTGGGCAACACTGCTTTTCAGGTTGGTCGTGCTGATCTCGTCACCGGTGTACTGGCTGCGGTATTTCTGCGCCCAGCGCTTAGCGTTGGCCTCGCGGTCAGACTGCCGTGGAATCCAGAACTCAAGGTCTTGGATCTCGCGCTTTAGCTTGCGCTCTGCGTGAAAGCGCAACGTGTCAACAAAGCGCCACCCGTCCTCTTTGCCGGTGGTGTTGTTCTCGCGAATATATAGCTCGGTGGTGTTCGTGTATGTTTCAACGATTGCATTTATAAGTTTAGTCATGAGTTTTTCTCCTAAGCTCTCATCTAGTTTTTATATTTGAACCAGCCGAGGGATTGGCTGGACAAGGGCGTTAGGAACCAACGCGTTAGAGCCATACGCGCAGCAACGCTGCGCCACTAAAATGCAATGGCAATAAACCATGGCGGTATCCATAAATAACAATTACGGAAGGTTTATACCCGCGAATGCCCGACTTCACTAACGCTGCGTCAACCATCCGATAACAACATGAGGGACAGCATTCGCAACAACTAAGAGTGTATGAAATCCGTCATTGTTGTTTCTGGATGCTAACCGATGGTTCAAAACGCAATTGACCAGCTAATCCCGAACTGGTCAAATTATCCCCCTTGGGGGATTATAGGGGGGTTATACCCCAATCTATCTTCTTTGGCGCAGCGAAGCGAGCAGCAATAGCGATGGAAGCCCGATAGGGTCAAGACCTGAAGGGGCTTGATTCACGAGAGCGCGGCCCGTCAGGGATTGCCCGTCAACTGGTAATTACAGATGTGACGTAAGGTAATTTGGATAGTTACGTAACGTCACTACTTGACACACCATTGACAAACAACGCAGTGTGGGGGGGATCTACAGGGGGGGTGAAGCCAGCAGTAACAATACCCTCATTTGTTTAAATCTATGAAACAACCAAGTGTGATACAACAGTGAAGCACACTAAGTGATACACCAAGATACACATAGGAAGACTAAGTGATGAGCACTCCAGCAACACGTAAACTAACAGCAAAACAAAGCGCTCTCGTTGATACACTCGTAACAGAAGGATGTAGCGTACAAAAAGCAGCCGAAGCAGCAGGTTACGCTAAGGGTGAGTCCGGAAGAGTAAGTGGACACAGAGCTTTAGCTTTACCCCATGTGCAGCAGTATATGCAGGGGAAGATGATGGAAACGTTTGGACTTAGCGCTACTGGTGCTTTAGCAACGGTTGCTAGGCTCTCTCGTACAGCTAAATCTGAGTACGTTCAGCTAGAAGCGAGCAAGGATTTACTGGATCGTGCTGGCTATAAGCCGATAGATAGATCACAGGTGCAGATTGCTGGTGACATCAAGGTAAGCATCGATCTTGGCTAAGAGAGGGGGTGGCAAATGGCACAAGAGTGTTGCTGGCGGGGGGTGGGGGTTAAAAACTCTGCTACTGTAACTTGCTAGTGATCCCCGACTCTTATTTTTTTCTCTACAGGTTTGTGCGTTGCTGAATATATTTTTTTTGTACTAGGAGTAGAATATGACTGATGTTTCTAAGATCATGGCTAAGTGGAGAAGGATTAAGGATGAGCACACCGGCTTGGACTCGCAAGGAGGGGAAGAACCCGAAGGGTGGGTTAAACGCAAAGGGTCGCGCGAGTTACAAGGGCGGGACGTTAAAGGCTCCGGTAAAGAGCGGGGACAATCCGAGAAGGGCCAGCTTCTTAGCGAGGATGGGGGGAATGTCGGGACCGGAGAAGGACAGCAAGGGAAAGCCGACTCGATTGCTTCTAAGCTTAAGGGCGTGGGGAGCAAGCAGCAAGTCGGACGCAAAGGCAAAGGCAAGAGCGATAAGCAGAAGAAACAAAGCTAAGAAGGGAAGTAGTAATGCCTAAAGGTAAAGGAACTTACGGTAGCAAGGTTGGTCGTCCTCCTAAGCAGAAGCCGAGTGGAAAGAAGAAGTAATGGGTGATTTTACTCAGGCTGAGTATGAGAAGTTGAACAGTGAGTTTGACGAGATTCAGCGTAAGAAGAGCAACACTTTGTTTAAGAAGTTTAAGCGGAAGGTTGAGGGTCTTTACAAGAGTGAGGATCGAATGCAGGATGAGGCTGAGGAGAAGCGCAGGGGTCAACAGGTTATGGGTGCTAGGGAGCACAAGTTGTACCGGCGTATTGTTGCTATGGAGCGTCAGATGATTAAGGATGGAAACCGTGGCGGTAAATGAAGCTGGTAATTATACTAAGCCCAAGATGCGGAAGTCTTTGTTCAATAGGATAAAGGCTGCGAATGTTCAGGGCACTGCTGCTGGCAAGTGGTCAGCGAGGAAAGCGCAACTCTTAGCAAAGCGGTACAAGGCCGCTGGTGGAGGATATAAATAATGGCTGATTCAAAAAACTTAGCAAAAATAAGAGCGCAACACAAAGTGTTAAAAGATAATTTAAAGCAAGTGCAGCGTGACTTTCGTTCTTTTTTAAATAAAACACAAAACCAAACAGGACAGCATGTCCGCGAAGGCAAAGACTTTTATGATCGTCAGGCGACAAAGGCAGCCAAGACTTTAAATGATTTTGAGTCTAAGCATGACTTAGATAAGTATCAGTCAAAGCCTCGCAAAAGCTTAATTACTCCTAAGAGCGGCGGCGCTGGTGGCAGAATGATGATGCCTCAAGAATACTCTAAGCGTACTTTGTATAAGCCTAAGACAAACTAATGAAGGCTCCGCAGAAATCATTATTAAACTGGGGCAAGCAGAAGTGGCGCACCAAGTCTGGCAAGAAGTCTAGTGAGACTGGTGAGCGCTACTTACCTGCTAAGGCTATCGCTGCTCTTAGTGATTCTGAATATGCAGCTACAACCGCAGCTAAACGAAAGGGCAAGGCTAAGGGCAAGCAGTTTGTGGCTCAACCGAAAGCAATTGCTCGGAAGGTAAGGAAGTACAGAACTTGAGCTTTACGAATACTTTAAAGCAGGAAGAGCTTACTATGCTTCGTCGCATTGTGAAGAATATTCACTTTCAGTATTTTGATCAGAAGCATGGGAAATCTTTTGTAACTGATAGAATGTTGGACAATGTGATTGAGAACATTGGGCCTGAGGCTGCTGAAAGAATGATTAAGTCCGGAGTAGACAAAGGGCTGCGCTAGTGGTTGATTTTAAGTACAAGCCTGACGGTGAGCGGCTAAAGTCCTTTATGCGGGACGATACTTTTTTTCGTGGGGTAAGGGGGCCTGTTGGTAGTGGTAAGAGTGTTGGGTGTTGTGTCGAGGTTTTTCGCAGGGCTTTGGAACAGAAGAAAGCGCCAGACGGAAAGCGAAAATCCAGATGGGCAATTATACGAAATACAAACCCACAGCTACGAACTACGACTATTAAAACATGGCTTGACTGGTTCCCAGAAAACGACTGGGGAAAGTTCACATGGTCGGTCCCGTACACGCACCACATTAAAAAAGGTGAGATAGATCTTGAGGTTATCTTCTTAGCATTAGATAGACCTGAAGATGTTAAGAAACTCTTATCACTAGAGCTTACTGGAATATGGATCAACGAAGCCAGGGAAATCCCTAAGTCAATCATTGATGCGTGTACAATGCGGGTGGGTCGATACCCTTCGATGCGTGACGGTGGCCCTAGTTGGACTGGGGTTATTGCTGATACCAACGCGCCTGAAGAAGATCACTGGTGGCCTATTATGTCTGGTGAGGTTCCGATTCCTGACCATATACCGCGTGAGCAAGCAAAGATGTTGGTTAAGCCAGACAACTGGCGGTTCTTTACTCAGCCCGCTGGAATGGTTGAGGTTAAGAATGAAGAGGGTGAGATTGAGGATTATAAGCCCAACAAGGAAGCTGAAAACACAAAGCACATGATGAAGTCTTATTACCCCAACTTAATTCAGGGTAAGACAAAAAGCTGGATTGATGTGTACGTTATGAATAAGCTTGGCTCAATTCAGGACGGGAAGCCTATATATCCTATGTTTGCCGCAGATGTTCACGTTGCCAAGGAGGAGATAGCGATTGCTGCTGGCGCTCCTTTGTATGTTGGCTTGGACTTTGGACTAACTCCTGCTGCTACTTTGGGTCAAAAGATCCGTGGGCGATGGTTGGTGCAAGCTGAGATTGTTGCATTTGATATGGGCATTGTTAGATTTGCTGAAGTTCTCAGAGAAGAGATTGCGACTCGTTTCTCAGAATGTTCCGATGTGTATATATACGGCGATCCTGCTGGTGACTTTAGAGCGCAGACTGATGAATCTACTCCCTTTCACATTCTGCGCGGCGCTGGCTTGAGGGCGTTTCCTGCGCCTTCCAACTCTGTTGACCTTCGACTTGAATCGGTTTCCTCCCAGCTGAACAAGATGGTTGAAGGGAAGCCAGCGTTTTTAATTGATCGTAGATGCCAGCAATTAATCAAAGGCTTTGAGGGCGGGTATCAATACAAGCGCATGGAAGTAAGCGGTGAGCGGTATGCAGATAAGCCAGACAAGAATATGTTTTCTCATATTCATGATGCGCTGCAATACATGATGCTTGGTGCTGGTGAGGGAAGGGCATTGATGAACAATCAAAAGCCAGCCCGACCTGTTGTTGCGAATAGAAACTTTGATGTATTTAACAAGAAACCAAACAAGCAAAGAAGGCAGGGTCTTTGGGCAAGGATGTAATTGTGCGTTGCAATTATTTCTTTTCTCTGCTTTTGGGGTCTTAACAGAGGAGATAAGTTATGTGCGGTGGAAGTAGCAAGAAAGATCCCAGAATTGCTGAAGAGGAAGAGAAAACAAAAGCTGCTGCGGAGGCGGCTAAGGAAGCAGCAATTGAAGAGCAAGTTGATAAAAGAATGAAGGAGCTTGAAGCGGAGCGCGAAAAGCAAGCGACCGCTGCTGCTACAAAAGCCGCGCAAGTAGAAAAAGATAAGCGACAAGCTGAGCTAGAGCGCAGTCAGGCAGAAGACCTTGCAATGAAAGCCAAGGCTGAAAAGGAAGCTAAAGAGCGTAAGAACTTATTGGATAGAGCCAAGGGTTCTTTTGTTTCTGGCTCCGAGGTAACATCATCAGGAGTAGTTGGCGAATCAGATGCCGCAACGCGTAGACGTTCTGCTCGGGGTGGTCGTGGTCGTCGTAGCTTATTAACATCTTCTGCGGGTGGCATGGGATATTTCAGTAGGTTCTTATAATGATAGTTGACCCAATCGCAAAAGAATACCTAAAGCGGTATGAGAGAGCGAAGGCAAAGCGCACTAACTTTGTTGACGTATTTGAAGAGTGCTATGAGTATGCGCTGCCGCAGCGTGAATCATTTTACTACGAGTCTTCAGGGCAAAGGCGTGACGATAAGATCTTTGACGAAACTGCTGTTGTAGGCGTTCAAGAGTTTGCATCAAGACTTCAGTCTGGTCTTGTTCCAAACTTTGCGCGTTGGGCTGATTTGAATGCTGGGTCTGAAGTTCCAAAGGAGCAGCGAGATTCAGTAAACAATCAGTTAGATGAAGTAACTGAATATGTCTTTGAGGTAATTCAGAACTCTAACTTTGCTCAAGAAGTGCACGAGTCCTTTATGGACTTGGCAGTCGGGACTGGTATTCTGGTTTGCGAGGAAGGGGATGCAATCACACCCATTCGCTTTTCAGCTATCCCCCTTCCACACGTCATTCTGGACACCGGCCCCGACGATAGAATTGACCATGTGTTCCGCGAAAGAAAGAACATTAGGTTCGATCAGCTTAAGATAATGTATCCAAAGGGAACATTTAACAATGAGCTTTTAAGCTTAATGGCGAATCAATCTGATCAGACAACAACTGTTCTTGAGATTGTTTGCCGTGATTACTCTAAGGTAAACGAAGAAGCTTATTATCATTACGGGATCTGCATGACTACAAAGTCTGTATTGATGAAGCGTGAGATGAAAGGCTTGGGTTCTAATCCGTTTATATGTTTCCGATGGGCTAAGTGCGCTGGTGAGGTTTACGGTCGAGGGCCTTTGTTTAATGCTCTATCCGCAATCAAGACAACAAACCTGACTGTTGAGTTAATCCTTGAGAATGCACAGATGGCTATCTCTGGGATTTACCAAATGGAAGATGACGGGGTAGTAAATCCCGATACTATTAATTTAGTTCCGGGCACGATCATCCCAAAGGCGATGGGTTCCGCAGGTTTGCAACCTATACAAGCAGCGGGAAGCTTTGATGTAGCTCAGTTGATTCTCAATGACATGAGAAACAATATTAAGCGAGCGCTATACAATGATATGCTTGGCGATCCAAATAGAACCCCTGCATCTGCCACTGAGGTTGCAGAGCGTATGGCTGACTTATCTCGTCGGATTGGCTCTGCATTTGGAAGATTGCAAGTAGAGCTGGTTCAGCCTGTCTTGCAAAGAGTTATTCATATTCTAAAGAAGCAGGGGCGCATTGATGTGCCTATGGTGAATGGTCGTGAAGTTAAAGTTAAGTCAGTGTCGCCATTGGCGCAAGCGCAAGCCAACCAAGATATTACAGCAGTATCGCGCTTCCTTGAATTGGCTCAAGGCGCGTTTGGCCCAGAGATGATGCAGCTACTTATTAACAGTGAGGAGACTGCTGCATATCTAGCCAAGAAGTTTGGTGTGCCAGATAGTTTAATAAGAGATCCACAAGAACGCGAACAGATAGTTGCAATGATGCAGCAAATGCAGCAAACTCAGGGGCAAGCACCACAACCAATGGAGTAATGCTTGAACCAGAAGATTAATGTAGGCGTTGATGGAATACAGCGGCCACAAGACAAGGATCGTGAGATCAGTCAAAACATAGCAACGCTGCTTGGCTCAGACACAGGCCAAGCGGTGTTGAAGTATTTAAGGTCGATTACCATTGAGATGGTACACGGTCCTAATGTTACTACAGAAGAATTGCGCCACATGGAGGGCCAGCGTTATATCGTTGGCCTTTTGGAAAGTCGTATGAATCATGCACACAAGGTAAAGAATAATGGAACAAGAAGCACAAGCAAGTGAAGCACCAGTAGAAGCACAGGTTGATGCAACACCAGAGGCAACACCTGATCGTCCTGAATGGCTTCCTGAAAAGTTTAATGACCCAGCTGATCTGGGTAAAGCATACAAGGCTCTTGAGTCTAAGCTAGGCGAAAAGGAAGAAGATGTTCGCAACCGTTTAATGGAAGAGTTGCAAACTCAAGCATCTGAGGGCGTTCCTGCAAGCGCTGGTGAATATGAGTTGCCAGACTTTATTGATAGTGAAGAGGCACTCCAAAGCGATATGCTCCAGAAGTGGGCAGAGCACTGTCACGGAAACGGATATACCCATGAGGAGTTTCAAAAGGGTATTGAGATGTATATGAGTGGCATGGGGCCAGAGCCAGATATGGAAGCTGAAGCTGCAAAGCTAGGCGAAAACTCTACTGCTAGGATTGAAGCGGCCAACTTGTTTGCAAATCAATTCTTTCCAGAAGAAGCTATTCCAGCAATTGAACGTATGTGTGAAACATCTGAAGGCATTATCGCGCTTGAGGCAATTATGTCAGCTATGAAAGATCCAAGCGTTTCAGAGCAAAACAATATTGCTGCAAACTTTAGTGAAGTTGAATTGCAAGATATGATGAAGGACGAAAGATACTGGAACCCAGCAAGGCGCGATGACAATTGGGTTAATAAAGTTAATGAGGGGTATCAGAAACTTTATGGATGAAATTAAAATCATGCAAAGGGGGTCTTACTATTTGACTCCCTTTAACGAGGATCATGTGTATGAGTTCGTACACGTTATTCATCCAGAAAATGTTCGAGAAATATATAAGCTCGGTCACACCAGCGTTATTGATGCCCTTAAGGAAATGACTGAGATGAGCGAGGTGTACCTTGTTAGGGATGGTCAGGGAGAGATTGTTTTTGTTGGCGGCCTGTTGTTTGACCAAAAGATTCCACAGATGTTTGCAATGTTTAGCAGCAAATTAAAAAGTAACTTTACTGTGCTGGCTCGCGGCTCAAAGATGTTAATAAACTTTTTCGATCAGTCTTACCCTTCACTTTCTATGACAATCCAAGCTGATTATGAGGCAATGCTGAACTGGGCTGCATGGCTTGGGTTCGAACCTGTTTGCACCGCTGAGTACAAAAATACACAATATGTTGAATTTGTGCGTTGCAATCCTGTGAAAAATTATGTTTCACATGAAACATCACGGCCCGTAATGCACTGAGAAGCCCAATAGGATACCTTCGTTGATGATGCCGAGCGGATACCCCGATGCCCGTAACAACAACTTAGGAACTGTAAAATGGCTAATACAATCGACCAAGCCTTTATCAAACAGTTTGAAACCGATGTGCATCTTGCTTATCAGCGCATGGGTTCCAAGCTTCGCAATACTATCCGCTCAACAAACGTGACTGGTTCTGTCGCTCGTTTCCAAAAAATTGGAGCCGGTGCTGCATCAACTAAAACACGCAATGGTGACGTTACCGCAATGGAATTAGCGCACACCAACGTTGAAGTAACCATGGCAGACTTCTACGCCGCAGAATACATTGACAAACTTGACGAGTTGAAAATCAACATCAACGAGCGTCAAGCTGTTGCCGAGTCTGCTGCTTCTGCATTGGGTCGCAAGACTGACGAGATTATTACAACAGCAATGGACGCTGGTGCTAACTCAACTCAGATTGCTGACACTACTGGTGCCTTAGCAAAAGCTGACTTGCTTTCAATCTTTGAAACATTCGGCTCTGCTGACATTCCAGAAGACGGACAGCGCTATATTGCGATGGCCCCTGCTGGTTTTGCTGACTTGTTTAACATTAACGAGTTTGCATCATCTGACTTTGTTGGTCCACAAAACTTGCCATTTGCTGGCGGCATGACAATGAAAGAGTTCTTGGGCTTCAAGATCTTCTCAACGTCTGCGGTAGCTGGTGGTAAGAACTTTGCGTACCACATGCGAGCAGTTGGCATTGGCGTAAACTCTGATGTCACG
>Ga0208667_1000359_pt1 | contig 20281 bp, 22 predicted proteins | sample 11BtaG_FD_184085 | JGI IMG/M metagenome (GOLD analysis project Ga0208667, IMG submission 184085) | Marine viral communities from the Subarctic Pacific Ocean - 11B_ETSP_OMZ_AT15265_CsCl metaG (SPAdes) (version 2) | ecosystem: Environmental > Aquatic > Marine > Oceanic | place: Pacific Ocean... | reverse complement strand
TTATTCCCTATGGCAGCAGCAGCTACTACTATCGAAGGCATTGTAAACTTCAGCAACCTGACTCAGCACGACGTGTACAACGGTCAGGACACCGGAGCATTCTCAATGACCATCACTCTGTCCGAAGACGATGCTTCAACACTGGCAGCACAAGGTGTGAAGATCAAGGACTACCAAGGCAACAAACAGCGCAAGTTTAAGTCAAAGTACGACATCAAACGGTTTGATTCTGAAGGTAACCAGTACAACGGAGAAGTACCTTACAATTCTAAGGTGCGCCTGAAGTTCAAGCTGGGTCAGCCTCATCCTGTACACGGTGTTGCGACTTACCTCGAAGCTGTGAAGGTCTTGGAGGAAGCAGAGATGACCGAAGGTGACGCTTCGGACTTCTAAAGATGGCTAAATTCATTAGACATGAGGGTTGTCCGAAGTGTGGTTCTTCGGACTCCCTAGCTATCTATGACGACGACGGCGCACATTGTTTCAGCGCCGGTTGTAACTACCACTACAATGGCCTTACAGGTATGACTACACAAGCAACAAAAGTAACAACTGCGAAACCTCTGAACATGTTTGGAGTCGTAGCAGCAATACCACACAGACGTCTGTCACAGGACACTTGTGGTAAGTTTGGTGTGACTGTGGAGTACTCGACTACAGGCGACATCGTGAGGCACTACTACCCGTACTACAACCTAGACACAGGTGAAGTAGCCTCAGCAAAAGTACGTGAGGTGAAGACCAAGAACTTCCACACTAGCGGTGACGTAACCGGAGTTGGGTTCTTTGGTCAACACCAATGTAAAACAAACAAGTACATCACCATCACTGAAGGTGAGTTGGACGCCTTGGCAGTGTACGAGATGTCAGGCAGACAGTGGGACGTGGTTTCACTTCGGTCCGGGGCTTCTAATGCGGCAAAGGAAGTCAAGGAACAACTGGAGTGGCTTGAGTCCTACGAGAATGTCGTCGTGTGTTTTGACAACGACAAAGCAGGTGACTCTGCAGTAGATCAAGTCAAGGACCTCTTTAGCCCCAACAAGCTCAAGATCGTCAAGCTACCACTCAAGGACGCTGGCGACATGCTCATGGCTAACAGAGTCAAGGACTTTACGCAAGCATGGTGGAATGCCAAGACCTACAGACCCGACGGTATCGTCGCTGGTACGGACACATGGGAAAATTTAGTTGAAAAACGTAATGTCAAGTCGATCCCTTACCCATGGGACGGCCTGAATCACATCACTAGAGGCCATCGTCCCTACGAACTCGTGACCATCACCAGTGGCAGTGGCATGGGTAAGTCTCAATTCATACGTGAGATCGAGTACGACTTACTCAAGCGTTGCGAAGGTAACATTGGTGTCCTAGCGTTGGAAGAGGACTTGTCACGGACGACACTGGGCATCATGTCAGTAGCCGCCAACAGACCTCTACATCTGGAAGAGGACACACCCGTGGAGGACCTCAGACCCTTCTGGGAATCAACCATGGGTACAGGACGGTACTACTTGTTTGACCACTGGGGTTCTACTTCTGCTGACAACCTTCTGGGACGTGTGCGGTACATGGCTAAGGCTCTGGACTGCCGGTTTGTGATCTTGGACCACCTGAGTATCGTTGTTTCTTCTCAGGAGTCCGGTGACGAGCGTAAGGCAATCGACGAGATCATGACTAAACTCAGGACACTCGTGGCAGAGACAGGCATCTGCTTGTTCCTCGTGTCACACCTACGACGTTCACAGGGCAAAGCACATGAAGACGGTGCCCAGATCAGTCTAGGTGAACTCAGAGGGTCACAGGCGATTGCACAACTGTCCGACATAGTTATAGGTATGGAGCGAGATCAGCAACATGAGAACGAAGACATCAGGAACACAACAACAGTACGTGTCCTCAAGAATCGTTACACTGGCGAAACTGGCCCTGCTTGCTACCTTTCTTACGACAGGTCTACCGGTAGGCTGAGTGAAGTACCTAACCCTCACGTTGGAGACGACTTTTGACAAAGCCTAGAGTAATAAGTTGGTTTAGCTGCGGAGCCGCTAGTGCTTATGCAACATATCTAGCTAATAAAGAGTATTCAGATTCTTTTGAGTTTGAGGCTGTTTATTGCGAGGTTGTTGAAGAGCATAGCGACAACAAAAAACTACTAAACCAGTTTTCTGAAATAACAGGGATAGACGTTAAAACCATAATAAACGACAAGTACTCAGGATCTATATATGAGGTGTTTGAGAAAACTAAGTTTATTAAAGGTCCTACCGGGGCACCTTGCACAAGACTTCTAAAAAAACAAGTCAGACAAGAATACCAAAGACCAAAAGATGTTCAAGTATTTGGATACACTGTCGAAGAAGAGGACAGAGCTAATAGGTTCATTGACTCCAACAACGATGTGTATACTTGGTTTGTTCTTTTAGAGAAAGATATAACTAAAAAAGAATGTTTAGAGTTTGTTCAAGATATGGGGATAGACCTTCCTACAATGTACAAGCTAGGCTATTCTAATAACAATTGTGTCGGGTGTGTAAAAGGAGGTATGGGGTATTGGAACGCTATTAGAGTAGACTTCCCAGATTCTTTTAATAGGATGGCTAAACTTGAAAGAAAGCTTGGTCACGCTCTTCTAAAAGATGTTAAAGGTCCTGTGTTTTTGGACGAGCTAGATCCTTTCAGAGGAAACTTTAAAAGGGACATGCCAGCAGACTGTGGATTCTCCTGTGAGTGGAAACAAGAGGAGTTATTTTAATAATGATTTATCTTGATCTTGAGGCCAATGGTTTGACTCCTGACACCATTTGGTGCGTTGTAACCAAGGAAGACGACGCAACACTGGTACATGTGGACCCAGATAGCCTGTCAGAGGCCCTCAGAGGCTCACAGAGCGTCGTTGGGCACAACCTAATAGGATACGACATCCCTGTCCTAGAGCGTCTCTGGGGCGTCTCAGTGGCTTCTGATAGGGTCGTCGATACACTGGTTTTGTCACGTTTGTGTGAGCCTAGCAAGTCAGGAGGACACTCACTGAGGAACTGGGGTAATGAATTAGGGTTCCCAAAGGGTGACCACAGTGACTGGTCGCAGTTGTCACAAGAGATGATTGACTACTGTATCAGAGACGTAGAAGTAACGGAAGCAGTACACCAGAAGTTGATGGAGGAGATGACCTGCTTCTCACCTGCAAGCATTGAGCTAGAGCATAAAGTACAAGTAGCAGTGCAGCAGCAAGAGAAAAACGGTTGGGTTCTGGATCAGTCTTTGGCTAGAGACTTGTGTTCCACATTTAAGGAGAAGATGAATGACATTGAGGAAGAGTTGCAGAAGAAGTTTCCACCTATCATCCACGAAAGATGGTCAGAGAAGACTGGGAAGCGACTCAAGGACAAGGTTGAGGTCTTCAATGTAGGGTCTAGGCAGCAGATTGCGAAGAGGCTTTCGAGCCTTGGGGTTAGCTTTGACAAACTCACGGAGAAGGGTAACCCAATAGTTGATGAAGCAGTCCTAGACACCATTGATCTACCGGAAGCAAAAGTTGTGAGTGAGTACTTGATGCTACAAAAAAGATATGCACAGGTAAACTCATGGCTGGAGCATGTCAAGGAAGACGGTAGAGTCCATGGCAGGGTCATCAGCAACGGAGCAGTCACAGGACGCATGACACACCAGTCACCCAACATGGCCCAAGTACCCGCAAGTCACAGCCCGTACGGACACGAGTGTCGTTCCTGCTGGACTGTGCCTGAAGGTAAGAAGCTAGTGGGTTTCGACGCCAGTGGTCTTGAGTTGCGTATGCTGGCACACTACATGAAGGACGAGGACTATACAAATGAAATCATTAACGGTGATATCCACACAACAAATCAACGACTTGCTGGACTTGAATCAAGAAATCAGGCTAAGACTTTCATCTATGCACTCTTATACGGAGCCGGAGATGAAAAGCTTGGGTCTGTGGCTGGAGGAGGTAGAAAAGCTGGCAAAAACCTTAGAGAATCTTTCCTACATAATCTGCCATCATTCGCAGCTCTTAAGGAGAGAGTTTCAAACGCTTCAGCAAGAGGATACCTCACAGGACTCGACGGAAGGAGACTCCTAGTCAGATCAGAACACTCAGCGTTGAACACGTTGTTGCAAGCAGCAGGAGCTATCGTAATGAAGAAAGCTCTGGTGATCTTGGACGACTACGCAAAGCTATGGAATCTGGACTACAAGATCATAGGGAACATACATGATGAAGTGCAGACAGAAGTAGTAGAGAAAGACGCAGAGAAGTTTGGCTGGTTAGCAGTGGAGTGCCTCAAGGCTGCAGGTATTGAGTTTAACTTGAGGTGTCCTCTGGACGGTGAGTACAAAGTTGGAACAACATGGGCAGAGACACACTAAGGAGTTTTATCATGTCTTATCAAAAAGTAGACGGGAAATACTACAAGGACAACCCCGAAGTTAAGCGTAGGGAAAACGATTTACAGATGTACGTAAACGGTAAATACATCTCTAAGCATCACCCTTTACACAAACCCGGACGCTACAAGAACTTTGAACAAGCAGCCTTCAGCAGCCTAGAGAAGTACGAAAGCAGTGTCGAGGGTCAGGTGTACGTCATTACCAACCCTAACTTCCCTGACTGGGTGAAAGTAGGGATGGCTATTGACGCTGAGGACCGCCTAAATAACTACCAAACTTCTTCACCTTTTAGGGATTATGTGTTACAATATTACTATGATGTAAACAATCGAAGAGAAGCAGAATCACAGGCACACACAGAGCTACAGAAGTCCTACGAACGTAAAGGCGAGTGGTTCAAATGCACACCGGAGGAGGCCAGAGTTGTCGTCTCTAGTACAGCGGAAGAGTACAAATGAAAAGCACTTACAACCTAGTTAGTGACATATATAAACTTGTGGAGTCCAAAGAAGTAGCAGAAGGAGTGGACATTGAAGCATGTATAGACCAGTTCGGTGAAGCCGTGAAGGTACTCATGCGACAAGAGTTCACACAGAAGAGGGACGACTCACGTAAGCTACGTATGTCCAACATAGGGCGTGAGGATCGCTTCCTGTGGAACGTGTACAACGATGTGGACAAAGGTGAAGACATACAGCCACACACGTACGTCAAGTTCCTCTACGGACACATCATTGAAGAACTACTACTGTTCCTCACAAGAGCTGCAGGTCACGAGGTGACAGACGAGCAGAAGAAGTGTGAGGTCAACGGTATCAAAGGGTCCATGGACTGCAGGATTGACGGAGTTGTGACTGACGTGAAGTCTGCGTCCACCTTTGCCTTCAAGAAGTTCAAAGAAGGCACACTGGCTTATGACGATCCTTTTGGGTACGTGGCGCAGATCAAAGGATACGCGCACTCCGAAGGAGAAACTAAGTTTGGTTGGCTGGCAATGGACAAACAGAATGGACACCTGACGTACCTACTGTACGATACAGAGGACACTCAGGCTCCTATCCATGACCTGATTTCTTACGACATTAGGGACAGGATTGAACACATAAAAAAGATGGTAGAGCAGGAGGAGCCACCAGAGGTATGCTACGAACCTATCGCAGATGGAAAGAGTGGCAACCAGAAACTCGCCGTAGGATGTTCTTACTGCTCTTACAAAAAGGAATGTTGGCCTTCGGTCAGAGGGTTCGCATATTCATCAGGTCCACGTTATTTAGTAGAGGTACACAATGAGCCGAAGGTCCAAGAAATCGAAGTTTCGTAGTGTTTTTGAGGAACACACAGCGGAAGTACTGAAGGGTTTTGAGTACGAACCGTTTACGATTCCTTACACAATACACAGAAACTATAGACCTGACTTCGTACACATCGCTAGTAATACACTAGTCGAATGTAAGGGTTTCTTCAGAGAAGGAGACACCAAGAAGTACAAGAGTGTCAGGGACAGTTTGGAAGAAGGTCAGACACTGGTGTTTGTACTCATGAACCCAAACAAGAAGATAAGAAAAGGAGCTACGATGACGATGGCCCAATGGTGCGACAAGGAAGGACTTGCGTGGTACACATTAGACACAGTAGAGGAGTTGATGGAAGATGTCTCTGACTATGGAAGAAATTAAGGAACGACTACTACGGGCTTACGATCCTGACGACTTTCTGGAAAGTTTAGAAATAACTTCGGAGGAACTGCTGGACAGGTTTGAAGACAAGTTAATCAATAGACTAGAAAAGTTTGCAGAGGAGTTAGAAGGTGAAGAGGAGAACGAAGATGAGTATTGACCTAGCGACACCTGAAGAGTGGAACAAGGTCAAAACTTCTGACCCTGTGGAGCAGCCTCCGCACTACAATCAAGGTGGTATTGAGGCTATCGAAGCAATCAAAGCAAGTATGCCTAGAGAAGACTTCCACGGCTACCTCAAAGGTAACGCCATGAAGTACCTGTGGCGCTTTCACTACAAAGGCAAACCCGTAGAGGACCTTCGTAAGTGCAGGTGGTACGTAGACAGACTAATCAAGGAACTCATCTAATGAAAGTAATCGAGGGAAACTTTAATGGAAAAGACGAGAAGATACCTGTACCTAAAGTATTTGACGCAATTATGTCGGTGGAGAAACTAGAGGACTACAAAGACGCCTTTTGCATAATCAAGTCGGAGGAGTTTGTAGTAGTCTCGACAAACATTGACCCACTAGAGCTTTACTTTGTGTTGGACCAACTTAAGATGTCACTATTAACTGGAGGAGAATACGAACTATAATGGACGCATATCAAGAATACATACACAAGAGTCGCTACGCACGTTACTTACCAGAGGAGCAGCGCAGGGAAACATGGAAGGAAACTGTGGACCGCTACCTGAACTTCTGGACTAGCAGCGAGAAGTTGTCAGCAAAGGAAGCCAAGAGCCTCTACGACGGTATCTACAATCTGGACGTAATGCCCAGCATGAGGGCACTCATGACTGCAGGAGAAGCTCTGGACAGGGACAATGTAGCTGGGTTTAACTGCTCCTATCTGCCTATAGACCATCCTAAAGCCTTTGACGAGATGATGTACGTCCTCATGTGTGGCACTGGAGTTGGCTTCAGCGTGGAACGACAGTACATCAGTAAACTACCGGAGGTTGCAGAGAAGTTCCATGACACAGATACAGTTATACACGTCGCTGACAGCAAAATTGGGTGGGCTAAAGCGTACCGGGAACTTATCGCAATGCTCTTTAGTGGTCAAGTACCCAAGTGGGACGTTTCTGGAGTTAGACCTGCAGGGTCAGCCCTTAAGACCTTCGGAGGTAGAGCGTCTGGTCCAGAACCTCTTGTTGACCTCTTTAGCTTCACCGTTGACGTCTTTCGAGCATCTGCTGGACGAAAGCTTAGTTCCATCGAGTGTCACGATCTCTGCTGTAAGATTGCACAGATCGTTGTCGTCGGAGGAGTCAGACGTAGCGCCCTCATCAGTCTCAGTAATCTTACCGACGACAGGATAAGACGAGCTAAGTCAGGGCAGTGGTGGGTAGATAATCCTCAGCGTGGCTTGGCTAACAACTCAGCTTGCTACACAGAGAAGCCTGACTTTGAAGCCTTTTTAAACGAGTGGAAGTCTCTGTACGAGTCACGGTCAGGCGAAAGAGGTGTCTTCAGTCGTGTCGCAAGTCAGCGTCAGGCAGAGAAGAATGGACGTAGAGACGCCAGCTTTGACTTCGGTACTAACCCATGCTCAGAGATTATCCTACGTCCGTACCAGTTCTGTAACCTGTCTGAAGTAGTAGTCAGGGCAGAGGACACACTGGACACGTTACGTACGAAGGTAAGGTCTGCAGCCATCCTAGGGACGCTACAGGCGACTCTGACTGACTTCAGGTACTTGCGTAAGATCTGGAAGGACAACACTGAAGAGGAAGCACTCTTGGGTGTGTCACTGACAGGCATCATGGATCATCCAGTTATGTCAGGGAGGAAAAGTCGTGCAGAACTACAGGAGTGGCTCACGGAGCTTAAGAAGGAAGCTATTAAGACTAATCGTACATGGGCTGTACGCCTTGGCATCAATGTTAGCACTGCCATTACTGCTGTTAAGCCTTCCGGTACTGTGTCTCAGTTGGTGGATAGCGCGTCTGGCATACACCCTAGATACGCGGAGCAGTACGTACGACGAGTAAGAGCAGACGCACGAGATCCCTTGTGTGCTGTCTTAGAGGCTGCTGGAGTGCCTGTGGAGATAGACGTGACTTCTCCTACTACTAAGGTCTTCTCGTTCCCTATAAAGTCTCCTAAGAAGGCTGTAGTAGCGACTGACATGGGTGCCATGGAGCAGTTGTGTCTGTGGGAGCTGTATCAGGACTACTGGTGTGAACACAAGCCTTCCATGACTTGCTACTACAGAGACGACGAGTTCCTAGAGGTGGGTCAGTGGTTGTACAACAAGTTCGACAAGGTTAGTGGCATCAGCTTCCTGCCTTACTCAGAACACACGTACCAGCAAGCACCCTATGAGCCTGTGGATCTGGAGACGTACCAGAAGCTAGTCAAGGAGTTTCCTAAGACTATCGAGTGGGACATCGTTGAGGAAACAGACATGACCGAAGGGTCACAACAGTTGGCCTGTGTTGGCAACAGTTGCGAGATCTAGTCCTCTAGTAAACCTAACTTTTCAAACAAGCGTTCCCCTGTTGTCATACGTAGCACTCTGTCTACGTTGGCAACACCGGGGAGGTACGTTTGTGCCCCACGTAATAACGGAGTAAGAGGCTCAGGCTCACCTGTGACTGCTCTTTCACCTGCTGTAAACAACCCACTGCCTAACCTAAAGCCAGCAGATATAGGAGCAGGTATAGGCTCAAAAGGTTTTCCACCGTATTCTTCTGCTCTGATGTTAATAACACCGCTTGACATGTTAGACCAGAGTTGATTCCACATAGAAGAACTTATGCCTTCAGGAGTCATCAAGTCCTCAAGTGTTTTGTCGTTAGACAAGTCAAGAGTTTTTCTGAAGTCGTCCCAGACACCTGCCGCAACGCCAAAGATACCTGCGTACTTAGCAGAGTTAAGCATAGCTTCTTTGGCTGCTTCTGCTCCTTCTTTAGTGTTTAAGCCTTTAGACTGTATCTTTAAAAGATTAATACCAACGTCATTCCTAACGCTGTTCATTTGCTTGTTCATGTAGGACAACATGCTGTACGCCATTCGTCCATTGGGGTTGTCATGAAAAGCCTTGGGCATTGTACTTGCACTAACAGGCTGCCACTTGTTCATCGCAGACCCAGCAAAGTTAATAACCCAAGGGTTTTTTAAGTTTTTATCTTTCAAGGCGCTTACTGTAGCTTTAAACTCAGCCTCTGTTAAGCCGCGCATACCGTCATGCTTTCTGAGTTTAGCTAAGGCTTTTTCAGAACCGTCATTAGCAAGATCAAAACCACGTTGAACAGCAGAGTTACTTAAGATCTCTTGACCCATCCTGTTGACAGTCTGGACACCTGATAACTTATAAAGAGTTTTTCCTGCCACGTCTATTGTTTCTACAGCAGTTGGACCAAGTTTAAAAAAGTTTACGGAATCTGCAGCATCATTCATTGCTTTTTTACCAGCGTTGCTGACCTCGCCCATAAAGTCTTTGTCTAGACCTAGTTCCCTGTTGGATAACCAGCCTTTGTTCTTAACACCTAGGTTTTCATTAAGTGTGGACAGAACAGCTTTAGGTAATGTTTTAGCCCAAGCGACAACACCGTTTTGATAGATAGGAGCAGTTACTCCTTCAGCTAAGTTTAGAATGGCGTTCATAGGGTTAGCTAAAAGAGAAGCAGAAGTTACTCGCCTAGCTACAGCACCTGCTGTGTTTCCTCCCTGCTTAGACGCTATTAGCTGTGACCGCAAGCCGTTAGCTAGGTTAGCTGCTACTTCTTTAGAGGCTCCTTGTTTTTTTGCCTCTTCTTCGATAGCTTCAATAACAACATTTACACGGCTTTCTTTGCGGGTAATGTCTGCCTTAACATTTTCAGGCGGCCTTAAGTCCCTAACGTCTATGTCAAAACGAGCAGCCAATGCCCTTGCTGCTGATACATCTTCAGCGTACTGTTTTAACGCTTTAATAGGATTATCGTAGTCTTCTGGATTAGCTGTTTGTGGAGTTTCTCTTAAAGCTATTGTAGGAAAGTAGTCTACGTCCCCTTGTTTAACAAAGTCTATCCCTTGAAGAGTTTTAATCTGGTCTTCAAGGTTCTTAACCATTGCTTTTTCTTCAGGAGTTCTAGCGGCGTTGTTAAAGTCTTTCCAAGATACTCGACTATCTTCTTTTATAGTCTTGTTCATGTTTAAAGCTAGTAGTTTAAATGCTGGCTTCTCGTCAAACAACTTAGCAGCGTTCAAAAAAGTCGTGTCGAAAATTTCGTCTATTTCACGCTGGTCATGACGTATCATTATTTCAGCATCTTCAGCAAGTTTAGCTGCTCTTTCTCCTACGTTTTTAACAAGCCAGTCCCTAGTGCTTAAAAAGATGTTACCTACTGTGCTACTTTCTCCTCCTTTCTTTTCTAAACGAGCAGCATCAGAAACAACAGAAGTAACTTTTCGTGGGGCACCGCTAGTGTCACGAGTTATTCCTGTTCGACTAGGCTCTTTAGTTTTTCCTACATTAACAAAACCGTCTTGACCTCCTATAAAACTTCCTTTGCCTTTGTAAGTTTGTGCATCAAGCTTACGTGTAGCTTCTTTGATTTCATCAACATTCTTCGTTAAGAAGCCGCCAGCGAGTCCACCTAAAGCTCCGCCAGCAACAGCACCAATACCTGCCTCTGTTAGTCTACCTTCTCCTTCACCACTCAGGAAACCGTATACCGCACCTTCAGCAGCGCCTAAGCCGCCTACCTTCAACGCTCTGTCAAGCTTTGTGCCAGCTTGTGCAATCTTAGCAACACCAATACCGGGGATAAACAGACCTGCCCCAAAACCGGCCACACTAAGTGCCCTAGACGCATTAGGGTTTTCTTTTTCGAACGCACGTAGCTCCGCACGAGACTGCTCTATAGCTTCAGACCATCCAGCAGCTTCTCCCGAAAGAACACGTACTGTTGCGTCAAGCTCATCGCCAGCACCAATAGCAGACTCAAGGAAGTCTACTGTTGCAGATCTTAAGACATTGTACTCTGTGTCTTCTTCGTCAAGAAGCCAGTTACTGCTTTTAGGTTCATCTTCTAATAACCAATTAGACATTTACATTCCTTAATTAAACAAAGAAGATGTACGTTCTTCCCTAGATCCTAAAGCTTTCATACGTTCAGCCCTAGACCCTAAAGATTTCATACGTTCTTCTCTAGTTCCTAAAGCGTCTGTACGTGCAACAAAACCTCTACCAAGGGCGCTTACACGTTCATCCCTAGTTCCAAAAGCTTCCATGCGTTTTTCTCTTTCAGTCGGTTCAGGAGCTTTTCCCCCCCTTAAAAAATTAATGTCTGCTTCGGTTGCCCCCTGTTTTTTTAATCTCCGTATTGTTTCTTCTTCACCTAGTTTAGAAACAGATTCTTTAAACATGGCTACAGTTGTATTTTCTCCTCCTACCACAACAAAAGAACCTTTTTCTAGTTCTTCTTCTACTTCTTCAACGGGTTCTTCTCCTTTTAAAGAAGCAAGCTTTTGTATAAGCTGATTACGGTCACGTTCAAATAAAGCTTTAGCTTGTGTTTCTATATCAGCTAATGAGGGTACTTCCCCGCGCGGCAACGTAGCTTGGAGCATAATACGCCCTTGTTTAAGATACTCAGAACTCATAGGAGCTTCTAATTCTAACTCTATTTGTTTAATCTGTTTTCTTACGGTTTTTTCTTCAGCTAACCTAGAGTAATACATATTAGAAGCAGCTTGGTTACCTAAACTAAAGACAGTATCTGTAAGTTTTTTCTGTAGTGCTTTTGCACGAGTTAAAGACCCTTCTGACCATGTTCCGGTTTTAGGGTTCCAACCTTCTTTTGAAACTTTTGTATAAGCATCTAACAAAGGTTGAACTTGGTTTCTAAGTTCTTCAGGAAGAGCTTCAATTGCTTTCGTATGTGTTTCTATATCAGGAGCAGTTGTTAGCTCTATTCTTTTTTCTCTAAGTGTTTCTAGTACTCTGTTATTTTCAGAAGCAGATCTTATAAAACCTTGAACAGCTTCAGAGTATTCTCCAGAATTAGAAACAATTTTTTCAAGAGCTTCAGAATCGTTGTCTTGTATTGCTTGATTAATAGCTCGTGAATTTTCATCAAGATACTGCTCTGCTTTTACGTCGTCTTCTGCTTGTTCAAAATTCCACTGAGACATTTGGTAAGCTTGGTACTGCTGCACAGTCCTAGGATCTTTCATTAAATCTTCACGTTTTTGTCGTAAAGTTTGTTTAGCAGTCTCAGTTAAACCCGGTTGTTGTAGAGATTGGTCAATATTAACAAGTTCTCTGGCGTTGTTACCTATAGAAACTTTTTCTGCTCCGGGTAAAAGTCCTTGAAGCTTTAAAATAGACTGTCCTATAGCTTGTTTTTCTTCCAAAGTTTTAGCATTTTCTCTAGCTTGTTGTAGCTGGTCTATCCTTGAAGTTAAATTTGCAACGTCGCCTGACTGTGCTGATGCATAGCCCTGCTCGCTCATTTGTGCGATCTGGTCATAACGCTTTAGTTGTTCCTGCTCCTTTCTTTTTTGCTGCAGTTGACCTTGTACGCCACCAATAGCTTCACCAAGGCCAAACATACCTTGTGCCCAGCCGGGTCTACCTAACTGCTGTAAAAAACTTTCTCCAAACCTAGCCATTATATATTCTCCTTAGCTAAACAAACCGCCCAACAAACCTTCAACGCCTGTCTTAGCAATTGAGCTTCCTAAAGAACCAGCTAAATCAGCTTGTCCTAGGCCAGACTGAAGCAACGCTTGTAAACCAGAAACATAAGTTTCTCCATAAGCACCGGCTTGTTCCGACATAGCTTGTCTCTGGCGTTCTGCAGCAGTCATACCGGGTTGCAATGCACCAAGCAATTGTGCCTGTGGTACGTAACCAGCAGCCATCATTCCCGACATATTTTGTAGATCTACTCCCTGCAACTGTCTAGGAGTCATTCTGGCTTGAGTTCCCATACCAAACATACCGGAAGCAAGACCTTGTAAATTAGCAGCCCTTTGAAGAGCTAATTGTTGTTCAGCGCCTGACTGCTGCATAGCCATAAGAGACGCTTGGTTTTGAGCCTCTGCTTGAGCTTTAGCTCTTGCGAGCTGCTCAGGAGTACCTCCAAATTGAGCCGTACGTACACCTGAACGTCCTTGGGCCGCTAAACGCTGTTCTAAAGCTAAACGCTGACGTTCTTCTTCAGGAGACTGTAAAGCCCTAAGCTGTCCATAGACTTGTTCTTCTCTAGCTGCTCTGTCCATTGCTCCAGCATCCATAGCAGCTTGCTGTGCTTGTGTAAGCAAACCACTAACACCACCGTATGCTTGTTCAGCTAGTTCTTCGTATCTAGGATCATAAGGAGCAGCGGCTTGTTGTGCTAACTGACTTGCACCACCAAACAAAGTTTGTTGCATGGCTTGTTCTTCAGGAGAAGTAGCTAGTTGGTAAGTCATTTGACCCGTATCAGGATCTCGTGTCATTCCAAACTGACCGCCAGTAGCAGAAGTCACAGTGTACGGTTGAAACTCCAGCATACCTGAAAGTGTCTGTGCTAGTCCCGGCCTTATTAAGTTACCTGCTTCGTCATACGTACCAGCTAGTTCTTCGTAGCCTCTTCTGCCTGTTTCACCCAGTTGTTCGTAGGCTTTTGCACCCAGTGCTAAACCACCGGCAGTAATACCGGCACCGAATAAGTTTTCCCAGAATTTAGATCCTGTATCTTCATCAGCCATTAGTAGGTTCCTCCGCTAATCGTTCCCGTTGACAACGTACCCGTGAAAGTCAGGGCAGGTATCGTGACAGTCCCTGTGAACGTAGGTCCAGCAGTGTCTGCCTTTGTAGCTATTGCGGTTGCAATGTTGTTAAACTCAGTTTCAAACTCAGACCCTCTAACAATCTTGTTAGGGTCACCAGCAGACAGAGTGTCTTTGTCACCAAACTGCGTTTCTTTAGTATAATTACTCATATTGTTTTACCTACTAGTGCAAGTACATTGATTTCTTGTATTGACAGTTCGTCACCATTGATGCTTGTTTCCATACCTATGGTCAAGGTTCCTCCACTGCCATTAGTGTTTACAGAATCTTTAGACGTTAAAACACCGTCAGAATACTGTGCTACGGTGTACTCATTTACTGACTCAACACCGTTTGGAGTTTCTTTTAAACCAAACTCTGCTTTTGCTTCGTCTTTTAAAGTAATAATACTTGTGTTGTAAGAAGCTCCAAAGTCGTAGTCCCACTTTAGTAGAATGTCAAGCCCACTACCGCCTACTATCGTCGGCCTAATTTTTTTGAGAAACTTAAGTTTAGAAGGATCGCCAAAAGACAACTCAGGGCTAAAGTACTTAAAGTTGTAGGCACTACCGTTGTCTTGGAAACCTGTGTACTGCCCTATGCCCTGTGCGCTTCCTATGATTAAGTCTCCGTTGTCCTTGCGTTCATAACAAGTGAAACTAGTGCCGGGCCAGCGTGTAACTCTGTATGACCCGTTTTCCAAAGTTCCTCTAATGTCAAAACAATAAGTCATGTTTTGGTTTGTAAAAGTTAGTAGGTAGAAGTTTGCTTCTGGGTAATACACAGACTTGTAAACTTCGTTTGCTTCATTGACTAGCTGAATGATGTCCGTGGTAATCGTTCCGGACAAACTGCTTATTGGCATGGACTTTTCTTGTATCGTTCTTCCGAAGCTTTTTAAGCCAGACTGAGAAAGAAAGATTACGTCTACACCAGTGTACTGTACCGTGTCTCTGCCTACGCAGCCAACACCGGAAATAGTGTCGGACAAAGCCATAGTAGCAGGAGCGTCAGCACCTGAGTAAACTACGATACTACGCTTGCCAAAGATAATCAAAAGATTGTTATGTGCAGCCAGTGCAACAATCTCGTCAAAACCATCAGGCCATACTTTAGCTATGTCGATGGACCCAGAGGTTCCACCGGACCAGTCATGTCCTATCAAAAGGTCAGACCAATAAACAGTTGACTTGTCTGTAGCGAAGTCGGCAGTCCAGAGTCTACCGTAAGCCGCCAAGACTTCATTGCCGTACATCGTTGAAGCAACACCTGCTGCACTGTTGACAGAGCCTAGTGTCACTACGTTGCTGTTAGCGCCTCCGGGGCTGCCTGAAGCAGTTACGTTGTATATCAGAGGCTGATACCCACGCTGAAAGAAGTAGATACTGTCGTTAAAGTTGACCATCTTCCAGTCGTCAGCAGTGATTGTGTAGCTACCCGGAGTCTCGTCAGCCAACGTGGTTGTACCGCTGAGTATCTTGTTGTTGCCCACGGAGAAGATCTTAGTGTTGCCGTTAGCGTCTCTGAACTCCTTAATAGCACTCAGGTTGTCGCTACCTAACTCCGTCTTGTTAGTAGTCGTTACGTTGTAGCCCTTACGTGCTGCTATACGCCCTCTTTTGTCAATCACTGCGTTGTCAGCAACTTCAGCAAAAGAAGGGTCCTGAGACAACGGTGAGTCCTCAGTGTTGATACCCTTGAAGCCCGGAGCTACAAGATTAATACTTTTTAGTTCTTGTGCCATATAGTGTGTACCTTAAGGCGTGTAGAAGATAGTTTCTTCTGGGTGTCTACCAGCGTCCTGTGCAATAGCGTCTGACAGGTACTTGTTAGCCATAGCAAAGTACTCTTGAGTCGAAGTACCGCCAGTTTCTCCACGCTCACGAGCAGCAAAGGCTACCGCAAGGTGTACCACAGGCATCGCTGGTATCTTCAGAGTGTCAGTGTCTGCACTCAAGTCAGGATTACGTAACGCACAGTTAAAACGTAAGGAATAAACTCCGTCAGGCTTTGGGTAAACGTCGATCAAAGTGTCACCGTCAGAGTCAACACCGTTGTACGTGTAGTACATTGGTGACCCTGTTTCCGGTGCTGACAACAGGAACTGTGAGTCAAACCAGTTGTTGGTCTGATAGTGCATCACGAAGTTAGACGTGTCGTTTAACACGTTTAGTTCCTTAATGTTATTCTGGCTACCAGTCAAGGAGTAATTGAAGACGTCAGCCGTAGTAGTAATCGTAAGTGTAGTCCTAAGTGCAGACCAGTCCCATGAGTTTTCCACAAGGTCCTTTGCGTCATTCACAAGGTCACCTACGAGCTTACTGTAGGAATTGGTTTGCACAGAAGAAACTTCTGTTTCCCTAAGCCTCCTAAGTACATTGTTGACTAGATCTTTGTAAGTCATTAGATCATCCCTTTAAACAAACTTTCGTTAATAATACGGTCCAACTCAACAGTGTAGTCTTTAGGCTGGTACTGTACTCCTACAAACTGCGGCAACTGATAACTTAATCCACCCATGTATCCACCACGGGACCCCGGTGCACCTGCTGCTCCTGCTGCACCTGTTGCACCTGTCGGTCCTGTTGGCCCTGCTGGTCCGACTAAAGGTGGTTCTTCTGGAGGATCGTCGTCGCCACCTCCGTCGCCACCACCGTCTAAAGGAGGTTGTCCATTGCCACCATTGTCGCCACCTCCGTCTAAAGGAGGTTGTCCATTGCCACCATTGTCGCCACCTCCGCTTAAAGGAGGTTGTCCATTTCCACCTCCGTCGCCACCTCCGTCGCCACCTCCGTCGCCACCTCCGTCGCCACCTCCGTCATCATCAGTATCTTCTGTTAGTTGTAGTTCTATTGGATCGTCCGGGTCTGTTAATGGAATTACTTTTGGATCATCTATGTCTACTACGTCGTCACCACGGCCACTAACAGGAGTGTTATCACCAGAAACACCGTCACCTATTGTAGTTTCACCGGGAAGGACTGTTGTTCCTCCTTCTGTTACTACGTCTGAAGTAGATACTGACCACTCACCGTTTTCGTCTACGTTGTAAACAGTACCGTCTGGGCCTATTGCACCAACAATGTTTCCTGCTTTGTCATCAATGTACTGAGAACCTTTAGGTGGTTTTATGGGTTCTTCGGTTAGCTCTTCTGGATCTTCCGGGCCTGTTAATGGAACTACTTTTGGATCATCTCTGTCTACTACGTCGTCACCACCGTCAACAGTAGTGTCATCGTCAGTAGTGTCGTCTGTAGTAATGTCTACTTCTTCTGTAAGCTCAGGCTGCCCCGTATTCTGGTTAAAAATAAAGTCGCCTATAGCGTTTTCAGCTAGAGTGCCTATAATATTACCGCTTTCTGTTACTCCTAAACCTTCAAGAACAACTTGTCCTGCGTCTATAACATCAAGAACAATGTTGCCTTGACCATCAGTAAAGATGTCTCCTATTTTGTCACCGGTTGCTGTTATAAGCTCGCCAGCTTGGTTTATAGCAGTTTCTATAGATTGACCTAAAACAAACTGACCGTCTTCATTAAAAACAGGTAGCTGTAAAGAAGTACCATTTATTTCAAAACCTACGGGTATTTTGAGGTCTAGTGTTACTCCAACTTCTGGATCAAACGTAACAGCAATAGGCCCCTTAAGACCTTCCATAACTCCTGTTTCAATAGCTTCTAGTAACTCGTCTGGAGTCTTAGGTACACCGCCGGGACCAAAAACAGCTTGTTTTACTGCGCCTCCTAAACTTTCTAAAGACTCTTGAATCTCAGGCCAAAACGTGCCTACCTGTTCTTCAGTAAGGTCTTCTAAGTTTACAGTGCCTTCTGGTCTAGCAACTTCTGTCTCAACTTGTGTTTCTTCAAAACTTCCTTCTACCCCAAGACGCTCCATAAATTCTTCGGGAGTGTACGTGTTAGTTGCAGCGTCTCCTTCAAAACCAAAACCGCTTACGTCTTCTACAAAAGTATTAGTCTCTGGATCATACGTTACTGACAGTCCGTACTCTTGTGCTGCTGGAGCATCATTATAACGATCAACTAACTGGTCAAAAGTAAATGTGTCGCCTTCTTCAGGTGTAACTTCTGTTTCAGCAGAAGGATCTTCAGATGCTTCAAGTCTTTCTGCTTGAGCAGGTATAGAGTTAAACTGGTCTTCAGTTAAGCCAAAAAAAGTAGCAACGTCTAAAGAAGGAAGTGTGTCGTTGTCTCCAAATATTTCTGTGAAAAACTCTGGTATTTTACCTGAAGAAATGTCAAAGCCTAATTGACTTAAAACACCTACTTTAAGAGGATTGTTTATGACTTCAGCGCCGCTTAGTAGCTGAGTTTCAATCTCCTTTAAAGCTAAGTTTAAAAAAGTTGCTGCGTCGTTGTCAAGCAATCGTTGAAGAGTAGCGGTTGTTTCGTTAGCTTTTCGCTGCCAGAAACCTTCAAAAGTATCTTGGTCAGGTTGTCCGTGATATAAATCACTGAGAAATCTTCTTTCACTCATTACTTAGACACTCCAGATTTCTTCTCGTAAGTTCTCATTGCACCTAAGCCTAACATACCCATCAACACTGGCATCATAGTTTCCAGAGGTACCAGAGGTATAATTATATCTATACCAAATAAAGCCAAAACAAAGTTACTAAACGGGATGGTAATAAAGTTTCCAAACATACCTAAGCCACATGTCCAGCCAATGAAGGGCCTCCAGCCGCTTACGAACACGTTGGAGTTAGCTGCTTCCACAGCATTGATCTCCATCTGACCCTTAGCAAGCTCCTGAGCGTGTTCCTCAGCCATCGTAGCGACTTCATGGGCTAACTTAGCCTTAGTGTCAGCATCAGGTATAAACTTGTCTAAGAGACCAGTCACAGGCCCTATGAGCTTATCAATCATTCTTCTTGTTCCATAACTCAAACAAAGTTTTAACCTTTTCTTCCACTACGTCCATACGGGACATGAGTCTACCTAGTGTCAACACAAGGACAATGAAACCCACAAAGATGGGCCAGATTGAACCAATGAGATTAACGTACTCCATTGTTACACTAGCCTATCTTACTTTCTAAACTTGAACCAACCTTTTACAGTGTCAGTCTCAAAGATCCTAATTACAGTCCATACAATGCTCAAAGCAGCAGCCACAGCAGGAAGCCAGCCCATCAGGGCTGACACTGTTGTTGTTACTGCTACAACGTCTACTGCGGCTTTTGCTTCTTCTTGCATTATTGTTTTGCCTTACCAATGTTGACAGCTAGGAGGTCTACAAACTTGTACAGCTTTGCAATCCACTCGTCGTCTTTAGGTGTCGGAGTTACTGCTGCGATAATACTTGCGACAGTGACTATGGTTGTTACAATGGATACTATGCCCATCAAGTCCATTACCATGGTACTCCTGCTGCTTGCGTTGGGTTCTTGTCTGCTTCAATCTGAGCAGCTAGTGACGCCTCAATAGCGTCTTTGTCTACTCCGTCAGCCCAGCACCAACCCAAAGCCATTTCTTCAGTGATGCTGTCGTAAGCTACCCAGTCTGCACTAGAAGGATCAGGCGTGAACCCACAAGTGCCGTAGGACGACGCAGAGAAGTCACCGTCTACCGCTGTAGCTCGCCAGTGGGCTACTACTACGCCACCGTCTGATAACTCACGTTCTAAAGTTGAGATTGTCCAAGTTGTCATGTTTGTCTCCTATTAAGATTCTAGTGCCGCGATACGGGCTTCAAGTTCTTGTATGGTTGCTACAAGCAAAGGGACAAGTTTGCTTTGGTCAATGCCTTGGTAGTCTGGAACAGAACGTGTCCCCATAACTGCTTCAGTTACAACATTGCCGTCATCATCTAGCACTGCTGGAGTAACTTCATAATCCTCATCACGCATAGCGTCTTTAGTCCCAGTGATTGCCTCTGGCACAACGTCTTGAACTTCGTGTGCTAAGAAGCCATCAACAGTTTTGTCGGGGTCTGTAATGAAATTGAAGCGTGAAGGATTCAGTTGTTTAAGGCGTTCTGTAGCGCCTGACATGGCTACTACGTTTTCTTTTAAACGGTAGTCGGAGGAGGTGTTGTAGGCTGTTGCTGAACCTGAAGAGCTTACAGTTCCAACAGTTCCATTGCCGTTTATAAATTTTAAATGCGAAAAGCCGCCAGTGCCACTTCCTCTTGAGTATGTAGTTCTGCCAACCGCTTCAGTAAATACTCCTGCGTCAGAGGAGCTTGGAGTTGTGCCGTGAGTTGCATTGCCTGACAGGTAGAAATTTTTGAACTCTAAGCTAGATCCACCTAGACTCACGTTATTGTTGTAAGTTGAGCCATCTGCGCCAACAGGAACAATTCTGTTATTGTCTTTGTCAAGCTGTAGACCAAGACCGTCAGCAGTTGAAAAATACATTCTGTCGGTAGAAACAACACC
>Ga0208667_1000356_pt1 | contig 20430 bp, 26 predicted proteins | sample 11BtaG_FD_184085 | JGI IMG/M metagenome (GOLD analysis project Ga0208667, IMG submission 184085) | Marine viral communities from the Subarctic Pacific Ocean - 11B_ETSP_OMZ_AT15265_CsCl metaG (SPAdes) (version 2) | ecosystem: Environmental > Aquatic > Marine > Oceanic | place: Pacific Ocean... | reverse complement strand
ATAAAAGCCAGCTTGAGCGCCTACGTTTGTGTTAGCTGCTAAGCCCGATGATACATTTTGTGAATATCCAGCAGCGTAGCCCAAGGCTGTACTTAATGTAGCCCCTGTTTCTGAGCGTAATGCCTCTGAACCAAAGACAGCAGTGTATTCTGCGGTGGTAAGTGAAGTCCCAGCTAAACCACCAACAAGAGTAACGTGCGTCCCTGTGGTGACTGCCAGACCAGCACTCGCACCTACTGCCGTGTTGTAAGTATCAGCAGCGCCCGAAGGATTCATAGCATTCAGCGCAGCGTTACCGATAGCTACGTTCTGACTTCCGACTGTATTAGTGCTTAAAGAGTTTGTGCCTACTGCCACGTTAAAGTCGGAATCAGTAATAGCATCACCCGCTTGACCGCCAATGAGTACGTTATAAATTCCCGTGGTGACTGACCGCCCTGCAACAAAACCCACGGCGGTGTTATATGTGCTAGTAGATGTAGTAAAATTTTGAGCTTTAAGAGCTGATCTACCTATTGCAACTGAAGTTGTGCCAAGAGTGTCTGCTGTTAACGCCTCACTACCTACAGCGACATTGTTGTTGGATGTAGTTAAAGCATCACCAGCAAGGGCACCGATAAGGGTGTTGTTGATTCCCGTGGTGATTGACTGACCTGCACTAGTACCTACGGCAGTGTTATAGGTTCCTGTGGTGTTTGCGTTTAGTGCAAAATAACCAACTGCTGTGTTGTTATCCGCTGTGGTGTTATCCCCAAGAGCAACGTGACCTATGGCCGTATTATTGCTACCAGTAGTGTTGCCAAACATTGCCTGTTGCCCGATGGCTATGTTGCTTGCACCTGTTGTGTTGGCGCCTAGTGCTTGAGAACCGACTGCATTATTTCCACTTGCAGTGGTATTAGCGTCTAAAGCAGCGTATCCAACAGCTACGTTATCTGTACCTGTGGTAATGGCATCCCCAGCAAGACCTCCAACGATAGTGTTCTGGACTCCCGTGGTGACTGCTGCACCTGCACTATGTCCTACTGCCGTATTGAACGAATCTGTAGCTGTAGTAAAGTTTTGATTAGCTAAAGTTGTATGACCTATAGCAACACTTTTGCTGCCTAGAGTGTCTGACGTTAAAGCTCCATAACCCACCGCTACGTTTAGATCAGCATCAGTGAGTGCATCACCAGCAAGAGCGCCCACGATAGTGTTCTGGATTCCCGTGGTGACTGACAGACCAGCGGCATAGCCTACTGCGGTGTTATAAACGTCTGTTCCCGTGGCATTACTTTGAGCGGCCAAAGCAGCGTTACCTATTGCGACACAGTATTTATCTCCAATTGCCGCAGTGAGGGCAGATCTGCCTACAACAGTATTTTCTTGCCCTATTGTTAAAGCGTCTCCTGCAAGACCACCGATGATGGTGTTACTAATTCCCGTGGTGACTTCTCTACCAGCCTCAAAACCGACAGCGGTATTATAATTATTAGCATCATTATTTTGCTTTGATAACGTGCCACTTCCTATAGCAGTTGAATAATTTCCTGTGTCTTCATCATTCAGAGCACCAAAACCAACCGCTACGTTGTTATCACCCGTAGTCAAAGCCGTACCCGCTTCATCGCCCACGACCACGTTGTAGTTGCCGCCAGAGGCTATGCTGTTACCTGCGTTGACACCTGCGCGGAAGTTTGAGGTGCCAGAGGTTGATGAGACTAGATCGCCTGAGTAAGTTAGAGTCCCTGTAACGCCCAAGGTGCCACCAACAAGCAGATTGCCAGCAAGCTCAAGATCATCCATTTCATAGACAATTGCTCCTGATCCAGCACCGTCTGTTGCAACAATTTTAGTCTGTCCAGCAGCAATAGCGACATTCGCTCCAGAACCTTGAGTAAGCGTTAAGGTCGAGTTTGTCTCGTTACGCATGATCCAAGTATGAGATAACGTATTAGGAGCTAGTGTGACCGTACAAGCCTGACCGCCACCAGTTAGACGTAAAAACGTAGAACGAAATTCGTCGGCAGTACCATCAGCCATTGTTATTGTGTGGCTAGATGCGTTAGCAATAGCTTCTGCACCAACACCCATTGCATTACCAATAAGCTCTAAATTTGTATTTGTGCTTTCGCCCCAAGTTCCACTTTCGTCGCCAGTGGCAATCTCTTTCAAGCGAAGGTCATTAACGTAAGTTGCCATTTAAGCTACCTCTTCCCAGTTAGGGGTTTGACTACCTGACACATTAGACCATTCTACAGTCTGATTGTCGTTTATATTGTTCCAGTTTGGTGTTTGTGAGTCATCTACAAGCCCCCAAACATTAAACGCGCCTATCTCTCCAGTACCAAAAACACCAAGCGGTGTTACCGTAGCTTTAGCTACTACTGTTACATCTCCAACTGCTCCCGTACCTGCAACGCCCGTTGGAACAATCGTCTGCCCCAACCCGATAGAGACTGTGCCGATGGCACCCGTACCTGCAACGCCCGTAACTGAAGTATTTGCGTCACTTGTTGTAGTGACTGTGCCAACCGCTCCTGTACCTGCAACGCCCGTAACATCAATGTCGGCTTCTGCAACGACTGTAACCACACCAACGGCTGACGTACCTGCAACGCCTGTAACGTTGATATTATTGTTTGTAACCAGCGAGATGGTGCCAAGCGCAGACGTTCCAGCCACTCCTGTAAGAGCAACATTTGCCGCTGCATCAGTGGTAACTGTACCAACTGCTGACGTTCCAGAAACGCCTGTGACAGGGACAATTCCTTCTGCTTCGACTGTAACCGTACCAACAGCACCTGTGCCTGCATTACCTGTGACGCTAGTATTTGCATCCGCTGTAGTAGTGACAGCGCCAACGGCTGAAGTACCTGCAACACCTGTGACTGAAACATTGGCTTCTGCGACGACTGTAACCGTGCCAACCGCACTCGTGCCTGCAACGCCTGTGACGCTGGTGTTAGCCTCTGCATCAACTGTGACTGTGCCAACTGCCGAAGTGCCTGCGACACCCGTGACGAGAACTGGAGCTTCTTCGCCCCATGCGCCCTCACCCCAAGTGCCTCTACCCCAGCCAGTAACATTCGCCACACGTTAAGTCCTATGCGATGCGAATGATCGCGTTAGAGGCATCAGCAGCAGGGAACTGAATGGTGAAGTCACCAGCAGTTGATGTCTTATCCCCACCGAAATCCAAAGCACAGACAGACGGATCACCAGAAGCACTGTCGTTAAATATAAGTGCGCCTCTTGCGGTAACTGTTGCATTTGAGAATGTCAGGTCTGCAAAGTCCGTAAAGGCCGTAGTGCCTGATGTGGTTGGGTCTACACGAGTAAGAGCTGCGCCTTTTGCTGTGTAGTTAGTTCCACTAGCTTCATTTGAAGTAGTGTAAGCGGTTGTACCCGCACCCAAACTCGCACTGCTTGTGTACAGCGCAAGATTAAACGTGCTACCGCCTGTGTTCTTAAAGTTATGGACTGCTTCCATAAGTTCCTTTTTGAAACTGGTGCACATTGCTGTCGTAATAGCCATTATAGACTCCTAATTATGTCAGCCGTGTCTTTATGACCCTGACGTTCTAGTTGAGCAATAAGAGTAGTCCTATCGCTTTTTATCGCTTCCTTGATGTAGTACAAAACTGTTGCTCGTACTGCTTCTTTGAATGCTTCAGCTTGTTCCGCTATTACTGGATGACAGTCTCCGCCCACACTAACAATTCTATCAGCGGTTGCTTGCGCCCAGAACTCAGGGTCGTGCCCTTTATTGCTAGTTACAGCTACAGACACATTGCCTACTTCTAATTTTGGAGATTGTAAAAACATTGAGTACCCTACTGCACTGGGAGTACAGGTTGCCCTGAACGGTATGTATCAGAACGAAGTTTACCATCCCCAAGCACCTTGAGTAGTGACATAGAAGTAACATACATCTTGTCATACAACGCGACCATATCAGGCTCACCTTTCATAAAGCGTATGGCCTCAACAAGAGCACCGTTGAGCAACGCTGAGTCAAAGTTATCGCCTAACCACGTAGTGTTTGCTGTAACGATAGATTCAGGGTAATACCCGTAATGAAGTTCAGTGGTGTAACCGCTATCTGGAGTAGGCCCAAGAATAAACGTTTCATCAGCAAACACAGCATAATGTTTAGGTAGCCCTGTAGGTGTAGCAGCAGGGTACGCTTCACGTATGAAGTTAACATCTTTACTCAAAAGATAGTTGTAGTTACCGCTACCATCTATAACTGCCAAGCTATATACATAAAGAAAATCAGTAGGCGCGGTCAGGTACGTGTTGTCTTGCGTTACTGTACCCGTAACATTTTTACGCAACGCGGGTATCTGAACTGCATTGTAAATTTTCTGCTCTGCTTGTTGAGTAAACATAGCAAGCTGGTCATCTGTAAACGTTTGCTCACAGACATCCTCAATGTTTGTTTTCAGTTCAGTGTAGTTCATTGCTATGCCATAGGCCCGCGAGCCATTGTTCCTTTGGTAGCTGCGCCCACACCGCGTACTTTTATACCTGTGGTCTTAACGCCAGACATATCTGGTTTAGGTGCGTCTTTTACTTCTACTGGGGTAGGCGATCCTACGGTCTTAACTACTTTTGGTGTTTTCATGTTTAATGCCTAAGTTGTCGTTACTGTCACTGTGCCCACCTGTCCATGAGCTAATAAGTTGTTAGGTGTAAGGTTATAAGGGTCATCTCCTACACCTACAGGGTTCCAACCCCACTGTATCCCTCTGCTACTGTTGTCTCCCGACTCACCTAAACTTCTGTCTGGGCGTGGATCGCGTATAGCCTGCGGGTCACTTACTGGAAACTCGCCCAACTTCAGTTGAGGGTGGTCTGGGTTCCAGCATGTAGGGCAAGCCTTTAAGTTCGTATCTCGCCCTTTACGCACCAAGTTTTTTAGTTCACGTAGCTTATACTGAAATCCGCAGATGTCACATTCCGCAATAGCTTTTTGTGCTGATGCAAAACGATTAGACATTAATACACTCTATTAGCGCGTGGAACAAAACGTATAGAGGCTTTTTCTCTATCTTCCCCAGCCGCTAGTGCAAACTGCTCTTCATAGGCATCCTTTAGCATAGGGATACGTGTCATAAGTTCTGGCTCTTTCATGGCGATGTAGTACGCCAACCCCGCAACTAAGCAGGGGAAAAACCTAAAGTTCATATCAGCGGTTTGTATGCCGCTCCCCGCATCTTCTATACGACGCATACGCCAGTAGTAGAAAACGTAGTCGTCGTTCTCAGGTACAGGCCACACGTTGATTTTAGGGGCATCCCGCAAACGCTCTATATAAACCTGAATCGGCCTACCTTGAGTTAGTTTGTTAGGTATAGAAGCATATGTACTAACACTAATTCGGTTTATAGTTAGATCAGCCTGTGTAGCTACATTACCGCTGCCTGTGCGTATTTGCTGTTCCAAAAGGTCTATTGTGTCAGCAGGTAACGTGTATTCAGAAGTACCTTGTACGAGGTTTATAGTTCCTTCGTCAATCGTCCACATGTTAATGCCACGATTCTGCCACTCAATAGTCATCAAATTCATAGAGCGTCTGGCAGTGCGTAAGTCATACCCAGAACGCATCTCACGACCTGCACGTTCCCACGCCTCTTCAGCAATCTCTGTGAAGTCCATGTCAAACGCTGTTGTTCCAGATGTAGCCATCGTCTATTCCTATACGTATAAGGTCTTTTTGCGTCTGTTGCTCATTACTGCGCCGCAACCTCTATGATTCGCACGTATCATACCACCGGCTTTTGCGGTTCTGACCTTAGCGGCTTTAGTATTACTTACTACCTGCTGCCCTGTAGCACCCGCTTTTTTCTTTTTACGTGCTGTAGTGGCTCTCTGAGACTGACTCAATGACTGCGCCTTAGATCTTGGCAAGCAACGATCTGGGTTCTTTTTGTCTTTTGATGTGCCGCATGGCCCCTTGATCTTGCCATCGGTGCCGATACGAACCCAGTCTTGGTCACGCCATTTTTTAAGATCGCCCATATACCTAACTCCAAGCCTCTAAGCCCATGCTTTTGTTGATGACTGTATTGCCACCAGCAGCTACATAGCCGCCCGCAAGCGCCTCACGTAAACCTTGTTCTGTAACGTCATAGGCAATCGTCTTCGTTAGCAGGTCAAAACTCTCTTCCCAGTTATCAGCGGTCTGGTCGATTGTACTGTCTGTAAGAGTGCTATCTTCTGCCAAGTCGAGCTTAATCTGGCCAATAAACCACGCTTTGAGCTTAGCAAGGTCAGCATCATTGTCCGCAAACAACGTGCCGTACTTAGTACCTGTCTGCACCCGATATACGTCCATTACTTCTTCTTTTTCTTGCTGCCTTTAGCGTAGCTAGGGTCTTTGCAATACTTAGATGCGGCCATATTTGCGTAAGCAGACGGGTATGTGTCAAAGGTGCGTTTAGCCCACGCTTTCCCTGACGGACATATTTTCCCGCCTGACTTGTAATAGCGCCTCATTAACGCATCTTCGCTGGACGTACACCCTTACGAGCGATACCGGCACCGCGAACCTTACCACCTTTGGCATAGCCCTTAGACTTCATCATGCCGCCTTTGGCGTAGCCTTTAGTCTTCATCTTCTTGACTGGGCCACCAGACATCATTTTGCCCTTACCGTCAGCGGCATAGGCAGGAATCATTTTGCCAGTTTTGGGGTCTTTAACCATTGGTAACTTACCGCCAGCTTTATATCCCTTAGTCTTCATCTTACCGCCAGCTTTATATCCCTTAGTCTTCATCATGCCGCCTCCTGCTTTTTTGACCGCTTTCTTCTTAAATCCTTCCGTAATAGACTTAGCTGCCACTGCATCGGCTTTAGTAGGGCGTCTGTTGTTTTTATCCATAAAATTAAGGTAGTCGCGTAACGTCAGGCCAGTTTTTTGTAGTTGCTCCCGCGTAACATTAGCTTTTTTCTCTCTACCAGAACCCACATTACGCCGGACTCCCGGCTTCTTGTCCTTACCTGTCACCTTAGCAAGACCTGACGCCGGAAGTTTCATGTCATTTTTGGGCTTTGCAGCGTCAGCTTTTGGGGAACGAGGAGTGGTTGTGGGCGGCTTCGCAGGCTTTGCAGCATCTTTTATTGGAGAAGTAACACCTTGCGGTCTTCTCTTATCTCTTACCTGCTCTAAGTCATCCATACGAGTTCTACGAGTGCGTCCTGCTCCACGGCCTCGACCAGTAGCCTTTTTTACGGGTTTATCTTTTGTTCGCCTGCCAAATCCAAAAAACGCCATAACTTACTCCGCGTATAAATTATCAAACACCTGATTAACGTCCAACGTGTAATCTAAGTCTGACTTACTGTAGTGAATGTGTTGAGATGGCTTAAAGTCCGGTGCGCCCTCTCCTATCTCAAACCAAGCAGGGTGTGATACCCGCACTCGGTTATTCGGTAATGCGACAATGTTGCCCGTGTATGGGCCAGCGTCTAGCAATTCCATAACGTGACTCTGCTTGTGTTGTGCAGGGTCATCTGCAATCTCGTTGTTCGTATAGTCCACCGTGAACATATACTTTGCTGGATACATCTCTCCATCAATCTTGGCTAGCCAAGGGCACGGTGTGGCTCTATCAAGCACATACACTGAATGATCCCTAGACGAACAATCCCAAGGCTGTGCAGCCCATACAGGCATGGGTTCGGGCCACTCGTCATACGGAGTGTCACCGCATAACGCTGTTATAGGCATACGTGCCCACATAGCGCCGCCATGTACGTTAGGTTCATTCTCTTCATCGTATGTTTCAGCTCCAGTAAATATCATCTGAAAGCTAAGACACCGTGTAGGCATTGTCGTTACCGCAATCGCCATAGCATGAATAAACTCACCATGAAACTTCTCATGGTTATGTGTGTATTCTTTTCGCACCCAGCACTTGAAGTGCGGGATGTTGCTTTGTAAATACGCCACTTAACAATTCCACTTGCGTAAGCTCTTGTTTATACGGCTATTTGGATCGTTAGCCGTCTTAGAGCTAGTGTTACGTTTCTTCATACCTTGCATACGTGCACAGAACGACTTACGACGTTTAGCAGCCTTAGAACCTTTCTTGAGCTTACTAGGCTTAGTCGTTACAGCAGTCTTCAGCTTACTTCCGGGGTTAGCTTTTCTGTAGCTATCTACACCTTTTTGGTTAAGCCCACCAGACTCGCTTTTGCCTTCCTTGCGCGTCCAAGCGGCGGTACTACCACCACTCTTAAAGGACGCACATGAAGACTTCTTGTAGTACCTACGCATATTAGCTGTAGAACACCGTCACTGCGGTCAAGTTGGTAAACGCACTAATATAAACATCACTTTGGCAACGAATGCCGTAGTCTGGAATGTTTACAGAGTGAGTAGCTCCAGTGCTGAAATCTAAATCCAGCACGGTAGAACCGCCGTTGCCATCAGTAATAGTGAATCTAGGAGATCCTGTAGCAGCCGTTAACACTTGTACCTGACGCACTCGTGCTGGCCCAACCGCTAAGGAACCGTCACCCGTAATGCGTTTAGTCTGAATATCAGAACTAGGCATAAACGCCTCCTATTAAGCGTCAGCGAATGGAGTAACTAACGTACCTGAACCCAGAGTAATACCTTCGATAGCGTACTTCGCTGATGCAATAGCGGTTACGGTAATGATGGTACCGACCAATCCACCTTTGGTTGTACCGTTCAAGGTAACTACGTCGTTAGTTGCACCAGAGATGAAAGTCTTACCACTAGCGTTGTTTACGCCTGTATACAACCCACCAACGAACTTATCAGTACCATCAGTTTTGATGTCTAAGTCAGTAGCTGCGGTTTCAATAAAGAAAGTAAACGTAGCGCCAATGTTATTGGTTTGGTTAGGGTCAGTGGCATCAGAAGCCGCTGTAGCTACGATGCTAGGCAACGTAATCTTGCAGTCTGCGTCATTTACGCGAAGCATACGACCTGCGTGTTCTTTGACGTTAAGAGTAGCATCAGCAGTGATGTTGATGTCATTAGAAGATCCAGCGGAAATAAAGCCGCCCAATGATCTGACGGGGCCGGAGAAAGTAGTCTGGCTCATAGAATTGTCCTCATATGCGAGTTAAGTAAATCTGTCTGCATATCGTCAGTCGGGCCTGTCAGATTTACCGGAATGTTTCCCGATACGGTAGAAAGTATACTCTACCTTTCAGCAAGTCAATAAAAAGGGGAGCCTAAGCTCCCCCTTCGTCAAGCACCGTGGCTTATGCGCCGGGTGATCCGAAAATACCCAATGGGTCAGATACACCAAACGAATAACGCTCACGAGCTTTATAACGGCTGTTGCCCGTATCGAAGTCTGCATCCATAGATGTAGCCATCGGGGTACGAACAAAATGCTTCAAGCCATTAGGTACGTCAGTGGTTAAGAACCAAGCATCTGTATCAGTCAGATAATGGTTAACCGCGTAGCCTTCTGGGATTGAGCCGTTGTTGCGGATCGCGTTCAGATCGTTGTCAGCCGTGCCAACTCGACCCTCAGTATCCAGCAAACGAGTTGCAACGAATTGCAATGCGGGCGGGATAACGAGTTTACGAGGCTTAGCGGCAATCAACAGACCACGCTCATCAGTCCAACCAGCAAGCTGAATAACGGCGGCTTCTAAAGAAGTCTCGTTAAGGTCAGCAGCAACAGTAGGACGGTTTGAGTTGGTTCCGCCAGAAACTAGCGGGTGGTCAGTTGCACACAACACTTTACCGTCACCGTAAGTAGTGCCAGAGAAGGCACCATTTAAGATGGCAGCAGCTTTAACCTGCTTGGTATAAGCCATAGCGCGAGCGAGAGCCTTCGTATAGCGAGATGACAGTGAGTCATACAAGTTATCTTCGATTGCTTCCTCGGTAACACTAAAGCCCATAGCAATGGTTTCGTGCGTGTAACGAGCGGTAAACGCTTCTTGTGCGTTGTCGTAATCAATAGCAGAGCCTTCGTCTTTGACGGGGGCTGCACCAAAACCAGACAACTTAACTTCTTCCTCAAAGGAACGATCAGAGCTTTCAGATTCAAAAATCTCTTTATGCTCTTCGCCGTACTTCGCATATTCCATACCGAAAAGTGCGTTAAGTCCGGGCAATAGCTCCTTGAGGAGTTGGGCGCGTGAAATAGCCATTATTCAGCTCCTTACTTATAGACCAACAGCATTTGTCATGCTGCTATAGCCGGGATTGAATTTAACCAACACATCTGGAAACGCATCACCAATGGGTGATACAGCAGCCACGATACGGAAGGCAGCGGTGGTTGTTTTCGTAGTTGCATCCAATGCACTTGTAGAGTTACCCGTCGTGGTAGAACCAGTAGAGGTAGACTGAGCAGCAGCAAAGAACGTGTTAGCACCAATGTCAGACTGGTCAGCAGCGCCATCCAGTTGAGCTTGGAACAGTACGTTCGGATCATCTACAACATACGCCTCAACAACACCAGTGGTGCCGCTTGGGTAGTATTGACCGTAGATTTGTTGCCCTTGAGCATTGATGTATGAACAACCAACAAACACGCCCAAAGAACCCGTCAAAGTGGTTCCAGCAGGAAGTGCGTTAGTAGTGCCGTCGGCACCAGTAGCTGTTGACAACGCAATGTACCCGTCAGCACCGATATGAACTACTTGCCCATAAAAGATGTTGGTACCTTCCCCAGCGGGGTCGATGAGGTACGAGGAAGTCGCGCCAGCATACGGTAGTCCGTCAGCGCGTTTTACAGGCTTTAGCCCGTAAGGTGCAGCAGTTGTAGCCATGTTAATGGACTCCTAATTTAAGATTAACCGCCTTTACCAAACGACACAGTTGTTTTTCTGTCGTTAAATATAGGCATACGCGGATCATTTTCACGCATCAGGTTGTTGTCTACAGAGTCCATCTGCGAGCGAGTTTGCTGATTATAATAATCGGTACGCTCTTGAACTAACTCTGATGGAGCTTTACACAGCATCAAACCACCAATTACTACATTATCAGCGAACCTTTCGTTTTCGACAGTAACCATAGTAATTTCAGGATGATCTGCGGCCTTTACAGGCTCCCAACCTTCACGCAGTTTTGAAGAAACGTTTGTAGCATCTACCTGACCTTGCGTAGCTACGCGAACCCAGTGAAAGTCGTACCCATCTTCTGGCGTAGGAGAGGGTAGTACCTCTGGTCGCTGCCATGATCTAGTGCGAGTCTTCGTTTCACGAGTGTCAGCATCACGCTTAATTCTGTTATCAGCCATTATCCGTTCCTCATTTCTAATGCAACCTGTCTGGCGTATTCTTCTAACGGTACCCCAAGTTTATTAGCAAGAGCCACCTGTGTTTTGGTGAGCTTTACTTTGTTTGGTGCGGTGCTTCGCGTGGCAGGGGCGACAACGTTAGCTGATTGCTTTCGTGGCTCCGGCGCTTCTGGCTGCTCTACAACGTCCTCAAACTCTTCTGGGAATACTTTTCGCATACGAGCATCAATTGTCTCGTAGTATTCGTTACTTTGTGGGTTTACCCCACTCTTAACCAATTTTTGGTGCAACCCCATAGCGTATGCTGTCATCTCGTCATCAACATGGAACCAAGAAGAATTTTCTTCTACCCATGCCTCTGCTTTCGGATCACGCACCCGTTGTGGGGTGGGTTGAGGTTCTTGTACCTCAGTTACTTCTTCTTGTAAAGAAGGCAGTTTGAAATTATCTAACTTATCTGCTTTCAGTTTAGCAGTAGTTAGATGTTCTTGCGCGTTTAATAGCTTATCAGCATCTCCGCTTTCATAGGCTTCTTTGTACGCAATTTTTGCTCCGTTAAGTTCAGAGTCAACCACGAGCTTGGCTTGTTCAAGCAACGCTTCTCGTGTGTTACCTACATCCCCTTTCAGAGTCTTGTTCTCTTCAACGAGACGTTGAGCTAATTTTTCTAACTCTTGCCGCTCTCGCTCTGCGGATTCCTTTGCACGGCGCTCGTCATGGTACCCCTTACTGAAGTGTTTGATGCGGTTTCGCACCTTTTCGGAGTACCCTTCAAGCTCTTCGTCTGTGACATTAGACGGCGGTTCAGATGGCTTACGGTTACGGTCAGCCTTCGGAGTATCGTCAACGACTTCGATGTCAAGCTCTTCGGCTGGCTCTTCAACCTTTGCTTCAGGCTCAGCAATAGTGTCTGCATACTCATCCGCAGTCTTCTTACCTGATAGGTCAATCTCGACCTCACCTGTTTCCTCAATCTCTACAACGTCGTCTTTTTCTTCATCAGGGAAGCTAAATTCTACTTTTTGAAACGGCATTTTATTTCCTTACGCTCGTGATACACCACGGGGGTCTGCTACAACGGCTTCAATTGAGTCATCATTCATCAAACGATACTCTAAGCCATCAACCTTAAATCTTGTGCCTGAGTTAGCACGGAACATTACATAGTCACCTTGCTTACACCAAGGCCCAGTAGGAAATCTTTCTGCATCGCCATAGGCTTCATTGCCCATATCGACCACAAGGCCAATGATAGACATGACATGTTCTTGATTTTTCTGTGTATCCGTTTTGAGTAGGTTAGTGCCGTCAAAGGTTTCTTCGACCTGCGGCAGTGCAACTAATACCCTATACCCGACAGGTGTAGGTAGCTGTGCCTCCATCTCTTCTTCAGTAGTTTCAACTGTGTCAACAGCTTCACTCATCATCATACTCCAAGTTTCGCGAGAGGTCTTCTACATGACCAAGACAGGCTTCGAGACCTCGAATCAAACCTGTGGTTTCTTTGTACATGGAGAAGTCTTTAGCTCCCCCACCACCTAGAAATTGTAGTGCAGAGGCTCTGTCGGCCTCGATTTTTTCTTTAAGCACGTCAAAGACGGTTTTAGCCATTATTGGCCTCTTTCTTTATTGGAATCTTTTATCGTCTTGAGTAAGTCAAGGTCTAGCTTGGTGTTGTCCTTACGACGATCTGCGGCAAGTTTTGCACCGGCTTTCTGAGCATCTATTTGCAACTCTTGCTGTTTGATTGCTAGTTCAGCCTGCTGAACCTGTGCATCTACTTGGTTCTCCTGCGCTTTGAGCGCGATTTCTGCTTGCTTGGCTTGAGAGTCCATCTGGTCTTTCTGAGCCTTACGTTGTAGATCCTGCTGCTTAATTTGCAGTTCAGCTTGCTGCATTTGTACAACAGGATCTTGAGCTTTTTGCTGCGCTTGTTGTTGCGCTGCTTGCTGTTGATTCTGCTGTGACAACTGCGTACCAGCCTGCGCCATAAGGCGGGCTAGATTAACTTCCATATCTTCTGGTAGTTCTGCGTTTGGATTAGGTAGTGGCGCACCTAGTTTGGTTTCCATTTCCTTGCGGTACTTAAACGCTAAGTGCTCCGCTATATGTGCCTGTAACGCCGCAGCCATACGCTGTGCTTGAGGATTCTGCCCCATTACTTGAGCAATCATAGGGTCTTTCATAAACGCTTGGTGTGCGGCCATATGAGCGTCATGGTCTTGATAGATAAACGCCTTCATAGGCTTACCATTCAAGTTGTTCATGTTCTCGCTTACTGGGTCGGTTGGCCGTATATCGTCCGTAGTTGGTACGAGTTTATCGGCGTTCTTTACCCCCAATACCTCAATCATCTGCCTGTGAAGCTGCGGCAGGTCATATATCTGCGGTGCAGACTGCGCCATCTGCAACACCGCTTGGTACTGCACAACACGCTGAGCCATTGTAGAGCTGTTCGGGTCGCTTACAGGTATGACATCTACAGCCATATAATCTGCTACACGGGCAGTTACCTCGCCTCTGATCGGCTCATACGAATACTCTTCTGACGCATGTTCCGCCATGATCGCTTTGAGTAACTTAAACTCTTGCTTCATCGCGTAGTGGACACGCGCTTGTACAGCAGCCATAGGCTTCAAAGTGCGCTCTAACAGCGCCAGAGTAGTCCCTACAGGGGCGTTTGCTGACATGTCCGAAATGTTCATGTCACTGATAGCGCCCAGCCTACGGCCCTCCTGCGTGATCTGATTCAACAATGCGAGTAGAGTCTGGCTTGGCTCTTTGTACGGCAACGGCATGATGTTGTCGCGGATAGCTCCAGACGGTACGTCTACATCTTTCCACTCCCCCGGCTCAATCGGCGTGTCATCACCCTTGATGCGTAACCCACGAGCTTTCAGTCCGCCCGGCAAATTAGAGAGTGTGCCAGCGTCTACAAGCTGTCGTATGAGCGACGTTCCTGCACGGGCATACCCACCAATAATGTGAATCAGACCTAACCCATAGAACCCAAATCCCGGCACATACACGTAGTGTACGAAGTGCTGACGCTTTAACTGTAAGCTGTCATCAGGGTTCCAGTTTCGGCGTATAGCGAGAATCTCGTTGGTACCACGCTCTAGTGTAACGACGTAAGGCTTGGCAATGTCGTCTTCATCATCAATACCATCAATAACAAGATCGGCATGTACTTCATATAGGCTGAAACGGTCGTCGTCATTCAGCGAGTACCCACCCTCTTCAGCTTTACGCTTCTCAATATCGGTGTGGTATGGCACAGGGTCGCCAAGGTCTACTTCTCGGTAGAACCCCCCTGCCTGTAGTTTCTTCAGTTCGTTCTTAGTCTTACGCATAATGTGCGTAACACGTTCTGCTGTTTCAATGTGTGACGCACCGTAGGGCACCACTACGTCTTCAGCAGGTATATAGATAGCCACTTGTCGGCCTAGATTCGGGTCGAAGTAGACCTTCTTAAATGCGCTACCAGCTAAGCCAAGGCTGTATAACAGGCGTTCATGTTCGGGCCTGTACTCCACCATGCGCTCAGTAAGCTCATAGTTCATATCAGCTTTTACGCGGTTTGCTGCCTCTTCTTTGTCCTTATCCTCCACACCAATGATCTTGACCCGTACAGGGCCAGCGGCGGGAAACGTCTCAGACATAGTTTCTGCTTGGAAGCGTATAGCTGCTTCAGCAAGAACTGTAGAATACACACCGCACGCGCCTTCCCACGGATCAGTGCGCTCTTCGTACTTGAACCCAAGCACATCTAAACCTTTAACAAAGGTATCGGCCCAGTCTTTACGGCTTTCGATGTCGGCGTCTACCAGACCTACTAGATCATCGGCTAACTCGTTAAGCTGTCCGTCGTCCAGCCCTTCCGCTAAGTTCGCATCAAACGACATCATGTCTGATATATTTGCGTCAGGGATAATTGTGATCTCAACACTACCATCACTCATAGTGACCATTTCTGGGTCTACAATCTCAATCTCAAGGTCTGCGTCTGGCATATCGTCCATCAGCTCTTCGTCCATGCCTTCAGGGGCAGCGTATAGTCCTTTTTCAATAGCCATCAGTCAGTCCTCAAATTAGTCTTGTGCGTCCGCCTGCGCGGTAACCTTCTGGCATTTCAACACTATCTTCTGATTCAAACGCTGGTAAGTATTTAGGGTATTGTTTGAGAAATTCTTTCCCCATAACTTTTATGCTGGGTGCGCTTTTATCTCTAAGTTGTTTATATTGAGAGCCAACTTTTTTAGGTCGCATGTTGGTCATAGACTCTAAATCCATACCCCCAAAATTACTTTGAGTATCAAAGAAATCCATCGCTACTTGCCGTATTTCGTCTTCGGATATATCTGGATCTTTTAGCCTATTTTTGTACTCTTCCATTCTATTTCTAGCAACATCTCCAATTCGTCTACTAATCGGAGACCGTAGAGTACTTTGATGTGCGTCCACCAGCCCAAGTAAAGACGTCTTAAATTCATCCATTGTTTCTGCTGCTAAAAAACTTTCTAGCGTTTTATTGTCACTTTCTTTATTCATTAGTAATACCCACCTCTACGCGACTTAAAGTATCTTTGTTCTTCAGGCTCGTCTGTCGGTAGCCGTATAAAGCCACCTTGCCTGAAGCGCATGAGTGCCATGACCGTTGAGTCAACCAAGTCATCATGGCTCATAAACGGAAATCCAGCAATCTCCTCAACTACCTCTTCTGCCCACCGTGTAGCAGGCACCCACACCAAACCACTTGCTACGATATCAGATACTGAGTTTAGACGAGCAAGTTTATCACCTGACCCTCTGTGGGGCGTATACTCTGACACAGGCAACCCCATGCGCCTCATCTCTTGGTACAGCGCGGTGCCTGATGACTTCTTCTCCACAATGAACGCATCAGGTTCCCAGTCGGTATACTCCTCCAGCGCCATCTCTTTCAGCTCTGGAAACTCCATCCGCTGCTTTATACTGTTCAGTAAGATGATGTTGTACGCACCAGTCTCTTCGTACAGGAACACACCCCACGTTGTGAGCGCCGTATAGTCCGCACGGTTATGTTTCTCTGCCGCTGCGTCCAGTGACATGATTATGTACTCACAGTTCGGAGGCCGTTCCTGCTCCCATATCTGCCACCACTCACGTTTTACTAGCGCAGCCTCTTCTGCCGTGGGCGTCTGCTGATACTGCGCGTTCCACTGGAATGTAGGCATAGACGCTTTAGTACGTAGAAGCGCCTCAAGATCAAAGAACTCAGGCCACAGCGGTTTCTCCACTATGTCGTCTGTCTCTTCGTCCTCAACTTCTAATATGGCGGGGAATTCGACGATTTCGTACTCGTCTGCCCTGTCATTCTGCGCCATGTCGCGTGTAACACGCCCAGTCAGGTCATCCATGTGCCAACGGGTCTGAATTATAGCTACACGACCTCCCGGCATCAGACGAGTACGCGCTCCAAACGTAAACCATTCATAGGCTTTCTCGAAAACAGAGAAATTACCGTTGATTACGTCTTGTTCAGAGTGAGGATCGTCCACCAAAAGCAAATCTGCACCGCGACCAGCAAGAGCAGAACCAATGCCACACGCATAATACTCGCCCCCAACGTTTGTGTTCCACCTACCGGCTGATTTTGAGTCGCTTGCAAGCTGTACGGTAGGGAAAATGCCTTGATATGCGTCTGTAGAGATCAAATTTCGCACTTTTCGACCAAAATCTACCGCTAGGTCGGTGGTGTGGGACACCATCATCACTTTTTTGTTCGGATTTCGCCCCAAAAACCACGCTGGAAAGAAAATAGACACGAGTTGGGACTTGCCGTGGCGTGGTGGGATGTTCACACAGATGCGATCTTTGTCTCCCGCCTCAATCGCCATCAACATATCCGCCAATATGCGGTGGTGCTTACCTACAATGTAGTCTGGCTGCATGGCTTTACAGAATTCTATGAGGTCATCATACGCCGCTTGGTTAACCTGCCGCGTTTCTAACTCATCGACGATGCGATTTATCTCTACGACCTCTTCAGGCGAGAAACTGTCGAGGTTGTCCAGCATCTGCTGTACTTCCTCTTCTGTAAAATCGGGAACGGCCTCAACCATTTGTTTCTTTTTCTATATTACGCAGCACTACTTACTCCCCTAACCCTAGCTCGGCACGCGCATCGAACTCCTCACCATCTAGCACCTCTTCGTACTCGGCATCTGTCACCGCATCTTCCGGGTTAATCAGCTTTTCTAGCTTATCACGTAACTTGTCACGTAGATCCTCAGTAGACTGGTGCGTTACCGTCACTTCTGACTTCTCCGCGAACAGTCCTACGTCTGAGATCTTACCTAGAAGTTCTAGCGCACGCATACGAATACGTGGGTCAGCGTTCTCAGATTCGAGAAGCAGTTTGTTTGTTACGAGGTGGCGAATCTGCACTGCACTTTCTGCAACAGAATGCCCGAACTCTTGCAGTATGTTGTTCGTCAGCACCAACGAGGCAGGTGTAAGCGCCGCCGCCTTCCGCGCAGTAACCTTTTTAGAAGTTTTTTCTGGATCGTCCGCATAAGCAACAGCAAGTTTCGCTGCCACGTCTTCGTCTTCTTGGGTGGGGTCAATATCTAATCCGTGTTCAGCAAGTTTCAGCGCCGTATTGCACGCCGCCGAGGCACGTTCCTTCAGATCTACGTATGACATGTCGTCTGAAAAAGGAACGCCGATTTCAGGTTCTATAAGTAAAGTCATAAATTGTGTCGCTGGCTAATAGCCGTTGGCGGGAATATACACCAAATACCTCGGAAGACAAACAAATGAAAAGTCCAAAAAGTCCAAAACGCTATGTACGTGTTTTTCTGGACACCCCAGTGTAGGTATTTCTGTGTAACCAAATTTTCTACAAGTATTTACGTGCCGGGTGTGCCGGAGGGTCTGAATAACCAAATAACCGAATAACCCAATATAATCAATGAGTTGCGCGGCACGTACGGGGGTACCTTAAACCCGGTATTTCCGGGGCTATACAAAAAATTTTTGTAGGTACAGGGACTTAAATTTTTAGGGTGGGGGGTCTCCTGTGTGTAAGGGGGGTAGGGAACGGCCTCAAAAAACCACCAAACACCACCAGAAAATACAAAAAGTTGTTTCAAATGGTTGGAGATAGGGATTATTTGAGCGTATTAGTAATATACATTCGCGCTAGGAGTCCCGTTGCTGAACGCGATGGGTGGGGGTAGGGTGGGTCTGTTATATCATGATATAACACGTTATACCATTGGACGACATAGGCTACTTCGGGTTACAATAGGATCATCGGACGGGCCAACAGCCGATACAACATAAACTAAAAAGGACTGACAAAATGTCAAACGCAATCTCAAAAATTACTGAAACCCAAAAACAAATCGGCGCATTAGTTACCGAGAGCACGCGCACACTGCGAAGCCAAGAAGCGGCGGTCGAGCGGGCGCAGACTCGCCTAAACGAATCGACCAAATCATTCAACGCGCAAATGCATGAAGCGGGCGCACAATCGCGGGACTTCAAAAAGGCCACGGCATCTTCCGACGCGGTCTATGATTTTTACCGGACGTGCGTAGTCGATGCGCTGCCAAAAACCGAGCAAGCGGTGATCGCGGGTAAACCATCCGACGCGAAGCGCAAACTGCTTCAATCGGTAGGCGCGAGAATGGGATCAATCGGCAAGGCGCTAGCGCGTATGGAAGGCCTTGCCAATGGCACGGTTACTGACAAACGCACGAAAGCGGCAAAGGCCGAAACCGCGAAAGGCAAAGGCGGCACGGTCGCGGAGTTGGCAGAATCCGGCACGGCTACCGAAGTCGATTCGGTACTGCCGCCAGCGATCCGCGATCCGCGACTGACTGGCATTCTGAATTATGCGGCACAATTAAGCCTCGAAGGTCAGGCCGAGTTTGTCGATCTAATCGAAAAGGTAATCGCCATGCGCGAATCCAAGTAATCCACCGACTGACTTTATTAACCCCGCTTCGGCGGGGTTTTTTTTGGCTTCAAAAAATGAAGCCAGTTCCCTTCGTAGCGTTGTGTGTGACGTTGCGCTGCGTGTGATGTTATAACACGTTATAACACGAGGCGAAGCCAGTTCCCTTCGTAGCGTTGCGTATCGCACAAGACGTAACGAAACTGCACAGGGTGAATGTTCTTTTTTGAAACTTGTAATGTTCCGTAATGTTCCCTAAATGTTCCTGTAATGTTCCCTTTTTTTAGGCCAAAAAGGAACATTAGTTTGGTGGTATTTCGTGGTATCTGATCGCATGTGACTTTGTTCTGGCATGTGATTAAGCCTATATATATATAATGTTCTTTTTCTATAAAATTACTTAACTACCTTTTGAAATTTAGCTAAAGAAGGAGAATTTTGTGTTACACAGAACTTTTTTAGGTTTGTTCCCTCCCTTTTCGCCTTGTGAAAACAAGGTAGTAATTCTGCCAAATCGGGAACATTGGAACATTCCTTACTTTTCAATAACTTACAGACCTACGTGACGGAACAATATAGGAACATTACAGTACAAACCACCAAATACCACCAAATACCACCATTTGACATAACACGTTATATGTGGGATAATATCTCTTGTCGGTGGGGAGATCCGCACCAACAACCAGAATGTTATAACACGTTATAACAAACACTAAACAAAACGGAGACAGCGATGTCAGATTACGACGACGGTACAGGCCAGTGGCACAGCGCGTACATGGCAAAAACCAAGTGGATGACGGACGAAGAACTACGCTATGTCATTGAGGACTGCCACAACGCTATGCACGCAATGCCAGACAATCCTAAGTGCGAACAATATGCGGATGAGGCGCATTACTGCGCGATGGAATTACGCCGCCGCACGATGGAGTTACGCCGCGCTAAACAAAACAGGAGACAGAGTAATGCGTAAAATAGAAAAAGAAGTTATAGGTGCATTTGTTAAAGGCGACACCAAGATGCTGGGCAACACCATGTCCACGCGAGACTCACATACCGGCGACCTAAACCTACTGCTGCACGGCAACCGCATTGCCACCATGTCGAATCGGGATGGGGTAAAGAAGTTATGGGTAAGCAATGCTGGCTGGTCGTCACGCACCACACAGTCGCGGCTCAACGCGCTGTTCAGTCTGTTAAATATGCCAGAGCGTGTGTACACAAAGAACGGCACGCAGTACCTA
>Ga0208667_1000355_pt1 | contig 20591 bp, 42 predicted proteins | sample 11BtaG_FD_184085 | JGI IMG/M metagenome (GOLD analysis project Ga0208667, IMG submission 184085) | Marine viral communities from the Subarctic Pacific Ocean - 11B_ETSP_OMZ_AT15265_CsCl metaG (SPAdes) (version 2) | ecosystem: Environmental > Aquatic > Marine > Oceanic | place: Pacific Ocean... | reverse complement strand
CATCATAATAATCGTTTATGTTAGTTTCTATATCTTCTCTGTTAGTTGCTTGGTCGTTTGGATAGATGATTAATTCTTGCAATTTACCATCGCCATATGCACCGCCATTTCCTGCGGACATAATGCCTAAATTTGCAGTACCACCTGATATTGGGGAAACCCAACCTGATTTGGTGGCACTTGTATTTGAGCCATTAATTGCATAATTATAAACACCATTGGAATCATCAAAGTTGAATGACCTTATTTGTCTTGTGTTAGCAGTTAAATTGTCAACAATAAAGTTTTCAAAACCGCCTCCATCGTTTATTTTGAAAGGGCTAGCACTTGTGAATATATTATACCCTTGAACACCTATGATATCGTCTGACCATATTCTTTTAGAATTTGAAATAGTATCTAAGTTTTGAACACCATACCAAGATACACCACCATTGTATGGAATGTTTCCTGCGTTTGTTAAATAGTCATTGACACCATCAAAATCAATAATAGGTTTACCGCCATCGGTTATCAGAGAACCGCTGCTTACAATTTGCGGCTGATTGGACGCAGTTAATTGTGTTACATCAAAAGCTTGCCCACTTTGGTCATACCAAGTGCTGACAAATCCATCGCCTGAACCCACGAATGACAATAGTGAAACTGTGTCTAATTCTCCGTTAGAATCAAAGCCGATGTCTTGAGTGGCATTGTCTGTTCTCCTAACTCTAATCGCATCACCTGTATATGCAGTTCTTAACTTTCTCAAAGAATAGGCTGCTGATGCATCAGGGTAATCATCTAATAGCCCAACAAAAGAGCCAGGTTTTGTTCCGCCAACAACACAGTTGTAAGCCATTATAGCACCGCTGTCAATAGTTATACTCTTAAACGCCTCACCAACAGGTGCAACTATCAACGCCCCCTTCTTTAGTGTAACGCCACTAAGGTTCATTGATGTCTTGTAGTCAATACTGTTTTCAGATATAGAAGCATCCCCACCTGTAAGTACAGATATAACAGTGTCCTCCTGGACAATAAACTCATTAGAGTTTACATCTGTATATGCACCTGTGTCTGAAGATAAATACCTAGACCCAAATGGGTTTAGTAGTAACTCCTCGTCTTGTTGAAATATTGGGTTTACCATATTGTATCTTTATTTTATGCTAGGTCTCCGTATATTACATAATTATTACTAGCTATTTTCTTAAGTGTAGCTTGGCCATACGCTACTTGTATTGTAACATCATTAGTATCACCGTTTAAGGTTCCTCCTCCGCTTGGCGCAGATATAGTAGTTTGTCCATCAGAGTTTATTAAATTAATCTCTGTTCCAATAGGATACGCAATGTTGTCCGTTATAGTCACCTCTGTGGCTGCGTCTGACAATATTAATGTTTTACCAAAGTATTCATCTGTTAGTATAACATTGGTATCAGATAAGTTTTCTACTGGGCTGTATCCTTGTATAGATACATTACCATCAATTCCCGTTACTTCAGTAACTCCCGTATTAGTAACAGTAACTTCTCCCGTTAAAGTTCTAGGTGTAGCAACTCCAGTTGAACTACCAACCCACACTTGTGTAGATGGTATGTTAGGTACGTCATTAGACCTACCAATTGCAGTAATTTGTAAAGAACCTGAGTTACCTGTCTTTACTACTATAGCAACATTCTGTATTAAATTTGTTCCAGTTGGCTTTATAGATGTTAGTCCACCACCATTAGCAACATATATTATATCGTTTGTAACAGGGTTTGGGGCAGTAGAAGGTATATCATTATTCCTTACATCTTCAAGCAATCCAACAATGTGCATAGTCCCAGTTGCCCCATTACTTATATCTTCACTTGCCAACCCTACTGCTGGCATTTTAAGTGCATCTCCAGCATCTGCTTTTGATACGTGTACATTACCACCTGTGTCGTTTGAAATGTACAGTGGGTCGCCCTTTGCTATTGCTTCATCAGCCACAACAGTCTCAGATACTTTTACATCAGTGTAAGCCAACGCGTCCCCACCTGAATTTACACCCATAACTTGAAAAGCCGTTCCAAGAGCCGTTAGGTTTGTACCTCCTTTAGCTATAGGTACTGTACTTAAACTCAATTCAGCAATTCCATCTGTCGTGCTTACCGCTATTGGTTCCCCTATTCCTGGATTAACCTCTCTAATAGCAGTTGACCAAGTATTGTCACCCCTTAAAAAATTAGTTGCACCAGGAGTTCCCGTTGCAGATAAGTCTCCTGTCAATGTTACTGTCCCTGTGGTAGCACCATTTGGGGAGTAGTTTATAAAAGTACCATCAGTAGCTTGGAATGTACTAACTCCTATATCACCTCCTGACCCTAAATCTAAAATACTATCTACTGTAACTCTTTTTGTTGCGTTTCCATCTTGTGTGTCTACAATTAAAAACTCATCCTCTATTACGGGTTGACCCTTTACTGGGTATGTATAATTTATTGCCATTATTTCTTTATTTTTTTACCTTCTTTTTTAGTTCCGTTACCGTCATTACCACGATTACGCTTAACAGACTCAAATTTACCGTCCTCGTGGTCATAATCCTTGCCCAATAACCACAATTTACCAAACTTTTTCTCCGCTTCTTTCCTTTTGGCATAGTTATCACGCTTCATCTTCATTCTCCTTGGACTTTTAGCTATCTTTAAGTCTCTTTCAGCCTTAGCCTTCCTTGCCTCTGGACTCAACTTCTGTTTTGGTCCGCCTTTCTTCTTTGGTTTAGCCATTATTTAAAAAATTTACCGCTTTCAAACCTTTTATTCTTCCAATTACCTTCTCTAGCAAACTTCTCCATCCTCTTGTTTGACTTAAACTCAAACATCTCTCCTCTTTCTTTAGCTTTTTCTGGGCCTTGCTCCTTCCACTCTCCAGAATCAGTCTTGTATATTGATGGCCAAGCTAACTTATCTCCATCATCTGCCATAAGGTGTGTTGACCTACCTTCATAACCATCAATCTGCGTATCACTATCTCTCATTCTTCTGGCTTTTCTTTTCCTAAGAAACTTTATATTTCCCTCAGAAGACTGGTGAAGCATTGATTTAGTCTTGTAGCCCATATTATTAACTTTATTTTGTAGCTGTTAAAAAATAACAACCCACACTATATATTATTACCGATAATATTAGTTTTTTCCGTAAAAGTTTTGTAACTTAGCGCCGTTGATTGTTTATATTAATGTTTTCATAGTTTAGAGAGGGGGTTTTCCATAGCGGTTAACCTCCTTTTTTTTATTTAATCCTTCTCTTCAGTGTACTGAGGCTAATATTCAACGCATCTGCAATATATGACAAAGGCTCCTCTGGTAGAATACCCTTAATCAACTCAAATTTCTCCTTCACACCCAAACTCTTGTCCTCAGATATCTTCTTCACCCTCTTAGAGTCCTTATACAAAGAATCAAACCCATTTATAATGCTCCTGGACAAACTAACCCTCCTATCCATTAGCTCCTTACTCCAATTGTACGTCCAAAATCTAATAAGGTGGAAGTAGTAGCCGTGAGTCCTGTATTTAAACACAGAATGTAACTCCCATTTACCATCTAAACGGTGTTCCCAAATGTATCCTACCCTGTCGTATCTTATTCTGTGGTTATGTGGGTCTGTTAACTGCAATAAATGGTCGTCTGACCAAGATGTTTTTGCCTGAGATGTTTCCATAAATGTGTCTAGGGTTAAAGATGTAAATTATGGTACAAAGGTACACATAATTAGTGGCGTGACCCTCTGTTTTTAAAAAGGAAGGGTCAATAAAAAAAAGAAAGGTAACAAAGACGGTGTTTGTGGAGGGTAGGGTAGGGTCTCTTATAGAGTAGTTTTTTTTACATTGTTACATATCTAGGGATTTGGGGTTATACAGCAAAAAACAATTCACGATTGCAAAAGAAAATCATTTTAGTTTGACCCAGCTCCCCCCATTTTTTCAGATTTTCGGTTTTGGTTTTTAGGTTTTGGATATTTCCCCCTACTATTTTAGCTTTTTTCAAAACGATTACACTAACTAACTACTCAGCACCGTTAACTAGCTACGTTTTATTCATTGTTATGGACAACGAAAGAGGTGATAACACAAACCTATACTTTAAACCTTATTTAATTCAACAAACAAAACTTTACTTTTAAATAGCTACATTAATTAGTTTAAATATCTACATTGATCAATTCAATTTGATACATTAATTAGATCAAATAACTGTATTAATTAGTTTCTTTAAAATTAATTTGAAGCCTTTCTTATTGATATTCAGTTAGTTAAGTTAACTTGGTAATAATTATTAAAAATAGTTCCTTATTTAGAGTCATTCTAAATTGTGTATAAAATGTAAATAAGTGGAAATCTTGTGTATATTTGCAGTCCGAAAGGAACGTTCTTACAAATTAACACAAATCGCTGATTATCAGCACATTAACAATTAAATAGTTATTAAATACTTAAAAATCAATAAGTTATGAAAACATTAACAGAATTATTAGAATTAATCAATCAAGCTATCCTTAACAATGGAACTAAATACAACCAATGGTTTATAGACTTCAGCGGTCACGTTAACAAAATTGAAATAAGATATTATCAGGCAGGATGGAAGCTGTCACAAGAAACAGAAACTGAACCTGATCGCGTTAGGATAAACCTAGATGATGAAGGTAGCATTCAAGAGGGATATTGGTTCGTCCAGAATAGATTAAATTAATTAATAAACCCAATCCAAACAGCTCACATCGAAAACGGTGTGGGCATTTGGTGGTAAATAACATTAACAACTAAAATAAAATGAAATCTAAAAAAACAGTATCTAAAGCCATTATGAACAAAGTTCTAGCTATAAATGAAATGCTACCTTCAGTATTGGTAGCAGATGAAATACCAACATCTTATGCAGGAGGAACATTCCCGTACTACGTAGATATCAGAAAACCAATTGTTGTTTCAAACCAATTTGTCTACATCACCGAGGAAAAAGGTAGCCATTCATATGGTTTTGAGAAACGATACAATGTAAATAACGAAGGACAATTGGATGAATTGAAATATGATTTATCTATAATCAAAAGATCATTTAATCAAGTAATCAAGTAATAATTAATCAATCAATAAAGAATAAAATTATGACATCCTATAAAGTATTTTTAGAAAAAGAAAAGTTTAATAATAATTCAAGAAACTTAAGAGTTACAAAAGTAAAAGAAACGAATTACGGTTTTATTATTCATTTATTTTCAAATTATGTTTGCCTGTATTACAAATATGTATCACTAGGTAAAAATGGAACTGCAAAAATAAAAACTATTGTAGATAGGAACTACCATCCAAAATGCCAACATACAACGTATGAAGACAAATTCGGAAAGCAAATAACGTTAAAAGAGTTTAAACAATTAAATAAATAAAGTAATCAAGTAATAATTAATCATTAAAAAAAAACAAAATGGCAACAGAATTAAAATCACTTAAAGGTCAATTTCATAGTCAAAAGACAAATGAAATGGAAAACACTGAAATGTTATTGACAAGATTCAGCGGAGGTAAGGAAGGTATGAAACTGCAATTAACACTTCGAACTCAAGACCAGGACGAATTATTTACACACATTGCTCTTAATAAAGAGCAAATCAAAGTATTAATCTCGGAACTGCAAGAAAACTTCGACTTAAAATAAACTAATCATTAAACTAAATTAAGAAACACTAACTATTAATAAATAATACTATGGAAATTAAGTTTAAAAACGTAACGGTTTACGTAATCGGTGCAAATGGGGAAACGTATATGCACCACCACAACAACGAATATAAAAATCAATCTGAAGAGGACGTTGCAAACATCTTCAATTTAGAGCCAATGCACTTTGCAACTGAATTAGATGGGATTAATCACCTTGAATCATTCAACACTTATAATTGGAATGCACCTTTCACATTGTGCGGAGTAATGCAAGAAGACTTGTACGATGGTATAGGAGTGGTTAACATTCATTTAGGAGGTGATGCAAGGGGTAACTATTCAAGGCCATACATCTGCGAGGATATGGATTCATTAATATCTCAAAGTACTTTTTTAAATGTAGAGCTGACTAACGGTGAACATTATACGATTGATTGCGACAACGGTGAAGGGTATTTTGACCTTGATACCTTTGATCCGTATGACATCAACTTTGATGAGGCGTTAACAGAAGATCAATTAGAAGAAATTGAAGATAAATTTAATCAGTAAAATAATCAAATGAGGGGAGGATATTCCTCCTCTCTAACTTACAAATAATATTATGAGAACAATAAAATTAAAAGTTTACGCTATAAACGAACATCCAAATAAAGATAAATGCTTTGATTGGATTAGGAATAATTTGTACGATTTAAATTCCTATTCAGCACAAGAAGTAATGGATAGCTTGAAAGGATTGCACGATGTAATTGGCGGAGATTTAGACTTTTCAATATCATCGTCTCCTTGTCGGGGAGAATACATCAAATTCAAAGATTACGATGAGGATTTACTAAATGAATTGGATGCAAATGAATTACCATTAACTGGCGTATGTTGGGATGGATATTTAATTGAAAGTATGCAGAAAGATGGAGACGCATATGGAGTATTAAGAGCATTACATCAAGATACCGAATACCTTTATTCAGATGAAGGATTGCAAGAGTTTTGCGAAGCTAATGATTATGAATTTACAGAAGAAGGAGAAGTATACTAATAATAAATTTAAAAAAAGAACTATGAATAATCTAGTAGCAATGGGCAGTAAAGTTAAATGCTTAAAAAGTTTTAAGGCATTTATCAAAGGGAAGGTATATTTAATTAAGGGCTTTGGATATGGTAAATATGGAGAATTTTGGACATTTATGAGCTTATACGATAACAATATAGAGTTTCAAGTACTTAAAGAAACTGCCAATAAGTTGGTTATTGATGGTGTTTTAAAACCTGTGTAATGTTTTTCAACGTATGAATAAAACTATTAATATTTAAAAATAATTAAAATGGAAAAGTATATTATAACAATCAAGAGTTACTACAACAATCAGTACCGTAACGTATACAGAGAGTTTGACTCTAAAGCTAATTTAAACAAGTATCTGTCCGCTATAAATGATAGCGGATACTCAAAGGTAATCGGCATCAAGAACATAACAGAGCAGAGGCTAAAAGAAGATTTAATTAAGAACATATATAATACTGATGTAAAATTGCACCATTCTTACGATGTAATATACGATGAATTGATACACAAATCTGTAGAAAGGCTTGAAAGTATTCTTGATGGAATTAAACAAAATGTCCAGTTTTTTATTAAATAAACTGGACATTTTGTTGTATTTGTTTGAGTAAATAAAAATGAAAACAACTGAATACATATCAAATACAATAGATAGACTACCTAAAGGGTATGTATTCACCTATGAAGATTTTATTACTGAGGTGAATAAAAAGGAAGCGGTTATAAAGGCTTTGAATAGAATGGCTACTTCATCTCGAATCACCAAGTTATCAAAAGGACGGTTTTACAAACCTAAAATTACTGTTTTTGGAGAGTTAGCCCCATCACAATATCAGGTGGTAAAGGATATGCTTGAAAGTATTCTTGATGGAATTAAACAAAATTATTACATTTGCACAAATTATTAAACTTTAAATAACAAAAAATAAACAAAATGGAACACACAAAAAAAGATTTAAAACCCGAATACCTCAATGTAGATTGGGAAGGAATTTGCGAAGACTTTAATTTAAAAAGTGGTGATATTTCACCTGATCAAGAACTCAAAGTGGAAGAAGCACTTAATAATATAAATGAAGTACTTAATCAATTTATAAATCAAAACGAACCTCAACACGAGGTAATATTAAGCAATACAAATAGAATGAAAAAATTAATGAAACACGAAGTTGGTAACTTAACCAACGGAACTTACAAGACTAATACACTAAAAGGTGTAACGTACTACGAGTTATTTAATACGTTAGGACAGCCAACATATAACGAAGCATCCGAAGATGATAAATGTCAATTAGAATGGGTTATTGAATGGCAAGACGAGGTGTACACTATATACGATTGGAAGACCTACGACCGAGAGTACACCATCAACGAACTTAACACTTGGAGTATCGGAAGTAAAGTGCCATCATACGCATTTGAAGAGGCTCTAATAAACTTAATTGACAAGGATGTCGTAGATACATTCAAATCAAATATTAATCTTTAAAACTAAATTAAAATGGACAGAAACACACAAGACAGACTAATTATACTACTATCAATTGCGGTGGTAGTAGTGGCAGTAATATTTAATTTAACACGATAACAGATGGACAACTACAAACAACTCGACAATTTACTATCTAACGCAGATTGGTATTATATGAGGTCGGACGACAACAGAACTTACAAGAAAGGCTTGAAGGAGATGAAGGACTTAATACAAATGAGATTAGACCTCCCCGACCAAAGTAGAGCAGAAAAAATATGGAGTAAACACACTCCTTTTACTAATAATAATACCAAATAAAATGAAGAATATAGACGACTTATTTTTCCCTAACAATGGGAAGTTAGTAATCAATAAAAAAGAGCAAACGGCTTCAGCGTGTATCGTTGATGCAGAAATTGACCCAATAGAATGCTCATTTAATAATGACGGATGCATCACTTTACACACTAAAGAACTTACATACATAACTTTAAGCGTGGAAAATTTAGATAAAATGTTGGAATTGATTTATAAGTCAAACCAATACTACAACAAAACTTATAATAACAAATAAAACTAAATAAAATGACTAAAAGACAAGAACAATTAAACGGGATATTGGAAGACGTATCTAGCTACTATGGATTAGAAATTACAGATGTAACAAGTGACTCAAGACTAAGCGAATTTGTAAGGGCGAGAGATATGTTTGCATATCTATGCCGAGAGTACACGAGTGCATCGTACAACGACATAGGGCAGATGCTAGGGGGTCGCAACCACGCCACAATCATCCACTCCAACAAGAAAATAAAGCAGTATGCAGAGATGTATCCCGCAGTAAAGAAGCAAGTGCAAGAGATTACACACCGCTCAGACCTATACGACCGATTAAAAAGTTACGATGTAAAGGTTAGGAGGGAAAACGTAATTATGTCGGCAGTTAACTTGCTTTCAAACCAACTAAAAAGTTGGAACTTTGAATCTATTGAACAGATGGAGATGAGTTACCCCATAAATCAAATGGTTAAAGATATCAAGCAAGGAGTTTGGGAGGAGATGTTACACAATAAAAATAATAGCAATGTTAACTAAGCAGAAAGAACTACACAGAAAATTAAAGATAGTGTACTTAATAAATGTATGCGATGCAAGATTAGAGACACTTAACAATTGGGTTAGGTGTCACAACTCAGATTTCTTCCCTATTGCGGAGTTTTATCGTGATATAATACTAAGCACAAAACAAAAGAAAGAGTCCCTTAGAAATGCTTATATGCGTCTTGAGGGCATTAATTAATAAATAATTAGTAACTTTAAATAAATCAAAAAAAAATATGGGAACAAAAAAAGCAACATCGTTTAATTACGAAACCTATGTAGTTCACGTTGAAATTACCTCTAAGGTTAATTTCGTAGAACATCAATCAGCTAATTCTATCGAGGATATAGTTCTTAAGACAATTAACTTTAACTCTATAGACAACACAATTATCAAGAGTTTTGTTAAATCATTCTTATCCTCAGTGGACTACGAAAGTATATCTAAATACGTTAACGAATCGCTTGGGGATAAAGAGCCAAGTAATAAAATTGCAATGAACTCGGGTAGAGAGTGGGATTTTATGGATGATAATAAATAATTATGACAGCAAAAGAAATAGAAAAATTATGAAAACACCACTACAAGAATTAATGGAATATATGGAGCAAAACCAATATTCCATAGGCAATGATTTATTGGCTAAGTATAATGAACTTATTGAAAAAGAAAAACAAGAGTTTATAAGTTGTTATATTAGAGCTATGACAAAAGAATATTTAAACCCTATGCCGAGAAAATATTATTATGAAGTTGCCGAAGATTATTATTATACTTTTATTAATCCATTAGGCAAAAATGAGGAGTTCTATAAATAGCCACTAAGCGGTAATTAGTGGCAAAATATAGTAACTAAAATAAAAATTAATTAAAATGAAAACAGTATTTTTATTTGCAACATCAGCAAAACGAGAACAAACACAATTTATAAAAGAGCTTCCGTTCCCATTATATCCCATTGGATTAATTGAGTTAGAAGATGGTAATCAATACCAAATACAGTTAATTGAAACGTGCTTAAAAACTAGATATATTAATGTTTATCTAAAAGATTAGCATTACACACAAAATAAAAATTAATTATGACTGATAAAGAAATGCAAAAACTAACTCAAATGATAGTGGAAGCAATAGATACTAGGCAACGTGAACTCGACCAAGAGTTTTATGATAACGCTAACTCAACAAATAACATACCAACGGAATATATTATACAACTCGACCAAGATAAGTCTGAGAAGGAGAGGTTAGTGGAGAGGGTGAGCGAACTTTACATCTCCCTCCACACCGCTATAGACCAAGAGAGATTTGAGTTGGCAAACGACATCAAGGAAACAATTAAGGCAGTAAAAGATTTAATTAAAAGAAAATAAAAACTATGAAAACATTAAATGAAAACAGCACCTATGGAAAAATAAATGAAATAAATGAAAAGTTAATAACAATTTTAGAGGATAAAATAAAGTTGTTAGAAGAACAAATAGCAATAAGCGAAAAGATTATAGATATACAGAAAGAGCAATTATTGCTATACGATGTTAGCAATTAGGCTAAGATTAGTAAAATAAAATAAAACTTAAACTAAACATTAGTATCAACACTTAACACTTAATAAATATGTAACAGAAAAAAATCAGAATGAAACGATACGATATTGAGAACTATGTTCGATATACTAATGACCTCAAGGTTTCAACACCTAAAGAGAGAGAACTGCTAGACTATAGCAGAGATGAATTAATAATAAAATTCTTACCATTAGTTGAGAACTTGGCAAGGAAGTTTCCATCATCGGAGATAGCTATTGGAGTTTTAAATATATGCGACCTCATTCAGATTGGCTCTGAAGCATTAATACTAGCAGTTGATAAGCTAGACTATGAACACCTTAAACTATCTAGGGACATTGATAAGACACTAAAGTCTTTCTTTTCCAAGAGAATTAAGGGTGCGATTAGGAGACGTATTGACATCAACAGAGGCAGTATGAGAATACCCGAATATAAACGCAATGCAATGAGGAAAGAATCAGACGACAAGCAGAATGTAGAGATGTTCTTTCGTTCTATATTCCTTACGATTGATGACGGCAAGGACAACAGTAACTTTCAAGACAAGACCGAGCCGTATAATATAAACATACTTAACGCATACCTCAAAGGTATTATGCAAAAGCATTTAAGTGCCATAGAATATGAGGTTCTAAGGATGTCGTACGGACTTGATTGCAATAAGCATACGGGTCTTGAGATAGCAAATGTTTTAGGTATAAAAGGTATTAATAACTTTGTTAGGGTCTCTGAGATTAAAAAGAAGGCGGTTGATAAACTAATAGATAGTGTTGATTACAACCAATTTATAGATATACTTTAAACTATGAAAGCACAAGAGTTAGCAATGATTAAAAGGATTGAATCTAAATCTAATTCAGATATAAAACAATCCGATTACGAGTACAATAGATTTGATGCATACAACGATAAATCTATTTTTGAAGTAAAGCATCGACACACATTCTACGGTGATGTTATGATAGAGTTTGATAAGTTTAGCTACAACTATGCTTACGCAATGGTAAACAACTTAAACTTTGTATATGCCGTAGAGATGAATGACATCATATACATATTTGACATTGTTAATCTTGTTAAGGAAGGTTTTAACTTTAATTGGAAGTGGAGAGAGATGCCAAAGACAACAGAATTTAACAGAAAAGAAAAGATTCAAAAGTACGTTGGATTTATAAACATTAAACACACATACTGCGAAATATGATAGAAAATAAAAACAATAGAAGAATGGAAATACATAAAGAAGCTATACTTTCAGATGCAAAAAAGAAGCTAAACATTAGGGACTTTATGGAGTTACAAAAACTTTTAAACAAATTAAAAATAATAAATAGAATTGGTGATTAAAAAATAATCATTATATTTGCAAACGAAAACAATTAAATAATCCATTATGAAAACTCTAAATGAGAAACTTGCGACAATACAAACGCAATTTAAGTCAAAGAAATCAAGGTATAATAGCTTTGGAAAGTATAACTTCCGTAGTGCTGAGGACATCCTTGAGGCAACTAAACCATTCCTATTAGATTTAGGAGTGTCGGTAACAGTAAACGAAGAACTCGTATGCACAGAGCCGTTTCCAATTCTAAAGTCAATAGCCACAATATCTGATGGCAAGGACTCCATAGAAGCAGTAGCAATAGTAGGTATAGACCTAGACCAAAAGGGTATGCAGATGCCACAGAAGTTTGGTAGTGCATCATCTTACGGTAAGAAGTATTCTTTAGGTAATCTATTTCTAATAGACGACACCGCTGATAGTGATGCTAGTAACAACCACGGCAAGTTGGATGCAAGTTCCAACAAGAAGGGCATTAGTTCTGTAAAGAATGAGGCTTACAAAAAAATTAGTTCTGTAAAGGATGAGGCTTACAAAAAAGCCGAAAAGTACATCAAAAGCGGTGGTAAGTTAGAAGCTATTAAACAGAAGTATGAGCTATCATCAAGTGTTGAGTCTAAACTAAAAGCATTGTAGTATGGAAACTAAAGAGCAAGTAATAGAAAAGTTGCAAGACGATACGTTGTACTACGGTGAGTATGGTCAGCAATACTTAAGCAACTCAAACATTGGTACACTACTTACTAATCCACTAGGATTAAAAGAGAAGACCAAGACCACCTCAGCAATGATATTTGGTAGCTACTTTCACACAGCAATACTTGAGAAGGATAAGATACACAAGTTTAAAATCATTGAGGCTAACACACGAACTACCAAGGTATACAAAGAACTTAGTGGTGGAGAGATGTGTATGCTACAGCACGAGGTAGATATGGCTGACGCTATGGTGGATAAACTCCTTGACAACAATGTATTTTCATCTATGATAAATGTAGGTGAGGTTGAACACGAAGTGCCAGGAGTTAAAGAGATTATGGGTAATATGTGGAAGGGTAAGGCTGACATAATCAACCACGATGACAAACTTGTAGTTGACATAAAGACATCCTCAGACATCAACTCGTTTCACTTCTCAGCTAACAAGTACAACTACGATTCACAAGCATACCTATATCGAGAGATATTTGGATACGATATGGTATTCTTAGTAATTGACAAGAACACGCATCAGATGGGTTTATTTGACTGCTCAGAAAACTTCTATGAGAGAGGTAGAGAAAAGGTCGTTAAGGCTACTGAGATATACGATTTGTTCTACAAGGACGAATCATTTGACGCAAAACAATTTTTTATTAACCGTACATTATAGTACACAAAACAATTATTATTATTATGAGTGATTTAACAATGACTGGAAAAATCTTAAAAATATTAGAAGTAGAAAAAGGTACTTCTAAAGCTGGTAAAGATTGGCAGAAAATTAACTTCGTACTATCAACTGGAAATGAATACAATCCAGAGGTAGCTTTCCAAATCTTTGGAGATGAAAAAGTAGAAAACTTTATTAAGTACAATAAGGTTGGGCAAGTTGTAGATGTTAGCTTCAATATATCTAGCCGTGAATATAATGGAAAGTATTTTCACAATCTAGATGCTTGGAAGATATTTAAGTCAGACGCAGCAGAGCCAAATCAAGCTCCACTAAAAGAAGTTGAATTAGAAAAAGCTTCAGCAGAAGACGATTTACCGTTTTAATTAGTACTTTTACATTGTAGTTGCAGTCGAATAAATAGGCAACTGAAGGAAACTATACAAGCCCTTGTGATGAAATCAGCTTCGACTCTGATGGATTTGCAGGGGTTTTTTTATTAAACAACAACGAAATGAGTAAGAGATTAGGCTACACATTCTATCCAAAAGATTGGAGAAGTGACGACAAAGTTATAATGCTTAATGCCGAAGAAAGAGATATGTTTCGCTTCTTTATTGATGAATGTTTTATAAAAAGTTCAGCAAAACTTGAGTGGAACTTACAATATTTTCGGAGAATCTTGGGACATAACAAGCAAAAAGTTGAAAGAATCTTTAAAGTTTTATGCAACTTTGACTTAGTTTACCAAGAGGGTGATTACATCATAATTCCTAGTGTTGTCAATAGATTGGGGTTTATTGAAGGCCAATCTGACAAGGGTAAATTAGGAGGTTTGGCTAAGAGTCAAATTGTAGCCAAAGAGAAAGAGAAAGAGAAATATAAAGAGAAAGGGGAATCGGAAGACCCAAAGGTTAAGTTCTTAAAATGGTTTAATGAGTCAAGAACTCGTCATTTAAAAATACCATCAAACTTTAATACTCTTACAAACCAAGATAGGATGAATCTAAGTGACTTGAGAAAAGATTACAGCAAGGAAGATTTTAACAAGGCTATAAAATCTTTTTGTGAGGACAAGTGGTGGGTAGGTAAGAAGAACATAACACCTAAATACTTCTTAGACCAAGACAACTTCGCTAAGTTCTTAAATGCTTACGAGCCTACAAAGACAATCGGACAAAAACTAATGGGATAACTATGATACTACAAAGAGGATTTGCAGACAAATATTTAGATGATGTAATTAACGGAAGAATAAAGCTAGGCTTAGGTCTAGGATTACAAACCTTTGATAAGCACTACAGATTTAAACAAGGGGAGTTCACAATCATTAATGGCTTAGATAACGTAGGTAAAACAGATTGGTTGCTATGGTATTTCTGTGCATTAAGCGTAACACAAGGGCTTAAGTTTTGTGTTTGGAGTGGAGAGAATAAAGCAGGGCAATTGGTTAAGAGACTAATACAATGGAAGCTTGGTAAGTACATAGACAAGGCTGACGAGTTGGAAATCTATAACGCTAAGGCTTGGGTAGAAGAACATTTTAAGTTCATTGATAATACAGGTTTTTATAAGTCAGAAGAACTATTTGCAATGTTTGAAAGCTTAGATGTAAATGCGGTTCTTATTGACCCGTATACTGGAATGAATAGGGACTACACCCACGCTGCTAACTACGACTTCTTAAACGAAAGTAGAAAGTTTGTTAATCAAACTAAAAAGAGTTTATTTGTAAACACTCACCCTAACACAGAGGCAGCAAGAAGAGTTTACGGATTAGAACACGAATACTATGGTTATCCTATGCCACCAAGCCGTTCACAAAGCGAAGGTGGTCAGCCATTCGCTAATAGACCCGATAACTTTATAACGATTCACAGATTGATTGGACATCCACTGATGAAGTTTAATACTCAAGTGTACATCCGAAAGGTGAAGGATACAGAGACAGGTGGAGAACCTAACGCAATTGATGACCCGATTATCTTTGAATACAACAAGGGACTTGGGTTTGTAAGTGATGGAATTAATATAGTTAATAATGCTATACGACCTGACCTACAGTTCCAGCCACTGATTCCAAATAATGATTTTAATAGTAACCAAGACCCATTTTAATTATGATACTAACAGATGAGCAAATACAAAAAGCAATAGATAGAAAAGAATCTTTTGCGCTCACAGACAAAGAAATTGAAAAACTTTGGTACGAAGCAAGCTTAAAAAAGAATATAGACTTGGTTCAGATAAGAGTGGCGTATTTTACCTCGATTATGGATGCTATGATTATAAAGGCGTTTAAAATTGATAAGAAGAAAGCCTACAAGATAATGGAGGTGAACGATTACTTACATTCAACTCTTCAAGTTCACAGAATAAACAACCTGCAAGCTGAGTTGATAGACAGTCTTAACTTACAGCTTTTTGAGCAAGCCAGAAATTATAGAGAGATGGAGCAAGAGATTGAATCTTTAAAGGAAAACATTAAGTAAAACTTATTATATTAAAAAAAAACAAAATAAATTATGAAAGCAAAATTTACAAGCGCAGACCCAATAGAAATTAAGAGACTATCAAAAGCCAATGATATGGCTGTTTGTCTATGGGAAATAGCTAACAACGGTTGGAGGGAGTTTAAAGACACTGACGTTGACTACAAAAGGGTATGGGATACAATTCACGAGATTATGGTAGATAATAATATCAATATTGAAGATTTAATTGACTAATTTAAGACATAAAGTTGAGTATATGAGGCGTGAGGTACGAATGACTGCATATACGTTGTTATATGCTTTTTATTAACAGATTAAAATTAAAAGAAAATGAATTTAAAACAGACAATTAAAGTATTAGAAGAACACAATAGATGGCGAAGAGATAATAATGTGCCTGCAAAAACAAAAATGGCTGAACCTAAAGTATTGGGAATGGCTCTTGACAGAGCGATAGAAGAGTTAAACAAAGGTGTTGTTAGCGATGCGGAGCGCACGTTAAATGATTTCTTTGCTTACTTAGATGGGTTGGGTGATAAGTTTGATTCTAATAGCTTAGATGGGCATAAACGAGATTGGTTAAAATTATTTAACGATTACTAACGTATGGCAATATGAATAGTGCGACAAATACGCAGAAAATTAGATACGAAACACTACACTAAGCATTATTTATATTGCGTGTTGTGTTGTCGTTTTAATGCAATTTATTTGCTGTTAGTTAGATTAAATTAAAAATGAAAACATTAAAATTTATAATTATGATTGTAAGACTAGATAAAAAAAATTAAAGCAAAATATCAAATGAAAGCAACATTTAAAAGTAAAGACCCGATTGAAATTAAAAGACTAGCTAAATCTGAAGATATGGCTGTATGTTTATGGGAGATTGTCCATAACGGATGGAGAGAATTTAAAGGTACGGATGTCGATTACCAAAGAGTCTGGGAGAAGATTGACGAAATTATGGCGAAAAACAATATAAATATTGACGACCTGATTAATTACGGTAAATCATAGTAGAATTTCGAGAAAGATATTTGTTTTAGGTAATATACTCGAATTATTACTACGATAATAAAATAATAAATATGAGCAATATTGAAATACATAAAATTTGTATTGGCTCAGTCGTTGGCTGCAATCACGCAATTGATAATTTTAAACGAGGCTTTCGTTACGAAATTATTACGATGGGAGTTATTGAGAGGAAACAGTGCTGGGTATTTAAAGAGATATCTTCAGAGCAAAAGGAGTTCTTTGTTGATAAAGATTATGCAGATTTATTAATTAATAACGGAAACATTAAGAATTTATAATTACATTTGTTTTAATCCCAAAAATAAAACCATTTAAAAATGAGACAAAAAGATTGGAAAGACCAACTAGACTTAGACAAGGTGGAGTTAAAGCCCCCCTTTGTAGAGGAAGACTTTGGCAAAATACCAACGTACTACCTATCCAATGGCATTGAAGCAGCTAAGGTAGTCTCAGCGTTTCAAGGCGACAACTACAACATAGGTACGGCACTAACTTACTTAATGAGGGCTGGTAAAAAGATTTATGTTAACAAGTCTGCTAGAGATAGCAAGGAGGCTGACATTAAAAAAGCAATTAACCACTTGAATTTTGAACTTGATAGACTAAAAAATTATGGATAAAGTTGATAACAAAAAATCTAAATACTACAGATATGGAGTTTATAGAGACGAGGTTTCTGAATTAAAAGAGAGTTATGGATATAGCTCTAGGAAAATTGCTAAGATAGTTTCCGAAAAATATCCAGACAAAGGTATTAATATAGAAAACTTTGCAAAGGCAATTAGGTCTGGAGAATATATTCCTAGGTCTATTGTTGATGAATCCCTACATCGTAACAATCTACATCCGTCTGATAACTGGAAGGTCGCTTGGATTAAAGATAAAGAAACTGGAACATCTACACTTGTATCTAATCCTGACTACAAAAATGCAGAAAGTGTTGACTACGATAAAATTAGAGATAAGTTTATATCTGATTTAAAAGAACATTCTCCTACCTATCCAACAATCAAAAGGAATAAATCTAAAGATAGTTACTGCTTAGTTCTAGACCCCGCAGATATTCACATAGGAAAGTTGGCCACCTCATTTGAAACTGGCGTAGACTATAACAGTCAGTTAGCCGTTAAGAGGGTTAAGGAGGGGGTGCAAGGCATACTAGATAAATCTTCGGGGTTTAATTTAGATAAGATTATATTTATTGGAGGTAATGACATCCTGCATACTGACACTCCACAAAGAAAGACTACTAGCGGTACTTCTCAAGATACAGATGGAATGTGGTACGATAATTTTCTAACCGCTAAACAACTTTACGTTGACGTTTTGGAGATGCTTATTTCCGTAGCTGACGTAGAGTTTGTTTTTAACCCATCTAATCACGACTATATGAGTGGTTTTATGTTGGCGGATGTTATAAAGACTCAATTTAGACTGTCTAAGAACATTAGCTTCGACTGTTCTATATCTCATAGAAAATATTCGACTTATGGTAACTCTTTAATTGGAACAACTCACGGAGATGGAGCCAAGCAAGTAGATTTAGGTCAGCTTATGAGCGTTGAGGCTAAGGAGCATTGGGCTACTTCAGAGCATAGATACTTTTACACTCACCACGTTCACCATAAGACTGCAAAGGATTACATTAACGTAACTGTTGAGAGTTTGCGTAGCCCTAGTCCTGCTGACTCTTGGCATCATAGAAACGGATATGTAAACAAGGCGGCAGTTGAGGGGTTCATACATTCTAAAACTCAAGGGCAAGTTGCTAGGTTAACTCACTTTTTTTAAATAAATATTTTATATATCTGTACATATACGAAAGTTTGTGTAACTATATTAAACCCCACAAATATAGATGAAGAGAAAATTTAAAAGAAAGAAAGGACCTGTAAGAGCAAATAAAGTTGAGTATGATGGTGTAAAGTTTGCATCGGGACTTGAGAAGTATATGTACATAGCACTCAAGAAAGCTAAGATTAAGTTTAGTTACGAACTTAGAAGCTTTGAACTGCTTCCGTCATTTAAATTTAACCAAACAGCTTATGAGAGACAAGCCAATGGTAAAGGCGAGTACAGAGATAGAGGTAATAAAAAGATACTAGGTATAAAGTATACTCCAGACTTTGAGGGAGAGGACTTTATAATAGAAACAAAAGGTAGGGCTAATGAGTCGTTTCCTCTTAGATACAAGTTATTCAAAGCGCTTATGGCAATCACTGAGCCAAGTGTATCTCTATACAAGCCACAAAACCAAAAGGAATGCGACAAAACAATTGAATTAATTTTAGAAAAAAGAAATGATAAACCAAGAAAAAAGAATTAACACAAGGCTTGACAAGAGTCTCTCTAGGAGAGGGTATGCTGAGAGGCAACTTGCTAAGTGGGTTAAGTGGAGTTTTGAAACCCACGGAAAGGTTTTATTCAAAGACTTAATTAAAAAACAAATAGAGTATAACATAATAAAAGAATAATGAAAAAAGAAAAAAGAGCTTGGTCACTAGGAATAGGGCTGTACCCTGGAATACTTTTAGGTTTTAGAACCTACGACCAAGGAGACTACGATATGCACGTTTTATATTTCCCATTCGTGGAATTTGAATTATCAATTTATAAATAAAAAAAATGAACGGACAAAAGCAAAGCAGGGTAGACCTTGTAGAGAAAAAGATTAAAGCCCTAACAAATGTTATGCAGGGTATTATGAATGACATTTCTCAGATGAAAGACCTATCTATAGGAACTTTAGAGACAATTAAGTTAATGCCAGACTACGATGAGGCACTTGACAAGTTAAAAGAAAACTTAAAAAAGGAAGAGGAGGCTGAAGATGATACTAGCAATTAAGATACTGATAGTTCTTTCTATTATTTCAATTCTTGCAACGATAGGGTTGTTGTTTACATTCTGTATCCTTATAAAAGATATTAAAAACAATAAAGACGAAGTAGTGTCAGAGCAATTAAAGGAAATACTAAATAGGTTGTAGGTGGTACTGTTATACATTACATTTATTTTACTAATAGGATACAATAAAGCAAAACATAAATTAAAACAATAAAAATAAGATGGAGATATCAAACAAAATTTTAAGCGAGATAACGGTGTATATGAAGTACGCCAAGTACATACCAGAACTAAACAGAAGAGAGAGCTGGGACGAGCTTGTAACTCGTAACAAACTAATGCACATTAAAAAATACCCACAACTAAATGATGAAATTGAAGAGGTTTATAAATTTGTTTACAACAAGAAGGTTTTACCGTCAATGCGGTCTTTACAATTTGGCGGAAAGTCTATTTCTATCTCACCCAATCGTGTTTACAACTGTGCTTATTTGCCTATTGACTCTATTGATTCTTTTAATGAAACTATGTTTCTTTTACTTGGGGGAACTGGTGTTGGATACTCTGTTCAAAGACATCACATAGAAAGTCTACCTGCTGTT
>Ga0208667_1000353_pt1 | contig 20668 bp, 18 predicted proteins | sample 11BtaG_FD_184085 | JGI IMG/M metagenome (GOLD analysis project Ga0208667, IMG submission 184085) | Marine viral communities from the Subarctic Pacific Ocean - 11B_ETSP_OMZ_AT15265_CsCl metaG (SPAdes) (version 2) | ecosystem: Environmental > Aquatic > Marine > Oceanic | place: Pacific Ocean... | reverse complement strand
TAATGGTTATTATGTTGGAACCCTTTTGGGGACAACTAATTCGACGACTACTCAGGTAATTAGTAGTTCTGGAGCATGGACTGGAAGTGTTATTCCTGCTGCAAAGCTTAGTACAGCAACTACACAATCCTCAAGCGAAAACAGCACCAAGATAGCAACAACTGCTTATGTTAAAAATCAAGGGTATGTAACTTCAAATACCCAGCTTTCGAACGAGACAGTTCAAGACATTGTAGGCGGGATGCTTACAGGCAATACTGAAAGTGGGATCACAGTAACCTATGATGATGTGGCTAACGAGATTGACTTTACGGTCGCTTCTCAGACAGACCAGAACTTCACCAACGCTGATCACACTAAACTTAATAACATCGCGGATAACGCGGATGTAACTCCTTCATGGGTTCCTTCCACTAATCCGAATTACTTAACGTCATTTACTGAGACTAATACCTTCTTAGGAGATGGGGGTTCATTGACTACGCATCCTGGAACAAGCAGGTTAATTTACACAGGTGCTCTCGGTTCTAGCGTATCAGGACTATTCTCAGCAAGTGATAATTCTAACTCAGTTATAACACTTAACAGACATGTAGGTAATTACGATAGTCAATTAGGATTTAGCTCAAATGGTTCAATCTATTATAGAAAGTTTTCTGGAACGGCGATTAATACTTCACTAGCTTGGCAGGAAGTGTGGCACTCAGGTAGCGATGGATCTGGTTCTGGTTTAGATGCTGATAAACTTGACGGTGAAGAAGGGTCTCATTATTTAGATTATAACAATTTCACGAATACTCCAGTTGATCAAGATACAACCTATTCTGCTGGTAACGGTATTAGCTTAAGCAGTACGACATTTAGTGTAGCAGCTGGTGGAGGTCTCACTCAAACCTCTACTGGGTTATCTCACTCAGATACTTCGACACAAGCTTCTGTAAATAACAGTAATGGCAATGTCATTCAAGACGTAACCCTTGATACATACGGCCATGTTACAGCTCTTAATACAGCAAACTTAGATGGTCGCTACTATACAGAAGGAGAGATTGATACGATTGAATCTGATCTATACACGGCTATAGGGCTTAAGGCTAACTTGGCAAGTCCAGCTCTTACAGGAATTCCTACAGCACCTACACCTTCTCTGAGTGATGACAACACGAATATAGCCACTACAGAGTATGTTAAAGGCCAGAATTACTTAACATCATCTTCTACTCAAAGTAAATACTTGAGAAGTGATACAGCCGATACTGCTTCAGGTGTTATCTCCTTTACTGGTGGCCACGGAGCAATTAACATAACGAACTCTTCGATTTTATCTTCAGCCACTTCAAACTGGACAGGTAACCCAGGGGGAGCTGGCAAAATACAATACCATTCAAATAGATGGTATATAGTTTCAGATTCTTCATCAAACAGAATTGTTCAGTTTAGAAGAAATTCGAGCGATGTATCTTATATTGCTAATAATGGGGATTTTATTGGGAATGTAACGGGAGCTTTAACAGGAAACGCATCTACAGCAACAAGCGCGATCAAGTTAGCTGGATTTTCTAATCAAACAGAATATGATTTAATTAGGGCGGGTAACTTTAATGGTCTTTATATGAAGGCTCGTTGGGATTCATCAACATCCAACCGCTATTGGGACATGGGTTATGTGGATGGCAATGGCACGTTCTCCTCTGGTCTAAAAGTTATTAACGGCGGTGACATTACTTATAAAGGTAATGAAATGTGGCATGCAGGTAACGATGGTACTGGATCTGGTTTAGATGCCGATAAACTTGATGGTTTAGAGTTACACACAAGCCGCAACAACGAAGCAAATAAAGTAGTAAGAACTGACGGTAATGGTTACCTAAATGCTGGTTGGATCAACACAACAAGCGGTAATAATGGTACTACAACTATAAGTAGAATCTATGCATCTCAGGATGATTACATTCGCTACTATACACCTGCGAACTTTGGAGCGCAGATTGGCTCTCATATTAGTTATAATGATTTAACAAATAAGCCATCAATTCCATCACTCTCAGGATACGCGACAGAGGCGCATGTTTCCTCAGAGATATCTAGCTTAATTGGAGGTGCTCCTGGAGCATTAGATACTCTCAATGAATTGGCGGCAGCGATTAATGATGACGCAAGTTATGCCGGAACTATCACTACTGCACTAGGAACAAAAGCTCCTTTAGCAAGCCCTACGTTTACAGGTTCTCCTACAGCACCTACACAGGGCTCTGCTGAAAATAGCACAAAGATAGCAACAACTGCTTATGTGAAATCTCAAGGTTATATAACTACAGATACCAATACAACGTACTCTGCTGGGACTCACTTAGCTTTAAGCGGCACAACATTTAATCTGAACTTAGGGGTAGCAGATAAAGTAGTAAATATTGGTCACAATTCTACCAGCAATGAAGGAGAAATCATCCTCGATACTTCAGTTGCGGGCTCGCCTCAGATTTCGTTCACAGAACATGGAGATGCGTCTTGGGCAATCGGTGTTGATGACGGTGATAATAGTTTTAAAATCCACGGTTCTCCAAATTCCACTATACCTACGATCAATAGTTTAGCTACTCCGCTATTTGAAATCGATACTAGTGGAGCATCTTACCTACAAGGTAGCAGGGTCTTTGCAGATAATTATCACCCAAATGCTGATATACTAACCACTGCAAGAACGATTTCATTAGGTTCAGATCTTAGCGGGAGTGCTAGTTTTAATGGTGGATCAAATATTACAATAAATGCACAGATTGCGGCTAACGCAGTCGGTACTAGTGAGATCGCCACTAACGCTGTTACTTCAGCCAAAATCGCGGCTGACGCAGTTGGTGCTAGCGAACTCAATGTGAGTGGCAACGGGACCACAGCTCAGTTCTTAAGAAGCGATGGTGATGGTACATTTACTTGGGCGACTCCAACAGATACGAATACAGATACTAATACGTTTAGAACCGTTACAGCTGGAGGTAATACGTTAGGTTCTTCTGAAGCATTAGACTTTGTTGCAGGAAGCAATGTAACTATTACAGAAAGCGGAGGGAACGTAACGATTGCATCTACCGACACTAATACAACTTATTCTGTTGGTGATGGAGGACTTACTCAGAAGAATTTCACGAGTACCCTCAAGACTAAGCTCGACGGTATTGCTGCTAGTGCCAATAACTACTCGTTACCTGCTGCATCTTCTTCGACAAGAGGCGGAGTTAAAATTGGTTACTCGGAGAACGGCAAGTATTATCCAGTTGAACTTGATTCTTCAGAGAAGATGTTTGTTAACGTACCTTGGACAGATACGAACACTGATACGAATACAACGTACTCTGCGGGAACTGGATTATCCTTATCAGGAACTACGTTCAGTATAACGGACACTATTTCTTCTGCTGCTAGTAATAATACCATTGTTAAAAGACACAGCAGCGGTTACATTTTTGCTAACTACTTCAATACAACACCAAATACTGTTTCTAGTGGCATTACTCAAATTTGTGTTGAAACTGGTAATGACGGATATATTCGCCACGGAACTGCGGCAGCGGTAAGGTCATTTATCAATGTAGCCAATGGTGCTAACAACTATTCGTTACCAGCAGGATCTAGCTCGACACGGGGTGGTTTCAAGATTGGGTTTAGCGAGAGTGGTAAGTATTACCCTGTCGAAACCTCTTCAGAAAAAATGTTTGTTCATGTCCCTTGGACAGACACTAACACGGATACCAATACAACGTATAGTGCGGGCAGAGGTTTAGATCTAAGCGGAACTCAATTCTTACTAGAGACTGACCTTAGAGATAGTATCAGTCACATTGGTTACGATAGTAATGATTATGTCCAATGGTCAAACAACTCTTACTTTAGATCGGTAGTAAACGGATCAGAGAGATTTAGGGTTAATACTTCTGGAATCGATGTCACAGGGAGTGCTACTGCTAACTTCTTTAGAACTGATACTGGCAATACTGATTATAGTTCCCTCACCCGAAACAGCGCAAACAACGCAGTGTTGTATGTTCAGTCTGCTAACACAAATACTAATCAGCCAATTGCGTACTTCAGTTACGGGAGTACTACAGCAGCTGCGGGTAATAAAGTATTAGTTGTTAGAAAGGATAATACTTACTTTACCAATACCAAGGTTGGAGTCGGTACGACGAGTCCAAGTACAGCTCTTCATGTGGACGGAACTATTACACAAACAATTTATTATCCTAGTTCCTTTCCGTCTGCTTCTCCAGCAGGTCAAAGAGCGTTTGCTTACAGCTTCTATCCTTTAGCTACTTCTCACGGATCTGTTGTAAGTGCAAATGGTAGTTATGTAATCCCGGTGTACTCTGACGGTTCTTCGTGGAGAGCTGGTTAATAAATATAAATAAAAGATAGATATGCCAATTACAAAAGAAACTCCATTAGTGATACCAGCGAAAGCTGAAAAAACTCTTCCGCATACATGGTTGTCGGAACTTGTTGTTAATGCTCCTAACGCTTCAGATGGTTACATGAGCTTAAAGCTTACTGCATTTGATTCAGATTCTGATGAAGACCCAAATCCTGAAAATTCAGAAATGCTTCATTTGGACTTCTGGGAAGTTGTAACTAACGTTCCAGAAGCAGCTGCGGCGATGCAATCTGTATTTGATGCGATACCAGCTATTGAATCATACTACAAAGAAGGAATCTTAGAAGAAGTTCCTGTTGAAGAAGATGTCGAAGAAGAGGCCGGTGATTAATTATTATTTTATGGTTTGTGAAGCTCTTCATGAGAAGAGGACTAAACCATTGTATAATACAGTCATAAGAAGAATCAAAGAGTGTGGAGATAATTTTTATCTTCTTGGAGGCTTTGAGCCAATTGATGAACTTCCAGTAATAAAAGTTTGTGATTTTGATGACTATCACTCTTGTGTTGAAAAAATAGAATCAGTATTTAAGAAAGATTGGAATGATGCTGATTGGCATATAATTTGTGACGATGATACCTTTGTGCATACTGAGAATTTAAATTTGTTTATAAGCAAATTATCCAAAGATAATTTAAGAATATATTGCTCTCAGCTTTACGAAGATAGTGTCGGTATATTCGGAGGAGCTGGCATTTTAATGAATGATAAAACTTTTAAATTGATACAGAAATTTGTAATAGAAAATGGGTGGAAAGAGAATAGACATTTTCAAAGCCATTCTGACATAGCATTATCAAAAATTTGTGGTCGTTTAAATAGAAAATTGAAAATAGCTAATAAAGAAAATGATAAAATACGTGTTAGCAACCCTAAAACAATGTATTCTTTTAATCATGACACAATGAAGAAAAGTCAAAATTTAATTAATATAAAGGGTGATCTTATAACCGCACACATTAAAGATATGCAATATGTTTGGACTGACTTCTATGAACAAGAATGCCCCTATCAATCTTTAGAAAATGCCTTTTGTAGATAATAAAAATAAATTTGCTTTTATTCATATTCCTAAATGCGGAGGAAGATCTATTAAAAAGGTATTCGATCTTAAACGTCACGACCACTATGGGATATCTAAATTAGTTTTTAATTACACTGATGATTGCCCTCAATTAGACGTAGAGGGTTTATTCAAATTCGCGTTTGTTCGAAATCCTTGGGATAGATTTGTGAGTGCTTATGAGTATTTAAAAAGAGGTGGTATACCACTTTATGACAGACCTATGACATTAGACATTAAGAAAGAATATTCAGATTTTAAGGATTTTATATTTGCGAAACATGTTTGGGAAAAGTGGATTTATTTTCGTCCACAATTAGATTTCATCACTGTAGATGGATCAATTAAAACAGATTTTGTGGGCAGGTTTGAAAATTTTCAAAATGATTTTGATTTTGTTTGTGATCAAGTCGATACTCCTAGAGTAAAACTTCCTCATGTAAACGCAACAAAACACACTCATTATACTGAATATTATGATAATCAATCAATTAAGTTTATTGGGCGAACCTTCGAAGAAGATATAGATACATTTAAATATAGATTTGGAGAATAGATTATGATGTGTCACAAAAACAAGTTTATCTTTATACACATAAACAAAACTGGTGGCACTAGTATTACTAAGCTTCTAGTGAACGCTGAGAATCCTCCGCAGAAGCATAAGTGGGCTTGGTGGTACAAAAAGTATGAGCCCGAGGCATTTAATACTTATTTTAAATTCTCTATCATACGTAATCCTTGGGATAAATTACTGTCTCAGTATTTCTTTAGAGTTAAAGATGATACTCAACATGGATATATAGAAAGTGCTAAAGGCTTGAGCTTCTTGGATTTTTTATTAAATCCATTTCCTGCAAAGCATAAATTACAGCATAGTAAACTATTTGAAGGTGACGTATGCTTAGTCGATTTTATTGGTAGGTTTGAAAATCTTCAGGAAGACTTTAATACTATTTGCGACAAAATTGGAGTTCCGCAACAAAAACTTCCTCACGTAAACAAAACAAAACATAAGCATTACGCCGAATACTACGATGAAGAAACAAAACAAATTGTTGCGGAAAAATATGCAAAGGACATTGAGTATTTCGGATACAAATTTGGAGAATAAGAAGTGAAAGTATTTTATATCAATTTAAAAAAACGCAAGGATAGAAAACACCACATGGAAGAGATGTTGTCTAATCTAAATCTTAGTTATGAGAGATTTGAGGCGATCTGTCCTACTATTAATGAAATAAAGTTTGGGAAGTATAAAAATTTTTATAATAAAGCATCCCCACGATTTAAACAATATATTAACTTAGAAAAGTATCACCCAAGAGGAATTGGAGTGTTTGGGGTCTATTTATCACATTTTAATATACATAAAAGTCAACTCGGAAATTCTAAACCATATATAATATTAGAGGATGATATTGCTATTACGGCAAAAACATTATCACAACTTAATCATTTTATTTTAAATAAAACGTATAAAGATTGGGACATTATTAGAAGTATGTGGGGATCTAAGAAATGGATTAACAAAATTGAAGGAGTTCACACTGAATCTAAATTTGCTGACCAAAATGAAACTCATCAAAGGTTTGGTGGAGCACATTTTAGTGTCTTTAAAAATGCTAAAAAAATTATGGATTATCTGTCATCTGAAAATTTAATAGCAATTGATGCATTATACACCACAAGTTTACTAAATGTTTACCATTCTAAATTTGGTGTAAATTTATGTGAGTTTGGATCAGACATTCCTAAAATATAAATAATAAATCACAAAAACAAAAGTAAGAGCATGAAAATGCATTTTAATATATGAAGTTTGTTATTGTTGGTTGTGGCTTAAGTGGGATAACTGCAGCTCGTTTGCTAAAAGACAAAGGGCATGAAGTTAAGATTTATGAGTCTCGGAATCATATTGGAGGTAATTGCTATGATAGTAATGTCTGCGGAACTAATATGCACAACTATGGGCCTCATATTTTTCATACTGATGATGAAGAAGTTTTTGCATTTTTATCCAAATACACAGAATGGACTCCATTGCATTATAGACCAATAGGTCGAACAATACTTGGTGATATACCTCTTCCTTATAATGATAAAGGTTGTGAGAAAGCTATTGGTTTTAAGCTTACAGAAAAAGAAATTATTGATCTTGTCTTCTGTGATTATAGCGAAAAGCAATGGGGAGTTCCATTCAATGAGATTCCATCAACCATTACAAATAGAATCCCTAAGACTAAAGACTGCGATAATCCAACATGGTTTGAAGGGCAAAAATATCAATGTGTACCAAAAGAAGGATACACAAAAATGTTTGAGAAAATGCTTAATGGCATTGAGGTTGTTTTAGGTTGCTCTCAAGATGATTGGAAAAATTCTTCTTATGATAAGCTAATTTACACTGGGAAGATAGACGAATATTTTAATGATTGTTATGGCACTCTTCCATATAGAACACTTGACTTTGAACACAAAGTAACTTCAAAGAAACAAGATACCTTAGTTTATAATGAATGCAATTATACTAATTCATGGACTCGTCAATATGATCATTCGTATTTTACACCGGGTCATAAAGGACTAACTGTCATAACACGTGAGTATTCAAGAGATGCTGAAGGAGATGATATTCCGTTTTATCCCATTCCTTGGGGAAAATTGCATGAAGCATATAAGAAGTATAAAGTATTAGCTGATAACGAAAAAAATACAATCTTTTTAGGCAGATTAGCACAGTACAAATATTTAGATATGTGGATGGTAATAAAACACGCATTTCTAAAACTAAAAAACGTATAAATAAATTTTGCACAGCGGGAGTTGTGTGCTATATAATTAAAACAGTATTAAAAACATGAATGAAATTAAACTATCATTGCAGGAAAACGAACTTAACGCGCTTTTACAACTCATTGATATAGCAGTTAAATCAGAAGGCCTACAGGTTGCTGAACCTGCATCTATTATTGCGAATAAGATTCAAGATCAGAGTAAAGAGCAATTAGGTCCTCCTAAAGAAGAGAAAGCGAAGTAGTAAAATATTTAAATAAGAGGCGTTTTAGAACAAACACTTGATGTTTTGTCAATTGTTGTTGTTAAAATATTATAAATAGACAATATGGCTATACCGAATACAAGACAAAAACTTATCGATTATTGCTTGAGGGCATTAGGCCATCCTGTTATCGAAATAAACGTTGATGATGATCAAATTGAAGATCGCGTTGATGAGGCAATTCAATTTTATCAAGAATTTCACAGTGACGCGGTGGTGCGCAATCTTCTTAAGCACCAAGTGACTCAAACTGATATTGATAATGGGTATATTTCTCTAGCAGCTGGAGCGAATATCTTATCGATTAATAACGTATTTAATATAAGCAACACCAATTCTGGAACATCCCTTTTTTCTGTAGACTACCAGTTACACATGAATGACATATTCGACTTGAATGGTTCATTCGGTGGTATCGTTAACTATGAGTTGACTAAACAATATCTTTCGCTGATAGATCGTAACGTAAATGGCGTTTACGAAATGATTCAGTACAGCAGACACAAAAGCAGAGTAAACTTTCATACAGATACTTTAAAAGATCTCGGAGTAGGAAACTATGTTGTGTTTGATGGATATAGCTCAGTCGATCCAGAAGCATTTACTGCAGTATATAACGACATGTTTCTTAAAAAGTACTCGACTGCTCTTGTCAAACGTCAATGGGGAATAAACCTTATTAAGTTCGAAGGTATGGTTTTACCTGGAGGCGTTACAATGAATGGCCGTGCTATTTACGATGATGCAATTGCAGATATCGAGAAATTAGAAGAAAAAATTCGTCTTGAGCACGAATTACCACCACTAGATTTTATAGGATAAAATGCCAAGGAACGTATATTTTAGTCAAGGAGCAACTTCTGAAAAGAGGCTTTATGAAGACATCACTATAGAAGCTCTTAAGATTTATGGTCATGATGTTTTCTATATTCCTAGGAGTATCGTAAACACTGATTCTATCTTTAACGAAGATGCTCTTTCCAAATTTGGTGAAGCTTACCAGATTGAAATGTATGTTGAAAACACTGATGGATTTGGCGGTGAGGGAGACCTACTTTCAAAGTTTGGTGTAGAAATACGAGATAGTGTAAATCTTATTGTTTCGGACAGGAGATGGCAACAACTAGTTTCGCGTTTTCAAGATCCAACAGAGGTTCGTCCTCAAGAAGGTGACCTAATATTCTTTCCTCTTGTTAATGGTTTATTTGAAATTAATTATGTTGAAGACGAAACTCCTTTTTATCAGTTGCAGAACATCCCTACATTTAAACTTGCTTGTCAGCAATTTGAGTACAACAATCAAGAGATTGATACTGGAGTTGCAGAGGTAGACAAATTCGAGTTAAATTTTGCTATACGCACTCGCTTAAACTTAGGAAGTGGCAGCGGGACATTTGTAATTGGTGAAGATGTTACACAAACTGATGGCACAACTATTATTAGTGGAGAAGTTGCCAATATTGGAACTAACTATATCGACGTTATTAATCAAAGGGCAAACGATAATACTAATACAGGATTTGTTAAAACCGAAGGAAGCTGGGGAAATGTTATAGGATTAGAAAACACTCCTAATCCTTCTTACGCAATTACAACAATTGATTCCTTTAATACTATTGATGATAACGATCCATACGCCGATAACCCGGATTTTGAATTAGAAGGTAATTCATTTATTGACTTTACTATTACTAATCCTTTTGGTATGCCAAATATAACTACTTAGCCATATGCTATCAGGAACACACTTTTATAATAAAACTGTCAGAAAAACTGTTGCAGTTTTTGGTACAATATTCAACAATATAAAAATATTAAGACCCGGGGCGACTGAAGAAAAGGTTCCTATTTCTTACGGTCCTAGAAAGAAATTTTTAGCTCGTATTCAATCTGATACATCAGGATCCACGGCTGAAACAATCGCTATTAAACTTCCCAGAATAAGTTTTGAGCTTACTTCTATGGAGTACGACAATGAAACTAAACTCAATAAGTTTAACAAAAGGAATGTTCCTATAAGTGGAGATAACAAAAATGCAAATATTGTTTATCAAAGTGTTCCTTATATTTTAGGAATGCAATTAAACATTTACGCGTTAAACCAAGATGAAGCTTTACAAATAGTTGAACAAATTCTTCCAACGTTTTCTCCAGAATATACAGTAACAATAAAAGATTTAGAAGGTGAAGGCACAAAAACTGATGTACCTATTATACTTAATGCAGTTGGATTTAATGATGACTATGAAGGAGACTTTGAAACTCGAAGAGCAATAGTGTATTCATTAGATTTTACAATTAAAGTCAAATTTTCTGGAGGAGTTTCGAAAGAAAGCCTTATTAGAACTGTTGATACATTCTTATTCAACGATGTCAACACTAATTTAAAAACAAATCTGCCTTATGGCATTGACAACGTCAGAGTGGAAGTTGACGCGAATGATTCTCACCCTCTTGATAACAGTGACACGATAACTACAACATACGGTTTTGATCATAATGAATGACGATGAAAATAGTGAAATTGAAGAAGAAAAGTTTGAAATAGCAGAAGTTTCTAAATCTCAGATTGTTAATGATGCTGAGACCGATATCGAGTATTCAAGAGATAAGATGAAATCTCTTATTGATCAATCATGCGAAGCTATTAACCAAATGATGTGTTTAGCTTCTGATTCAGAACATCCTAGAGCATTCGAAGTTTTATCTACAATGATAAAACACACCAGCGAAATGACTCAGGATTTAGTTAAGTTGCAGAAGACAAGAAAGGACATTACTCAAGATAAAAATGCGCCTGCCAGCAGCACTACAAACAATTCTATTTTTGTAGGTTCAACTACTGAATTGCAAAAGTTTCTTAAAGGCAAAAAGGAAGATAGCCCAATAGATGTCTGATTTAGTAAATGGCAAACAAGGTTACATGGGTAACCCTTTAGTGAAAAAAGATGGACTTCAAACTTCATTCTCTAGCGAAGAGGTTGAAGAATATATGAAGTGCATGCATGATCCTATTCATTTTGCAGAAAAATATGTAAAGGTTATATCACTCGATGACGGATTAGTACAATTTAAACCTTATGAGTATCAGAAAAAGATGTTCAAACAGTTTAACGAAAATCGGTTTAATATAGTTCTTGCATGTCGGCAGTCTGGAAAATCTATTTCATCAGTGATCTACATTTTGTGGTATGTAATTTTCAATTCAGAAAAGACTGTAGCAATTTTAGCAAACAAAGGATCAACTGCTAGAGAAATGCTAAGTCGTATTACTCTTGCACTAGAAAACTTACCTTTCTTTTTACAACCAGGTTGTAAAGCTCTTAATAAAGGATCAATTGAATTTTCAAATAATTCTAAAATTGTTGCTTCGGCCACATCAGGTAGTTCTATTCGAGGATTGTCTGTTAACCTTCTTTTTCTTGATGAGTTTGCGTTTGTAGAAAATGCAAACGAATTTTATACATCTACATATCCTGTTGTTTCTGCTGGTAAAGAAACAAAAGTAATTATTACTTCCACTGCTAATGGTATTGGCAACATTTTCTGTGGATTGTGGGAAGGCGCACAGAAAAAGAAGAACGAATTTTCACCTTTTAGAGTTGACTGGTATGACGTTCCTGGGAGGGATGAAGCGTGGAAAGCAATGACAATTGCTAATACTTCTGAATTACAATTTGAACAAGAATTTGGAAATAGTTTTATTGGAACATCAAATACACTCATTTCATCTAATGCTCTTCTAGGATTGCAAATGCACACGCCTGATAAACGTTTTAGAGGAGTCAAGTATTACGAAGATCCACAATTAGATCACCAATATATTATAACTGTAGACGTTTCTAAAGGGCGCGGTCAAGATTATTCGACATTTACAGTTATAGACGTCACCTTTGGACATTTTAAACAGGTGGCTACTTATAGAGATAACATGATATCGCCTATGATTTTTGGTGATATTATTGTTAGAGTAGGTAGAGAATACAACGAAGCGATGTTAATTGTTGAAAACAACGATGCAGGTATGGTTGTTTGTAATGACATTTATTATGAGCATGAATACGAAAATATGTTTGTTGAGTCTAGCGTTCGTAAAAATGGCATCGGTGTTATGATGACAAAAAAAATAAAAAGAATTGGTTGTTCAAACTTAAAAGATTTAATTGAGCTCGGTAAACTATCAGTCATTGATGAAAATACTATTAACGAGCTTTCAACATTTGAAGTTAAAGGTGCGTCTTATGAAGCATCTGCAGGTAACCATGACGATTTAGTTATGAATCTTGTTATGTTTGCATGGTTTGTTTCTTCTGAAGCATTTGGTGACATATCAACTGTTGACTTAAAAGAAATGTTGTTTAGAGAAAAGATGGATCAAATAGAAAACGATGTTCCTCCGTTTGGAATTATTACTGACGGTCAAGAATTTCAAAATAAGCATGAAGCTATTGCAGAAGAGGTGAGGGCATGGCATGATCTCTAAATAGATTTTAGTATAAATAGAAATATTGAAACAATCTTGTAATGAATAAACTTATTAATAACACATTGAAAGGAAAAAACTAATATGGCATTTCAGGTATCACCCGGAGTAGAAGTCAAGGAAGTAGACTTGACTAATGTGATCCCCGCAGTATCGACATCGATCGGTGCTTTCGCAGGTCACTTCAGCTGGGGCCCTGTAGAAGAAGTTAAGCTAGTTTCCTCTGAAAAGGAACTTGCTGCAGAATTTGGAACACCCAATGATACAATTGGTGGTGCTTCATATGATAATTACACTTCTTTTTTACAGGCTTCTAGCTTTTTAAAATACGGAAACGCATTGCGAATTTCTCGTGCATGTTCATCTACGGCTAGAAACGCCGCAGGGGGCCGCTTCGGAGAATCAGTAAGCGTTGTAAAAATTAACAACCAAGAACACTTTGACACACTTGGTAGTTTTGGCGCAGACGAAGGAGTTGTTCAAGCTCGTTGTCCTGGTAAACAAGGTAACAGCCTTAAGGTTTTCCTTGCTTCTCCAGTTCTTGCACCAACTTCCAGCCAAAGTGTAGGGAAGTTTTCTGAATCTGCATACGATTCGCTCGTAAATGGTGTAGCTGGAACAACTGATTGGGCTGCGAAAAATGTAGCTTTAGGGTATACTGATACATCGGGCGACATTGGTGCTAATGATGAAATTCATGCTGTAGTAGTTGACCAAGATGGTTTATTTACCGGTGTTCCAGGGACAGTTCTTGAAGTATTTGAAGGTCTTTCTTTATACTCAGATGCTTCCAAGGGTGGCGGAACAAATTACTATAAAACAGTTATTAATAGAGATTCTGAGTATATTTTTATTAACGAAGCTGAGTTTAAAAATTCATTTAGATCTAACGTAAGTGGTGTTAGTTATGCTGTGCCAGGAAACGCTTCATCTACAGGAAATTTATTTAGTTCTTCAGCAGTCGCTGTTGGATCTTCTATTAAAACTATTGCGACGCCTACTGCCTTTAATTTTGATTCACCGAACGACGTTGTAGATGGAACATATATTGTATCTTCAGAAGATGCTGGGGTTACAAAGACTGGCACCGGAGTTGGTGCTAAATTCCAAATTGTTATTAGTGGTGCTCGAGAAGGTACTGCAATCGCAGCTGTAACTCTTTTACATGGAGGATTTGGTTTTGCTGCTACTAATATCATCACTATACCTGAAGAACTTATGAGGACAGGTAATGACTATCAGGGGGCTAATGATAGTCCAGATGCATCTCTTAGGATTACAGTTGCTACTGTTTCAAATGATAATTTATTTGACTATGAGCTATTTAACGGAACTGATGGAATTAGTGCTCCAAACGCAGGTGACATTATTACTGCTCTTGGCGAGTTCTCTAATCCTGAAAAGATTGACATTAGTCTTCTTTTTGCTGAAGGCGTAGACAGCGATAGTTCAATTCACAATGAAATAGTGCGTATTGCAGGCACTGCACGTAAAGATTGTGTTGGGTTTTTATCACCAGATATAGTATCTAATAGTACGGGTGAGGTTAAAGTCAATCTTGATTACAATAGTTCTTACGTTGTACAAGATTCTTCTGCAGTTTACGTGTATAATAAGTATAATGATACTTATCGTTACATTCCTGCAAATGGTCACATTGCTGGTCTTTGTGCAAGGACTGACGATACTAACGATCCTTGGTTTTCGCCAGCTGGTTATAACCGAGGAAACCTTCTTGGAGTAACTAAGCTTAAGTGGAACCCGAATAAAGCTGAGAGAGACGAACTCTATAAAGCAGGAATTAATCCAATTATTTCTGAACCAGGACAAGGAATTCTCCTTTTCGGCGATAAGACTGCACAAAGTAAACCATCTGCATTTGATCGTATTAATGTTCGCAGATTGTTTATTGTTCTTCAAAAAGCAGTCTCCACAGCATCTAAATTCCAACTCTTTGAGCTGAATGATGAGTTTACAAGAGCGATGTTTAGAAACATGACAGAACCATTCCTCAGGGATGTTAAAGGACGGCGAGGTATTACTGACTTTTTAGTTGTTTGTGACGAAACAAACAACACCGGAGAAGTTATTGATACTAATAGGTTTGTTGCAGATATTTACATTAAACCTGCTCGCTCAATTAACTTCATTACTCTTAACTTTATTGCTACGAGAACTGGGGTTGAATTCTCTGAAATCGTTGGAACTGGAAACTAATAAATAACAAATAGAAAAAAGAATTATGGCAACAGTAGACGATTTTAAAGCAAAGCTTATTGGTGGAGGTGCGAGAGCAAACCTATTTAAGGCTACCATCACATTCCCCGCTTATGCTGGAGGAGATAGCGAGCTTGCGCAATTTATGTGTAAAGCAGCTCAACTTCCTGCAAGCGTTGTTGGTCAAATTGATGTCCCATATCGCGGCCGTCAAATGAAAATAGCCGGTGATCGAACATACGAAAACTGGTCAGTAACAATTATTAATGATACAGGATTTGAAATCCGAGATGCTATGGAGCGTTGGCAAAATGGCATTGGATCACACACATCAAATGGTGGTTTAACAAACCCATCAGATTACCAAACAGATCTTGCTGTTGATCAGCTTGATAAAGAAGGTAACGTAATCAAATCATACGTTTTCAGAGGCTCTTGGCCGGTGAATGTATCTGCAATTGATGTAAGTAACGAATCCGCCGATACTATTGAAGAATTCACAGTTGAATTTGCATATCAGTATTGGGAGTCAAACACCACAACTTAAAAAAACAATAGAACTAGGGAGGTCCAAACCCTCCCTAGTTTTTTTATTATAAATAATATATTATGGCGATAAATTTATTTGGATTTGAAATCAGCAAAAAGGTTTCAGCACAACAAACCGTTGAACCAGTATCACCTATTCCTAAACCTAATGATGAATCTGCATCAACGGTGGCGGTTGGAGGAGGCTACTATGGTCAGTATGTAGATCTTTCAAATACCGATACAGTTTCAGACCACGAACTAATTCGCAAATATCGTGAAGCAGCGATGCAACCTGAATGTGATGCTGCTGTTTCTGACATTGTAGATGGAGCTATTGCGTCATCAGAAGAATCTGCTCCGGTCGATTTGACTATGCACGATTTAGATCTACCTAATAATGTAAAGAAACAAATAATTAATGAGTTTAACCGAGTGTTGAAACTCTATAAATTTAATAGAAATGCCTCAGAGTATTTTCGTAATTGGTATGTTGATGGTAAAGCATACTTTAATGTAATCATCGATCCTAATAATCCTCAGAAAGGTATTGTAGAACTTCGGCCTGTTGAATCAACACACATCAATAAAGTTAAAGAAGTAAAACAAGAAACTGATAAAAACACAGGATTAGAATATGAAAAGGTTGTAGACGAATATTACGTCTATTCTCCTGACCTCGGAAATAATGGTGTTGATAAATTAAACGGAATTAAGTTCGCAACAGATGCAATTATTCAAGTTAATTCTGGAATAATGGATCCTGATAAAATACGAACAGTTGGCCATCTTCATAAAGCGATGAAGCTTGTTAATCAGCTTCGCTATATGGAAGATTCTTTGGTTGTTTATCGTGTTTCACGAGCTCCGGAAAGAAGAATTTTTTATATTGATGTTGGTAACCTTCCAAAAGGTAAGGCTGAAGAATATGTTCAGCAGGTTGTTTCTCGTTATAGAAATAAGCTTGTGTATGATGCAAATACCGGAAATATCAGCGATGATCGTAGACACATGTCAATGCTTGAAGATTTTTATCTTCCTAGACGAGAAGGTGGACGAGGAACTGAGATTACTACACTTGGTGGTGGAGAAAACTTAGGTCAGATTGAAGACGTACAGTTTTTCCAACGTAAACTATACCGTGCTCTTAATGTACCCGTTGCAAGGTTAGAACAAGACACAGCATTTAGTGTTGGACGTGCAAGTGAAGTTTCAAGGGAAGAAGTCAAATTTCAAAAGTTTATTGATCGTTTAAGAAAGAAGTTTTCTTTCATGTTGATGGACGCTTTGAGAATACAGCTCATCCTTAAAGGTGTTATTACTGAAAAAGATTGGGGTGACATTGAAGAATCTATTAACATTAACTTCCTTGAAGATAACTATTTTGCTGAACTAAAAGAATTTGAAATCCTTAGAGAACGTTTGGAAATGTCACAAATGCTTGAAGATATTGTTGGTAAGTATATCTCTGATAAGTATGTACGCACAGTCATACTTAAACAATCAGATGAAGATATTATGCGTCTTGATAAAGAAATTGAAGAAGAAGGTTCAGGAGATGAAGGTGATGAATTTGAAGATGAAGATATTTAAATCTCTAAAACAAAAAAATTATAAATAGTATTAATAACATGAGTGATATTGCTAAAGAATTATTTAAAAGTATTGTTACCGATACGGCTTCACAAGAAGATTTTGGTAGCGCAATAAAGCAGAAAATGGATCAAGCTCTGGATGTTCGTAGAGCCGGTATTACCGCAGATATTTACAATAAACAAGTTCCAAGCTCTGAAACTGTCGTTGAAGAATCAACTGATCTTGATGAAGCAACTGTTAATGTTGAGATTCCAGATCCGTTTTTTTTAAGAGGGTCGCGCGCCGGTTGGCCGGCCGGTTCTTATGATGAGAAAGATCTGTTCTCTCGTAATTTCAATAAGCTTCTTAAAAAGTATCGTGTTAAAGGGGAACTCCTCGGCGAGCCACGCGGGAAGGATATGCCAGAAGTTCAACTTACTGGTAAAAAGAAAGATCTAGAACGCATTTTGGCTGATCCTGATGGTTGGGATGATGATGGGTGGCGTGCAGACGGTATTAAAGAATCAGCAAATCTTGAAGAAGCTAAGATGTCGCCTGAAGATGCTGAGATTGCACAGGAAATTATCAGGAGCGAAGATGAAAAAGTCAGCGTTGCGTATGGCCAAAAACTAAAAGTAGCTCGACAAAAGCTTATTAAAAAATATGGTAAAGGATGGGCCAAAATGGTTGAGTCTAACCTTGAAGAAGCTAAAATACCAAGTTCTAATATATCTATATTTTCAGATCCTAAACTCGCGAAGAGTGCTGCTTCTAAGCAGAAATATAAAACTCAAGTATTTGTGGGCGATGATGGTAAATTTTTAGTTCCTTCAACAAATAAAGAAGCGGGACAGTTGAAAAAAGATGGGTACAAAGTATACGAATCAACTGATCTTGAAGAAGCTTCGAGCGGAGACATTTCTAAGCTTTTAAAATTTGTAGCTAAAAACGGTGCAAAAGTTAAAGGTAACGTTGCAGATTTTGGTGGCTCTAAAATCGAGTTTAGTTTTGATAAAGGAAAAATTAAGTTTGATGGAGGCAAAGATTCAGGAGTAGAATATTTCGACAACCTTCGAGATGCTATCTCTGCACTATCAATAGCGATGGAAGACTAAAACTATGAAATTAATTACGGAACATTTAGATCAGCTTGAGTATATTACTGAAGCAAAAGATAACGGTGAAAAGAACGTTTTCATCGAAGGAATTTTTATGCAAGCGGAGCAACAAAACCGCAATAAACGAATCTATCCTAAAGCAGTTTTAAAGGCTGCTTGTGAAAGATACGTTAAAGAACAAGTTAAAACAGGTCGTGCTTGTGGTGAGTTAAATCACCCCGAAGGACCAGCGATTAACTTAGATAAAGTTTCACACAGAATTACCGAACTCAAATGGGAAGGTAATAATGTTGTTGGAAAGGCACTTGTACTTGATACACCAATGGGCAAAATCGTGAAAGGTCTCGTTGAAGGTGGATGCAAGTTAGGTGTCTCTAGCCGTGGTATGGGTACTGTTGAGCAAAAGGAAGGCAAAACATATGTTAAGGACGATTTCGTTCTTTCTACTGTGGATATTGTCCAAGATCCTTCTGCTCCTTCCGCCTTCGTTGAAGGTATTATGGAAGGTGTTGAATGGATTTGGGAGAATGGTCTTCTCAAACCTCAGCAAATTGAAGAATATGAGACTGAAATTAATAAAGTTCCACTTGGGCGCGTAAGCGAAGCTCAGGAACGGATCTTCAATGATTTCCTCTCCAAACTCTAAATTCAAAATAAGAATATATGTCAGACGAAAACCAAATTATCGAAGACGTCGAGGAAGTTGATCTTGTTGAGAACCAGGAGCTTGTGCAGGATATTCCTGAAGAAGTTGCTGAGGACACAAGTCAAACTTTATCTCAAGCCGTCGTAGACGCGCTTCTTGGCGAAGCTAAGAAGAATGAATCCGAAGAAGAGTCAGATGATGACGATTCTAAAGATGAAGAAGAAGAAATGGAAGAAGCTAAAGCTAAGACCGAAGAAGATGATTCCGAGGAAGTGGAAGAAGCTAAAGCCAAGACTGAAGAAGAAGATCCTGAAAAAGAGGAAGAAGTAGAAGAATCTGCTGAAGAAGATGAAGAGGTAGAAGAATCTGCTGAAGACTCTGATGAAGTAGAAGAAGTTAGCCTTCCAGATGTTAAGACTAAAGCAGGTTATCTTGCTGCAAGTTTTGATGCTCTTAAGGGAATGAAGAAATCACAACTCGTTAATGCTTATAAAGGTATTAATGTGAGTGAAGATGAAGGTGAAGTAGAAGTGCCAAAAACGAAGGCAGACATCATCAACGCAATGTATGGCCAACTTAAGGCTATGAAAAAGGATCAATTGACTGCCTCTTATAAGGCTATTCAAGATTCTTGCGCTGGGATGCATGAGGAACTTGAGACTGAAAGCTATGCTGAAGATCTTAAGATTCTTGCCGACTCTGAGCAGGAATTAACCGAAGGCTTTAGGGCTAAGGTTGGTACTCTGTTTGAAGGTGCTGTTGCAAACCGTGTTGTCGAGATCAAAGAATCTCTTGAAGCTCAATATGATAATGATCTTCAAGAAGAAGTAGGCTACATTCGTGAGTCTCTCGTCACTAAGATTGATGATTATCTTTCTTATGTGGTAGAAACTTGGATCGAAGAAAACCAGGAGTTTGTTGATAACAAGCTTCGCACTGACATCACAGAAAACTTCATGAAGGCTCTTCAAGGTGTGTTCACAGAACACTATATTGAAGTACCTGATTCTAAGGTTGATCTTGTTGATCAACTTTCTGATGAAGTGAAAAGCATTGAAGAAACCCTCACAGCAGTTGAAGAAAAGAATATTTCTCTTTCTGAAGAAGTTGAAAAACTCTATCGTGAGAAAATTGTTTCTGAAGCTACTGCTGATTTAGCATCTACTCAAGCTGCTAAACTTAACTCTCTTCTTGAAGATGTCGATTTTGTAGATGCTGAAACATTTACTGAAAAAGTCGATGTCATTAAAGAAGGATTCTTCTCAGATTCTGATTCAAAAGAAAAAGAAGAAGTCATTACTGAATCATCCGATTCAACTAACGTAAAAACAATCGTCGAGGGAGAAATTGATCCTAATAGCAAGTTGTCTGGTGACATGCAACGCTATATTTCAACTCTTTCTCGCTTCAAATAACCCAACCAAACAACAAAAGAAAGAAAAACTATTATGCTAAACGCAGAAAAAGAACTACAAAAATGGGCTCCCGTGCTTGAGCACGCTGACGCTCCCGCTATCACTGATAGCTATAAGAAGGCTGTTACAGCCAAA
>Ga0208667_1000351_pt1 | contig 20677 bp, 27 predicted proteins | sample 11BtaG_FD_184085 | JGI IMG/M metagenome (GOLD analysis project Ga0208667, IMG submission 184085) | Marine viral communities from the Subarctic Pacific Ocean - 11B_ETSP_OMZ_AT15265_CsCl metaG (SPAdes) (version 2) | ecosystem: Environmental > Aquatic > Marine > Oceanic | place: Pacific Ocean... | reverse complement strand
CTCACGCATACAATAAACTAGAAACAACAAACGTTATAACTATATAAAACAAACAACATGAGAAAAATAACAAGAGATTCAGTAAACGCATTTTTGAACCGCCAAACGTTCAAGCGACAGAACATGAAAGTTGCAAGTGATGGCGATAAGTTTTACCTAAAACTTCATAACAACATTATTGCAGTATTGCATGGGGATGGTACGCTAATGATAACGAACGCTGGATGGGAGTCAAATACCACAAAGGAACGTCTCAACGGATTGATAAATGAATATCTAGGCTATCCTAATTGCATTGGCAAAGGTATCCATCAAAAGAACTTTGTTTGGTATCTAAACGACGAAGAATGGAACGGAAACTTAACAGAAATTAAACAATAAACCAAACAACTAAACGTTATAATATAAAATAGAACACATGAGAAAAATTAGCAAAGAAGTAAAGACCTGCGCATATTATGAGAATAGCTATGGTATGATAGGAGAGCCAAAGGAAGTAGTATTAAGTGTATCCATATGGATAGATGACGAAAGCGCGGGATTTGAAATGTACGACGTCGAAAGTGGAGGGCATGAATTCTACGGAACGGGTATGCTTGTAATACAAGACGGCGTATTATACGATTACGATGGCGTATTTGAATTGCCAAAGGAAGTGCTAGATATATTGAAAGAAATGAATATTGATACAACAAACATATAACACATGAATACAATTTATATAATTATCGGAATGGCTATGGGTTCGCCTGTAGTATATGGAGTAGCAAAAATTTTATACACGGTATTTAGTGGGGGAATGCCCGACTACTGGATGAGTACAGTGTAAACACAATAAACTAGAAAACTAAACGTTAAACTATTAAACAATAAATTATGAATTACGAATTATCAAAGGAAGAAATTAGAGATATGCTAAATGAAGGCGATGTATTGGATGCCATTGAGGTACTCAAAGATGGTTTCATTGAAGAGCATGAGGAAGATAACGAAGCACGTCGCAGACTGGGGCAAAAGGAGGAGGAGCTTGATGAGGATGAGATGCGGGAATACATTGAAGCCGAGTTGCCCGAAAAATTAGATACGTTACTTGATAGATACATAGGCGAAAATGTAGATTGTGACTTATTGATAAACATCTTAGGAGATATTGCAAGGGACGGGGACTTCGACGGTGCGTCTACTGAATATATAAACGACCTACTATGATATCAAAAATTATACTGATAGTGGTATGCCTAGCGATAATTTTCGGAATACTTTATCATGTGGGCAATACAATTGAAGATTAAACGTTATATAGATATGAAAGAGAATAAACTAATAGCAGAATTTATGGGATTCAAACAGCCACACCCCGAATACCCAAATACCACATACTGGTATAAAGAATTGCCTAACGGCAGATTGGAAACACTAGCCATCTTAAACTACCACATATCGTGGGATTGGTTGATGCCAGTAGTGCAGAAGATAGAAAGTTTAGGGTATGTTTTTACCATACAGGGAGGTAAGGCTGAGTTTGGAGAGATGATAAGTAAACCTCAATGTTTCACATCAAAAGACAAAATATCGTCTACCTACGATGCAGTAGTAGAATTTATTAATCAATTAAATAAGTAATCATGAAGGAATTTAGCACAGAAGATTTACGGCATGAGTTAGCCATGCGAGGCTACCAAACGGCAAACCTTTGGCACATTGATGATGTCTTACAAAAATACGATTGCTGTGATGAGGATGCAATGGATGTCCTTCGAGAGGTATTCAATAGTGAGTATGTAAGGGAAGTCATCTTCGATATTATTGACGAGGTGTGTAATCAAGAAGGAATTGAAAAGAAGGAATCATGAGAGAAATATCAATGAGTACATATCAAAAGATGCATGACAAAGCATGGGATATGGCAGTAAAAGATAAGATGGTTGAAGATAATGACATTGACAGGTTGAAATTTGGTCATGCTTATTTCGAATACCTTCTTTGGGAGAAAGGCTACAGGATAGTAGATTAAATAACACAATAAGATTAAAAACTAAACGTTATACAGATATGAGCAAATTAAAAGTAATAAAAGAATTGAAGGATGCTATGGAGTATTGGAGTTTCCGAGTGGAGGAACTTAAATCAGATGACATACACTACATAAATGCTATGTGGGATTACATACATCTTCTTGAAAAAGAATTAAACAATAAATAGAATAATTAAACGTTATATAGATATGATAAAGTTACACATTGAAGAAATCAAAGAAATAGATAAGCCTAATTACTGTGTTGACCTAGAGGTTGAATTCACAAGGGATGGTAATGTAAAGGATATAAAGTGGGAGACCACGATAGTAGACTTCGACGTGCTTCAGCAGTTCTACTACGACCATGGGCTTCAGTATCGAATGATAGACAGTTCCAATCCTTTCTTTGAGGGTGGGCATCGTCAACAAGAATGGACTGCTGATTTTTTAGACGAGGTCGCAGACGGGTATCTTGAGGATATACTCAAGGAATATTTAATTAAAATTTTAAAGTAATGGAATTAACTAGGCATCAGAAAGAGGAGCGACTACGCAATATAAAACAGCACGTTGGCGTTATAAAGGATAACCTACTAGATATGTACCAGCTAATGGATGGCATGGATTACGATACAAGGATGGAGGTGCGAGATAATATAAGTAACGTCAAAGATGAGCTCAATGCGATTCTGTTGGCAAGTAAGTGGCAATTTAAAATAAAGGAATGATGGATGTAAAAAAGTATATAGAATTTATTAAAACAGTACACCCCTTAGTGCATGAAGGTGCTAAGTTGTACGCAAAAACTAAAAAAGATGTATCTAAAGTCAGTTAATTGTATCATAGACGGCAAGGGGTTGATACGCCCGATAGAAGATGGAGGGGAGCCGTTCACACTCACCGAATGCCCACCAGATTTTGTATTTGATTTGAGTAGGGAGGATTTTTTCACAGTAATTCAATATGGTAAAGTATGAAGAAGTTATTAGTAATTGCACTGCTACTGAGCAGTTGCCACGTAGTAAAGTATGAGTTAGCGATGCCGACATATAGTTACAAGTCGCACGTAATAAAGCGTAAGCATTTCACGTTTCCTCCAGATAGTATGTATAGAGACTGGGCGTACTATGAGTACAATAAAGTACCTGTCGACATTAGGATGGATGGGTACTCCATTTACAGAGGAGATACCATGATTCACAATGGCGTTCGAGGTGGATTCATGTTAACAGATACGACCAATGGGGCGTGGAAATATGAATGGTTAGATAGTGTGGTGAATCCATGCACAGGTTTAATAATAAAAGGTCTGTAGGTGTGAGAAATATATTAGCCACCATAACAGTGTTATCGATACTTTATTCTCAGTATGCGATATTTTTTCTAGGCGATGCGACTCACTACATGAGCGCATCATTAATAACAGTTTTAAGTGTATATGCAGGTGAATCAATTATGGAAGGACTCCAAAGAGTCTTCAATAGGAATTAGAACGTCAGATAGTTGCTTCTTCATGGGGTACAAGATTAGAAAAAAGGATGATGACAGTATTGTTGTATCAAGCCTATCTGAAATGAAAAGAAACCGAACGTTAAAGGATGAGGAGATAGATGTTTTGCTGGAGAAAGGTTGGGTAGAAGGAGTTAAAACATTATATTTAGAGAAGTACACAAACCTGTACAATAACTCAGACTCCGAGAACGTTAGGAGATTAGCTAAATCAAAATTAAATAAATATTATGAGCGTTTTTCAAAAGTTAAGTAGTGTAAATTTCAAAGACCGCATCAAGCGTAAAGGTCAGCTCGACTATGTGTCGTGGGCCGATGCTTGGTCGCTAGTCAAGAAGCATTACCCTGAAGCTCAGCGTACAGTATACGAGCATGAGCATACTGGGTTGAACTTCTTCAGTGATGGCCATACGGCATACGTCAAGGTAGGTATTACCATTGATGGGTTAGAGCATATTGATATGCTACCTGTTATGGATTATCGCAACAAGGCAATGTCGGTGGATACAATGACGGCATTCGATGTCAACAAGACAATCCAAAGGTCAACAGCTAAGGCTATTGCCATGCACGGATTAGGTTTGCAGTTATGGACAGGTGAGGACTTACCTAGTAGTGAGCCTACACCTACCACTAAGAAGGTTGTCAAAAATCCTACGCTAAAGGTTGGGGATGACAACTGGGATAAGGTTGTTAAGTATGTTCAGGCCAATAAAGACAAGGGTGTGTTTGAGGACTTGGTTAAGATGCTTGAGACAAAATACACGAAGCTGTCGCAGTCTGTAATCAAAGAACTTAAGAAGTATGCCTAGGGGTAAGAACAGTGTAGTATCTAAGCTACGTGATGATGAGATGTATTACGGGGATTTTGGTCAGCAGTGGCTGTCCAACTCCGACATCTCCACGCTAATGAACAACCCCTTGATGTTTCGCAAGGGGAAGTCAGATAGCAAGGCAATGCTGATGGGGAGGTACTTCCACTGGGCTATCCTTGAACCTGAGAAGGCTAAGGAGATACGATGCATTGACGCCACAACTAGGTCAACTAAGTTATATAAGGACGCCACAAGGGATGGGAATATGGCACTGCTATGTCATGAACAAGACCAAGTACAAAAGATGGTGGACGCAATCAATAGTAACTTCGACTTCTTTGATGGCATATACGAGGAGGGTAATGTCTACGAAATACCTGAGGTGGGCAGTATCAATGGCCTACCCTGGAAGGGCAAGGCGGACATCATAACTAAGGATAAAATCATAGACCTCAAGACTACGTCAGGCATAAATAGCTTTAGGCATTCAGCTTACAAGTATAACTACGATAGTCAGGCGTACATTTACCAAACATTGTTTGGTAAACCTATGGAGTTTTGGGTTATCGACAAGAGCACGTTGGCAATGGGTCAGTTCCATTGCTCGGAAGATTTCCTGCGGTCTGGTGAGCAGAAGGTGAAGAGGGCATCAGAAGTGTATAACAGATTCTTTGGAGAAAATGCCAATGAATCAATTGAAAACCACTATATTGTGGAGGAACTTTAAATTAATTTAATATGAGTAAGGATAAAATTTTTGCAGATGGATTCTCGTTCAAACGTAACGAGAACGCACCCGACTTCGTTGTTGGACGGTTAAGTTTGAAAGCAGAAGATGCTATGACATTCATTAAAGACCGTACAAAGAATGGATGGGTCAACCTCAACATCAACCAATCAAAAGGTGGTAGTTACTATGTAGAGCTGGATACCTACGAGCCTAAGAAAAAGGAAGAGCAACCTTTCTAAAAACTTGGTTCATGAGGAGGGGGCTACGGCCCCCTTTTTTTACGACCTATACATGACGACTTTTTGGTTACCAACACTAATAATATTTTTTGCCAAGCAAATATTTTTTACAACGAATATTTTCGGATATAAAGTCGTCAGGTCGTCATAACCCTTGATATATATAACTTTTCTCGTCATAAAATCATCATAATAAATGACAATATCTATATTTAAAAACATAAAAGACACTACACAGCCCTTTGAAAGGCATGTAATGCACATCCTAGATAGGATAAGAGAGGGGGCATCGAAAGAGACTATAAAAGAAATCCGCACCGAACGAGATAAGACAAGGCGAAACGAACTCAAGCAAGACCTACCCGCCATATGCTTCTCAGGGATATTCAAGAAGAGAGCAGATAATGCCCTAATAAAGCATAGCGGCTTGATGTGTTTAGACTTCGATGGTTACGATAGGCAGAAGGAATTGCTGGAGGATAAGGAAAAGTTTAAGCAGAATAAGTTTGTTTACTCAGTGTTCCTGTCTCCATCGGGAAAGGGTCTTAAGGTATTGGTGAAAGTTCCAGCTGATGAAAGCAATCACAAGAACTACTTCAATAGCCTTGAGAAATACTTCAAGTCCGATAAGTTTGATAAGACGTGTAAGAACATTAGTCGTGTATGCTACGAGTCCTATGACCCCTTGATTCACATCAATGAGAATAGTTCTGTTTGGGATAAGGTCGAGGAGGATAGCTACACGGAGATGATGAAGAACAGGGACAAGCCCTCGATACCAATCACGGATGAAAACAAAATAATTGACATACTTGTGAAGTGGTGGGAGAAGAAGTACCCAATGGTAGAAGGGCAAAGGAATCATAACGTCTACATATTAGCGGCGGCTTTTAATGATTTCGGAATAAATAGGAGTCTCGCCGAGTTCTATTTACGTCAATATGCAGCAGAAGGTTTCAATGAGGATGAGATAATGAATACCATAGTGTCGGCATATAGTCATACTGCTAAGTTTGGTAGTAGATACTACGAGGACCAAGACAAGATGCAGTACGTAAGGGACAAGATGAGGTCTGGAGTGTCCAAGAAAGAGATACGATGCACTCTTGAGCCATTGGAGGAGAAGGGCGTGGATATTGACGGCATCATCAGAACTGTTGAGGAGGAACAAGAGGAACAGATGTTCTGGACTAAATCGGACAAGGGTAAGGTTACTATCATACCCCTGTCGTTTAAACTGTTCTTGGAGGATAGCGGGTTCTATAAATACAATCCTGAGGGTAGTAAGAACTACGTCTTTGTGAAGGTTACTAATAACTTGATTGACCATACCTCAGAGAAGGAGATAAAGGACTTCGTACTGAACTACGTTCTTGAGCTGGAGGACTTATCGGTTTACAACTACTTTGCCGAGAGTGTTAAGTACTTCCGTGAGGAGTTCCTGACCCTTCTCTCATCTATCGATGTGTACTTCATTGAGGACGAGAAGGACTCAAGCTACCTGTACTATCGCAACTGTGCGGTCAAGATAACCCCAAACGATATAATACCTATAGACTATATGGACCTGGGCGGTTACGTATGGAAAGACCATGTCATTGACAGAAACTTTCTGATGTGTCAGCCAAGAGGTTGCGACTTCAAGACGTTCGTGCACAACATATGCAACAAGGACGAGAATCGTATTCTATCCATGGAGTCCACCATTGGCTTCCTGATGCACGGGTACAAGAATATGTCCTACTGCCCAGCAGTAATACTTAATGACGAGGTGATAAGCGACAACCCCGAGGGTGGCACGGGTAAGGGTATTGTAATGAATGCCCTATCTCAGATGAAGAAGCTGGTCACTATCGACGGCAAGTCATTTACGTTCGAGCGTTCGTTTGCCTATCAGCTGGTATCAGCAGATACTCAGATACTATGCTTTGATGATGTACGCAAGGCGTTTAACTTCGAGCGATTGTTCTCGGTGGTTACTGAGGGGTTAACGCTAGAGAAGAAGAACAAGGATGCAATCAAGATACCTTTCAAGAAGTCACCTAAGATTGCCATCACAACCAACTACGCCATCAAGGGGAAGGGTAATTCGTTTGAGCGACGTAAGTGGGAGTTAGAACTTCACCAACACTATAGCAAGGAATTCACTCCATTGGATGAGTTCGGTAAGTTAATGTTTGGCGATTGGGATGACGATGAGTGGTGTGACTTCGATAACTATATGATATCGTGCCTACAGATGTATATGAAGGATGGCCTTATCAAGAGTGAGTTCGTTAACCTAGCTATACGTAAGCTTAGCGCTGAGACCTGTCACGAGTTTATTGAATGGTGCGGTTTGATAGACGGGTCAAGACCATCAGAACTTCTTACGTCCAACATGAGGCTTCGTGCTAATGAGTTGTACATGAGGTTTACTGATGACTATCCTGACTTCGCACCTAAGGCCAAGATGTCTGTATCTAGGATTAAGTTCCACAGGTGGCTCAGGGCTTACGGCACGTTTAAGTATTCCAATATAGAGGAGGGTAAGGACATGGATGGTAAGTGGATTTTGTTTGGTAACAAAAGCAATGATGATGTTCCGTTTTAGGCACTACCAGGAGGACATAATAAGCAGGGCTACTGATATGGTAAAGTCTCATGGATTTGTATATCTAGCGATGGAGGTTAGGACGGGTAAGACACTTACCAGCCTAGGCATATGCAAGGAGGTTGGAGCAAAGAGTGTTCTGTTCTTGACCAAGAAGAAAGCCATCAGTTCAATACAAAGCGATTACGACATGTACGCACCTGGTTACGATATCACGGTGATTAACTACGAGTCGATGCACAAAGCCCCTCAAACTAAATGGGATGTTGTGGTTTTGGATGAGGCTCATGGACTTGGAGCATTTCCTAAGCCATCTAAGAGAGCCAAGGCGGTGTTCACACTCATCAAGAAGACGGGAGCAAAGGTAATTTTACTTTCGGGAACACCCACCCCTGAGTCCTATTCACAGATGTTTCATCAGGTGTATGGCATCCCAGGCAATCCGTTTTCAGAGTTTAAGAACTTCTACAGATTTGCAGACAGATATGTTATAATCAAGGAGCGTAACTTGGGGCATCATAAGGTGAAGGACTACAGCGGGGCAACCAAGGGGACTATGGAACTCATGAGGCCGTACATGATATCGTTTTCTCAGAAGGATGCTGGATTTGAGGTAGACACTCAGGAGAACGTGCTTAGGGTTAAGATGTGTGACAGGACATACGAATTGATAAACAAGCTCAAGAGAGACCTTGTTATTGAGGGCTCCGAGGAGGTTATATTAGCCGACACCTCAGTTAAATTGATGAGCAAGATACATCAAATGTGTAGCGGAACCATAAAGTTTGAAAGCGGCAAGAGTATGGTCCTGGACTACAGCAAGGCTGAATTTATCAAGGAAAGGTTCAAGGGTAAGAAGATAGGCATCTTCTACAAGTTCAAGGAAGAACTGAGCGCCCTTAAGAAAATATTTAAAGACAACCTGTGTACCGAACTAGATGAGTTCAATGGCACAGATAAGAATATCGCATTGCAGATTGTAAGTGGCAGAGAGGGGATAAGCCTACGAGAAGCGGATGCGTTAGTTTACTACAACATAGACTTCAGTGCTACATCGTACTGGCAATCTAGGGATAGGATGACCACTAAAGACAGGCTCAAGAATGATATCTATTGGGTGTTTGCTGAGAAGGGAATCGAGACCAAGATTTACAAAACGGTTAGTGGCAAGAAGGACTATACATTATCTCACTTTAAAAAAGATTTTTTATGAAACCACAAACATTATTTGCAGATGGCTTTGACAAGGCCATTCTAGGGGTTAACGACGAATGGGTTGAACTGCCAAGGATTATATATTCAAAGATAAAAATGGTAGACATACTTATGGAGGAGGGCATGTCTCACGAGGATGCTGTTGAGTATCTTGAGTACAACGTGTGGGGTGCTTACGTGGGCAAGGGCACACCAATATATGCTAACGACTTCAATGGGGTCAGCAGAGAGGAGGTAGAGGAGTTACTGGAGATGATGACTTCTTCTGATGACACTGATTAGGAACGTAGACCATATAAAGCAGCCTATTGACTTTACTGGGCTACAGAATGGAAAGCTACATCCAACGGACATTGATGCCGTGTTAGAGTTCAACAATGAGGCTATCATATTTATGGAGCTGAAGGATGTAAAAAGCTCAGGAATACCAACAGGACAAAGGCTAGTTCTTGAAAGGCTTGTTGATTCGTGGCACACATCTAAAGCCATAGCCATGCACATCGTGCACAATCAACTAGGGGTTGACCCAATAAAGCTGCACCTGTGCGACGTAGTGTCCTACTATATGGACGGAGAGTGGCATAATACACATAAGAATGTGAAGGATGCGCTGAATGGATTGGGTAATTTCTGGGGTATTAAAAAGCTTAAATTCTAGTATCTTAAGGTATGCGAGAGCAACAGATACAATCAAAAAGAATTAAAGAACTCGAAGCTGAAGGGTACTATGTTATTAAACTAATAAAAACCAACAAGAATGGGATTCCTGACCTCATTGCGATACCTCCCAATACGGATGTATTATTTTCTGAAATCAAAGCTAAAAATGGAAAATTATCGAAACTACAAGAATACAGGCTCAAAGAGCTCGAGAGACATGGATGCAGGACTGAGGTCTATGGTTCAGATAAACGACTTCATTCTAGAGAAGCTAATAGGGATGCCGAGGGAGGTGAGGAACTCAGCAATAAAGCTTGTGGCTTCTAACTTTGATTCATTAAATATAACAGAAGAGCATCCAGAGCACGTTGGATTTATCGTTAAAGATGAAGATAATAACGACATATTCATGGAGATGGAGTATTTTAACGACGGCGATGAGCCGTTCTTCATCATGAACATGGATGAGATAACATCAGACGAATATTTAGATTACTTAAACCAAAATAAAATTATAAATGAAATTGAACAGGACGAAAGCATTCGAAACAGTACGGAATCAGATTGCTGAAATAAACAACCTAGATGTAGACAATCTATTAAGCAAGACAAGAAAGCACGAACTGGTTCGAGTCAGGTGTATGTCTTACAATATATTGTACTATAAATATGGGGCAAGTCTTTGCGAGATAGGTAGACTTTTTAATAGGCATCACGCCACAATTATACATGGACTAGAAACCCACAAAAGTCTTTTAACTACTGACGAGACGTACATAAGTGATTATGGTCACACAGAGAGTATGATTCAGAGTGGACAAGAAACAAGCTCAAGAACCAGGGCTATAGGTATACTAGAATCACTAGAATCGTTCACAACAATAGGCAAAAAGATAATGTTTGTTGAAAAGTTGCTAGAATCTTTTGATAATAAGTCAATAAATTGTGACAATGAATCAGAGCATAGAGTCTAAGATTGACAAGATAATCGGATATAAGACTTGGTCTGACAGGCGCAAGATAGACGCGCTGTTGGAAATGGATTGTATTATGTATACAAATCTAGGCCTTGATTCCACAAAAGAAGAAACTAAAAGCGTCAAGGTGGCATCTAGAAAGATATACAAGGGTGTAGGCAGGATAGATAAAACTTTAGGCGATACTATGGTCAGGGCAATGGATAAGTAATGATACGACACGCACACAGGTTTCTACACATATTGACGACAATGGAAGAACTTCATGACCTTGTTAATGAGCTGTATGAGGCCTGGGCGGATGAGGATTATGAATCGGTTGAGGTGCTCTGTGCCAAAATTACCGACATAGTGAAATCCATCGAAAATGACTGAAGTTAGGCCTAGACTGAGGGGGCAAAAACTAGCCGCCTACAATAACATTACAAGCAACGAGAAACGTTTGCTAATCGTGGGTGATATTCACGAGCCCTTCTGTCTACCAGGATACCTTGATTTCTGTGTAGAGACTTATCAAAAATTTAACTGTAATGCCACCCACTTCTGCGGCGATATTATAGATAATCACTATGCCTCATATCATGAGACAGACCCCAATGGACTCTCAGGAGGGATGGAGCTTGACTTTGCGATAGAGAAGGTTCAGGAGTGGAGTAAGGCATTTAAGACCGCCACGGTTTGTATTGGCAATCATGACAGGCTCATAGCTCGCAAAGCGTTCTCATCTAACATACCAAAGGCTTGGATTAAATCCTACAACGAGGTGCTTGGCACTAACTGGGATTGGCAGCCACGCTTTGTTATTGATGGCGTACAATACGTACATGGTGAAGGAGGGACTGCTCGCACTAGAGTAAAGAATGATATGATTAGTTGCGTGCAGGGACATATTCACACTCAATGCTATGTCGAGCACCTGTGCGGTCAGGATAAAAATATTTTCGCCATGCAGGTGGGTTGTGGCATAGATAGGGAAAGTTATTCTCAGGCTTATGCTCGCAACTATAAGAAGCCAGCTATCGCCTGTGGCGTGGTCATAGGAGGCCACACCGCCATCAATGTGATGATGGACTAGTTACTTAAGCTTAGACTCAAAGTAATTCCTTTCCGATTCCCTAGTAGCGTTCTCCGAAATGTAATCTATTATAGCCTGTCTTGTTAGCGGCGTATTATTTGTATACCTTCCGTAAACATCGCTCGGACTAACGCTCTTGTCCTCCTTATTGAACTCTTTGTTCCACTCATCAGGATACATCTCAAACATTATAATCTCTTCCATAAGATTATATTTTGAGTTTCTTCCTGAGTCGTAAATCATTATATCGTTTATAGCGTCAGGGCCACTTACAAAGTAACTATCATTTATTACCTTCTTAGATAGAGATGGCTGAGGCGCTTCAAAATCTTCAACAACCTCTTCTTGTTTTGGCGGTCTTATTTCTGATTCAAAGAACCTGTCTCTTATTTCATCTAATTCACTTTGTACAATGGTGTTCATTACAGGCCCAGAGACAAGCAGGTTGGCAACGGTTAATCCTGCTTGAGTTTTAATGTCTTTTTCTAGTTGAACCACCTCTGATTGAAGCTCAGATATCTCCTTTTCAGACATATTTTTCGTTTGCTCAGGGTCTGAAAGTTTATTTTCTATTCGCTGTCTTTTAGCCCTCAGCATCATAACATCCTCACCTCTAGACAATAGAGGGTCTCCAATTGGAAGTAAGAGGTCGATAACTTCTTGAGCCACGTTGATTTCCTTGCCTTCAGACATATCGTCTGTTAGTTTTGAGAGCTTAGAGTATAGCACCGAGTCTTTGTATCCACGATACACTTCATTTTCATCTAATACACCGAGCTTTCTTGATATATACTCCTCTCCTAGAAGCATATTTATACCCATATTCATGGCTTGAGAAGACAATCCACCGCCGCCTCCAGTTATAAACTGGAATAAGTACTGTCCCAATCCTTTCATTCCGTACTCAATGAATGCATCATCTTGGTTTTCTTCCCAAGCCTCTGCTTTGTCTCTATCAACATAGTAACCTGCTGTTCCAGGTCGAACATCGGCTAGCTCCCTAATGTCTTCAGGTACGTCTCCGTACTCATCAAAAATATAGAACTCACCATTACCGCTAAGCCTTCCCTTCTTGATGCTTTCTTCTTCATCATCTCCACCCAAGAACCCTGGCAACTGGCTAGCTAGTTCACCCATAATAGCCGTGTAAGCAAAATATCTTACCCCACTACCTATTATTGCTCCTGTAGCTTCAGCCTTGCTCATCTCGCCTTCTTTTAACAACGCCTGAATACCCTGAATCGCTGTCTCATGCTCATATCGAGCGAAGTTTCTCATGAAGCTATTAGCCTTTCTTAGGGTACTGGGTTCTCCTTTCTTGAAGTCCCCCTTGAACGCCTCAATACCTGAAAAAGCAGTTTTAGTTGCAGACTGAGCAATAGACCTTCTATCGGCAAATTGAGTGGCCCTCTTGAGTGCGTCTGCATTCTGTCTCATATACTTCTCATCGTTCGATATGATTTTTTCATAGTCAGGCTTTTTGCCCGTTATACTCTCAAATTTAGAATCGAATGAGCCAGTCCAAACAGGAAGCCCTACTGCCATATCAGGAGTTGACATCACCATATCGGCGGCCATTGTTGGCAATCCAGTGACTGCGTCAATTATTTCTCCTGTGGTGCTCTTTATACCTAGGGAGCCTGGCCCTGATGGTGCACCTCCTGTTGCTATCGCTATATCACTTGGGCCAGTAAGTCTCTGAACTTGAGTAGACCCCAAGTTGCTAAGTATGTTTGCCATCTTACCATCCTTCAATAGCTTGTTTTTTCTTATAACACCAACTCCTCTAGAGGAAGTCTTTGGAGTTTTAAGACCCGCCATGCCAAGGTTGGATAAAAATTCCGATATTGGTCTTTTGAAGTTCGCAAGTCTTTGTGAAACGTTAGCTGAGAAAGCGAACCCTAATGCTTTGGCGCCAAAACTAGTTGAGCCTTTCTGAGCTCTTAGGACTCTGTTTTGTGTTTGCTCAATTGTTTCTTTAAGGCCCATCAGTTTTTTGTACTGCTCGTCTTTTTCATACAGAGACCTGTCATCTTCATACTTATCTCTAATTGCTTGAAGAGATGTCTCCATCGTTCTGTTAACCTCAGAAATAGATGGAGTCATGTGGTAGTCTACAAGTGTGTTAGCTGCTGCATCGTATGCGGTTAATACAGAATCAAAGTTTATAGACTTCAATCCACTTGTTCTTTGATATTGAGTACCACCTCTTGTTCCAATTGTTTGCGCATCGAACTTCCTAACGAAGTCATCTGCACTCTCTTCTTGACCTCCCTCGACCTTGTGTCTTGTGTAGTCAACATATGACTCGGCACTGCCTCCTCTATACAAGCTTGCAGCAGATAGAGAATATGGAGAAAGCTCACTATTTACTTCAGATATAATATCAAAAGCTTTGATTTCGTTTTCAGAAATAGCCCCATCTTTTTTCATGGCGTCTAATCCCTCCTCAAAGCTTACACCCTCAAAGTACTTTAGCTTGTCTTTTACTCTTTTTAGAATCTCAGCTTCTTTAGGGTCAACCTTAGGGTCGTTTATTCTTTCGTCTATCCACTCTGCGGCTTCAAAAACTTTGCTATCTCTCATGCCTGGATTCATCTCCCACTCCCTTTGCAGCTCCAGGGCTTTTACTAAGAACCTAGATTCTCGCACCCTGTCTGCATTTCTAGTTCTAACACCCTTACCCTTTAATCCCTTAAAGTCTCCAAGAAGGTTACTTGCTTCTTGAAGTTTTGATTGGAACTTGTTTAGGTCAGCTTCGTAATTTTCAAAGCTAGAGTCTAGCTTACCCCATGTTGCATTATATACTGAGCTGTCATTGAAATTTCCTAGAAGCCTATCAGTAGCTATTTTAGGATTCAGCCTTAGCATTTGATTGTATTGGCTTTTTTTGCCTGAGCTAAACTTTCTAACGCCAAGCCCTCTAATTCTTGAGCCAAGATTTAATATTACGTCAGAAGCACTAGTCTTTCCGCTCGTTTTGTTTAGTATATCCCTAGAGGCCCTGTTAGCTTTTATGTCCCTTGCTAATCTATAGGCGTTGTGAGTTATAAACCCATTTTGAGCGTTAGTTAAAACATCTACAAGAAGCGCCTGCTTTTTTAACGGAAGAGCATCAAAGTCCTCTTTTGACATTGTCTGTAGGTCTATAAACACATCTCTTGAGTCCTTGTTTGGTATTCGGTCAATTATATCCTGAATATATGACTCGCTTGGAACCTTAGCCACCCCTGTAGCTGGAACATCCCTTTCGTAGAAGCCAAGTAGAGGAGCTGCTTTATCAAAATACATCGCACTCATTTCAGCCTTTTCCTCAGGGCTCATTTCGCTTTCTTCCTTTTTAGACTCGGACAACTCCTCCTCTACCTCTGAAATATTGCTCAATATAGATTCAACCTGTCTTATCATAGACTCCCTATCACCAAGATTAATTTCTCCTTTTCTCTGAGCTAACCTTTCTGCTATTTTTATCTGTCTATCTAAGAATGTATGAGTTATATCATCTCTTGATACGCTTATCTCCGTTCCATCCTTAAGCTTTAAAGCAACTCCGTCGGCATCTGACACGATGACCTCTGCATCAGCCCCATCGTAGAAAATCGTCTCCCCTGATATTAGTGGAGCCTCTTCCATTGATAAATCTGAAGTTGGTATATTGAATACCTGATTAAGCAATGAAGATACTAAGGGGTCTGCTCCGAGCTTATTGTTTTTAGATATGTTCTTTCTAGCCTTACTTATAGTTTCACGAGCAGCCTTAATCTTCTGATTGAACTTCTTATCAGATATCATCTTATCAATCTTAGCCTCAGCCTTTGCCGCCTGAGCCTCGTTTGTGAAATCTGTAGTGGTTAATATTCTAAGTAAAGACCTTGTTTGAGCGTTAGAAAGCATTCGAGGCAATGAGAGGGTTGCGTCCTTAAGTAGCTCTATTGCAGCCACTCCCGCCTCTCTGGTGGCCTTTCTGCCAGCTCTACCTGCTCTTTGCTCTGCCCTGTATTGGTCTTTTAAAGCCTTGAATTGGTCAACTAAAACCTTTCCTTTATTCTGGTTGATAATCTTGGCCGACTCCATCTCCACTCTAGCCCTAGCATCTGCATTGGTCATGTCAGTCCTGGCGATAAGGTCGTATATTCTTTTTACTTGAACGGGCGTTAGGTAAATGCCGTCCTCTTTAAACTGCTCATTGATTTTGGCAATCATATCTCGCTCAGCCTTCTGCTGTTCACCTACAGCCAACTTACCCGCCTTCTCCTGAATCTCTAGCTCTCGCTTCATCTGTTGATACGAGTCAATAACTATCTGCGTACCACTCATTTTTTCTGGTCGACCCTGGGCCTCAGTCAAGCTGACACCCATTTCGTTTTTGACCATATCTATGATTTGGCCTTTAGTTTCTGAGTTTCCCTTCCGATACGCTCTTGTGCCTCTAGCATACGCCAATGCATTCACATACTGCTGCTCCTCCAAAGTGCCGCCCGTCTCAATGGCTTTAAGTTCATCCCACCTACCTTTTGTTTTCTCGATAACCTCTCTAATCTCTGATTGAATTCTTGAGATAGGAGCTCTCTTGTCTGATTGGCGAACAATATTTTTTTCAGGCTCTCTGCCCTCTATGCCAGCCTCTAATTCTTCGACCCTAGCATCAACAATGGCTTTCATTTCTATCTGAGCCTGCATGTCTGCTTGCGTATCAACGTTGGATTGAACGCCATACTGGTCAATACGAATAGGTGAGCGCATCTGCTCAAGCGAATCATTGATAGTGCTGACTAGGTCTGCATCAACCTTGTCGTTTTTATTGACGTATTGCTTGTAAAGGTCTATGGCTACCTTAGGCTCAGATAGAGTGATAGCCTCTTTATATTCTTCATACGTAACATCTTCACCTGCCTTCACCCGCTCTACGATGTTGTCTATGTCCTCGTTTTTAGCGGTCATCGCCTGGGATATGACTTCATCTGATTGTTCAGATTGAATCATAGACTTTAGCTCTGAAAGGTCTCTACCTCCAAGATATTCTTCTACGGATTTCCCTTCAAACTCTGCGCTTCGCTCTATCGCTTGGATGAGCGCCTGATGAAACTCTGTCCCACCCTGTCCTTGCTCAACGGCAGCTCTCTCAGCCTCTGATATAAGTTCTTGCCTTCTTTCTTTGCCGACGTACCTTGATTCGACTGCTCTGTTTGTTGATTCTTCATATTCTATATTTTTTTCGTCTAACTTTGCTTCCAAGTTAATAAACTTTTGCTCGAATTCAGCATCTTGACCCATAGAAAAATCCAAAACAGTTATTTCTCCTGTAGATTGGTTATATGTAAAGTCAAATATATCACTCTCTCTTAGTGCATCTAAGACGTCTTGAGCGGAATCGGGAGACGTTTTAATTGATAGCTCATTAAAAACACTTTCTCCGTCTGGGTTTGCATCTGTATATTGACCAGCAATAGTGGCTTCTTGAACCTCAGGAGCATTCGCACCTAAAACGGCAGCAAGCTTTTCGACATCTTCAAGGCTTTGATTACCATCAACCTGAACAAGGAAAGAAACCTCTTGAATCTTGTCACCGTTCTCATGTACAAAGCCGCCTATACCTTCCTCTAAGGATACGATATCCATACCCATTGAGGCCGCATTGTTCTTAATGGTTTCAATCGCTTGATTGTACTCATCGGTTTGTCTTAAAGCATCTGCGTCTTCAACGGTGTTTATTGTTGTGCTGAAAAACGGAGCTACGTTTATCTTAATAGGACCTCTTTCAATCATAGGTCCGCTTACACGCCGAGAAGAGCCCATTGACTCGTAACCCTTGTTTATTATATCTACTAGTTTTACCGCCACAGTAGGGTCAATTTCATTAAAAGTTTTCCCTTGAAACTTTAGCCACACTTCATTAAACTCTTGGTATATCTGCTCAGCAGCCTGAGGGTTGTTTTGATTAACAAGAGATTCTAGAATCGCTTCTGTTTCCTCATCATTAATCTCATCAATTCCCTTATTCAGGTATTTCATTTTAGCCTCAAAGCCTGCCTTAGCCCTTTCAGATTTCTCAAGGCTCTCACGACGAAAAGCATCAAAGTTTTCTCCAGAAACAATGTATTGCTTCTTACCTAATCCAAGTGGCCCTCCTCTTTTAACGGTATAATCGATACCCTCTGGTGGGACTTCATTAAACACGTAAGACCCATCTTGCTGCCTATTCGCATTTTCTAGAGCCCTTCTAATATTATACTCCGACTCACTAAGGTCTAAATCTTTCTGAGCACCTAAGTCGTCGTCAAGCTGTGCGGCCATAGCCATGCTTCGTTCTCCTTCCATAGTTACCACCTGCCCCACTGGCTTGCCAGTAGCAACATCACCAGCCATTGCCTTAATAAGAGATATAGCATCCTCGTCTGTGTTGACCTCGTTTATCAATCCAAACTTAGATGCCAACTTATTAAAGAAGTTTGCTGACTTGTTCGTTACTGACTCAGTATTAGTGTTAGCTGAAACAATACCAAAGAACTGAGATACCGCCTCCTTGCTTATATCGCCAGACTCATACTGAGACACAAACGATTCTAATTGAGCCTTAGTATCTGCATCGACATCGCTCATAATGTCGTTAGCAAGCTCAACCATGTCTACCTTGACCGCTTGGTCATTATTCATAGAGTTAAATACTACCGCCTCGAATACCTCGTGGCCTACAGTAGTCTTGTCTGCCCTAGCGGCATTAATATGGATTACATTGAACTCTGGGTCAAAGGCTCCTTTCGCCTTTATGCCCGTAGCAGCAATAAATGAACCCTCATTAGGGTGAATCTTAAATTTAACCTCAGGAAAGCTTTTCGAAAGCGATGTTGCCGCTGCCTCCACCTGAGCATCAAATCCAAGTAACTGATTTTCATCAGCCTTTGTCTTTATATCTAAGTCAGTGACTTGGTCGATATACCTCAGAGGGTCACCTATTTCTATGGTAGCCTTTCCGAATATTGTAGCCTTCGCTTTTTGGTCAGCCAAAACATTAGCCGACGCATTGTCTTTGCCTGAGATGTATACCAAGTCTCCGTTGTTATACCCGCTCTCTAGGTAGTCAAACATCTGCTCTTTACTTACAACCTCTCCATTGATAACATAGTCATTGTCCTTGATGGTTTCTTGATGTTTCTTATTCACACTCATCAATCCCTCTATTTGCCCATTGACATCTTCTAAATCTTTTTCATATCCCTCAGGCTTGTTTTCCTCAAGGAACAATCTCTTGTTGTCTAGAATTAAAAATGAGCCTAAGGCCTCAGGGTTCATGTCAATGCCATTTAGCTTTGCCATAGACCGATACACCTGCCTGTTGGCATTAACTAGTTTAACGGCTTGGTCTAGGTTAACAATGCCATTCTTAGTGTAAAGCTTAACCAATGAGCTGAATTCATATGGATTGTTTGCCATCATCATAGCAAGCGCACGATTATCGGCTAGGTCAACATTGTTACTACCATTGGTTGCCTTAGACATTAATCCTCCAGACAACAATATGGTGGCATTTTCTATGTTGCCCTCTACAGTCTGAAAAGAAGATACGCTTTGGCCCATATTGCTACTGTACTCAAGACCTGAAAAAGCCCTTCCCATATCAAGGAAAAGGGGCTCTAATAATTTCTCCTCAACTAATTCAGAGGAAGCAGCGCCAATGGGTCCAACTCCAAACGCTTTGCCTATACTCAGTCTTTCAATAGATGGCATGAACCTGTTTGCAACACCTATGGATGTAGCATATATTGCCTTACTAAGCATTTGTTGTGCAAAAGACTCGTCCCTGTTCAAGTCGTTCAGTGACATTACGAACGAAGGGATAGCTAGTTGCGTTATTTGGGAAGCGGCAGGAGACAAGAATTTGGCTGCCTTTGGTAAAACATAACCTACGCCCTTTGACGCTCCCATAAAGAAGAATAAGCTTGCCGTGGTGTTTAGTATAGTGTTTGTAATCGTACCTTCATACCCTGTCGTCCCCTCAGTAGGGTCTACCATTGTATGCGACAACATAACATTACCTGAGGCGTCGCTGAATGCTAATGGGCTACCATTTAGTGCCACATAGTCGCCTTGCTTTGTAAACTTAATGTTTGCAGGGGCCATATCCCTTACATTAAAGAAGCTGCTGTTTACGCCTATTGCGTTCCTATAATTAAACAAGGTGGCCTTGTCGTCGGTAAAAGCAAAGAGCCTGTATACATTATTTATGGGGTCTACAAGATTGTTTATAGTCCTTTCTGCCAACACGTCAAACCCGCCAGGAGAGCCGCCTGTAACCTCATTTCCCGTCACAGGGTATGGGTTGTTCTTAAATGCACGTTTAAATTTCCTTAAAGTATTGTTGTCCATCTCTGGATAAGTCTCCTTTAAAAACTTTACGTAATTATCCTCGTTAACCTCCGCATTACCATCAAGGAATGCTAGCTTAGAAAAATGAAACGTTGATGTGAATGTAGCCTGTCTAAACACCTTAGAGGCATCTTTATTTTCAAGGATGCCATCTATAAGTGCAGGTGTATAGTTTAACCTTCGATAAAACATTTCATCATCAGCTATAGAATTTACAAGTGCTCTCTGAAGGTCTAGCTTCTCAGCACTCATGGTATTACCAAAATCATCCAACATTGGCGTCCCATCTTCTAGCGTGTAAACCTCTCCTAGGTCAATCACACTAATGGCCTCTAATAAGTTTTTATAGTAGTCAGTTACAAATATTCTAGCAGCTAACTCTTCGTTAAAGTCAGCAGTAGAGTCTGCGAGCATTTGTTGGTTTTTAGCGCCTTGAGGGCCGTCAGTTAAAAAGGGAAGATATTCATCAATCATCCCGTAAAT
>Ga0208667_1000349_pt1 | contig 20715 bp, 17 predicted proteins | sample 11BtaG_FD_184085 | JGI IMG/M metagenome (GOLD analysis project Ga0208667, IMG submission 184085) | Marine viral communities from the Subarctic Pacific Ocean - 11B_ETSP_OMZ_AT15265_CsCl metaG (SPAdes) (version 2) | ecosystem: Environmental > Aquatic > Marine > Oceanic | place: Pacific Ocean... | reverse complement strand
TCGCCTATTAACGAGTATTTTAGTAGTCTAGATATTGTCTTTGTCTACTAAAATACTCGTTAATAGGCGTCAATATTTCGAAGTCTTTGCTCCTCTTCATAATTCTTTCTAAGACTTCGACGCTGCCTAATTGTTTAGTCATACTAATTCGGTTTTTTGTCTCTTCTTTGTGCTTCTTTCCCCAAAAGCTATTACTTTCCCCACTCATCCCTTTTACTCTAAAATCTGTCTCTTTTGTTTTACCTTTATTCCAAGACTCTGCTTTTCCTCCTTTTTTGCCACCATTACTCATAGCTATACCTGCGCAGTTTTTACAATACTTCTTAAAATCAAAAGCAACGTATCTAGTCTCTACTCCGCACTTTAAACATCCTTTATAATCACTTCTTAAATACTTTTTAGTATAATCTTTACTACTTATTTTATGTGCACTTTTCAAATGATTGCTAAAGCTTTTGCCTTCACCTTTAAAATCACAAATTTGACATATCATTTTGTTATTACTCCTTTGCGCGGTGTTCTTATATTTAATATATATAATTATTAAAAAATTTACACAACAAAAAAGCCGCAAAAAGCGGCTTCTTAGGAAATAACAAAATTTCTTGCCTAAATCAATAGGCTTTTATCACATCAGATGACGTTCATGTCGAGACATGTAACTGTGCCGTAGAAGTCAGCACGAACCATCTTCTTACCATAACGAGTCATAACGCCCTTACGTGGCGTGAAATCTTCTGGCTGGAAGATGGTAGGTGTAACGATAAGTGGTACGTATGGGGCGTAAACAAAGCCAGTCTCGAGGTAGCTGCCACCCTTGTAACCGACAAGGATCTTGTTACGTGGGAAGTAGGGGTCCTTGTAGACTGTGAAGCGGTTTGAAAGAGTTCCCATCTTCTCTGCACCCATGGTAAATGGTGCACCAACTTGACCGTCACCATCGAGGCTATAACTTGGGCGGTAGAGGACTGATGCCTCTAGCACTGTTGCAACGTCAGGAGAGACAACGATGAAGTTCGCTGAACCTCGGAGTGTCTTTCTGTGAATCTCATTAGCAACATCAATAACAGTCTCTGTAAGCGTCTCGTACCACTCACGAACTGTGCCTGTAAATGCTGGTCCTGGGTTAAGTGTTGAAGACCGAGCAATCTCTGCACCAGTACGCTTGTTAACGAACTTGCCAGGTGAGCGACTCCAGAAGAAGTTTGCACCCTTTGCACCAGTAAGGAGATCTCCGAGAATCTCACGGTCAATCTCAAGAGCAATTTGCTCTGAAAGAATCTGGGTAAGCTCTACCTCTGCATCCATTGAGTGGTATGCATTGAGGTCCTGCGCCAACTCTGGGCTCCAACGTGCTCTGAGCTTGCGTGTCTGTGCAGTCACAGGGATTGACTCGATCTTGATGTCAATCTCAGGAATCTCAGGCTGTGGATCTCCTGGGTTGCCCGCAGGTAAACCTGCTCCTCCGAAATCTGACTCAAAAGATGGCTTTCCTGATGCTTCACCACCTGCAAAGCCAACAGTATCTGCTTTAACTGCACTGACTTTTACAGCAGCGTCATGAGCGACTGCTGCAGCTCCATCAGATAGTCTAACAACAAACAGTACGACAGCGTCAGAGTCATTATTTGCATTTGCTGCGGCGCCGACGATCACGTCCTCAGCCAGCGGATCTATTACAAGTTTTCCAGACCGGTCAAATAAACCAATTTGAGTAAGTCTTCTAACATTTAATGCCTTATCTCCTGCTTGAACCTCAGAACTTAAAGCTGCAGTTCCATTTGCTTCAGTTAGAATAATGTCTTTAACTAGTGTTCTATCAACTGTAACTTCGAGACTATCCTCTAAAGATGTTAGTGAAACACCAAAGAAAGAATATGACTCTCCTTGATCGTTAATTCTATCTAAAATCTGTGGATCGTGTTGTAAAAGCTTTAAATGTGAAGATTTTGTTACGTCAATCTTCGTTCCATTAGCAGCATCTGCGCCAAATATTCCGTTTACGTCAGGAACACCTGTTAGATCGTGATTCACTCCGGCGGCGTCAACAAGTCTTTCACTAATGTCTGCTGCAACTGCCATTTCTTTGTGAGACTTTGTAAATCCGCTACCAACGAGGTCATATTGACCACCTATAGCATCAGCGCCTCCTTGAATTGCTTTGCCTGTTGGGCCGCCATAAATAGATTCCCCTTCTCCATAAGCGCCGTTGTTACTGCCGTAAGTGTAATCAAGGTAGAAGAGAAGACCGCTTGGGAGACTCATTGGTTGGATTGAGACTAGCTCGTTTGCAATAAGACCACCGAATACGCGTCGAACGATCGGGAATGCAATATTGGTGAAACCACCAACGTCGCCAGCGCTCATTGTGTTGCTCTCGCGAAGAACCTGTGCTGCCTGGTTCTCAAGGAGAGTTGCCATAACCTCACGGTTTACTTCCTCCATGCCTCTAAGGAGACCTGTGCGTGACCATTTCTCTACGAGGCGCTGATTTTGCTGGCCTACGTGGCGGTCTCTAATACCTTCTGTAAGTGTCTTAAGTGAAAAACTCATATGTTTTATCCTTTTATATTCTAATTAAAAACGTGTTAAATCTGATTACTTCTTGATACCAGCGAGAGTTGCCCAGCGATCAAGTGCTAAATTGCTGTTGCGTGGTTGCGCACTGCGAACAGGTGATGAAGAAGCGTTTGCACTTCTTCTTGTAACACTTTCACTAAGGCTTCTTTTACTGTTTCTTGAAGTCTTGTTGCTTATGAGCGACTTTGAAAGGCTTTCGAATAAGATCTTTGCCTCGCCAAGAGTCTTTGCTTCATCGAGACTCTCAACAACGTTACGCTGTTGTTTGATTGAAAGATCACGGTTCTGCATGAGCTTGTTAGCATAAAGGAGCTTTGCGTTAAAGAGGTTCATCTCTGAGAGTTGGCCCTTCATTCCTCGAAGAGCCTTTTTATACTGAGTAAGCTTGCTTTCTAGCATGCGATTCTTGCGCACAACCTTTGCAGCTTTATTTCTCATCTCATGAAGCTTGTTAAGTTCAACACCATCAACAAAGGCTTCACCCTCTAATGAACCACCACCGAAGTGTGAAGCCATATCTCTTGCTTCACCTTCACGAATAGCCTTCATCTTACCAATCTCTCTCTTAAGCATACTTTCATCGATTTCTAAATAACGGTCCCGACCACGGCGTCTAGACTCTGAGTACATCTCCTCTGACATTTCCTCTTCGTCAATGATCTCGTCCATCTCTTCGAGCTCATCCATGTCCATCTCAGACATGTCAGACTCGAAGAATCCTTCTTGTTCCAACCCTTCATCAGGCTCCTCTTCAAGGCCCTCTTCTTCTGACATAAGGCCTGCCATTTGAGCTAACTGCTCAACAGTAGTGTCTGGACTGACTTCACTACTTGATGAGTCATCATCTTCTAAGTCTAAGTCCATATCACCCATGTCGTCGTCTTCGGGGGCTTCGAGGTCTTCGGGGTCTTTGAGGTCTTCGTCGTCTTCGGGGTCTTCGCCTTCGTCGTCGTCGTCGGCTTCAAAGAGGTTCATTTCAAGTAAATCATCAAGTGACTCATCGAGGAAACGTGGTCCTCTTCTATTTCGTCGTGTTGACATATTATTTAACTCCTTCAATAGATTGTAATATTCTTTTATGATAGTTTTATCAGAATTAATTATACAGCTGCTTTTGATTAATTTTATTTCTTTAATAATATTTTTATGCAGAAGATTAATTCTTTTCTTGCTTTTAGCTGAAGTTTTTGTGCTTTCAGCGAGGATTGCTGCTTTTTTAACAGTCTTAAGTGACTCTTTTAATTCAGAAATTTTCTCTCTTAAAGCACTTTTTTTAGCACTATTAGTAATAAACTTAGACAAAATCCTTCTTGATTCTTCGTCTAATTTTACTTCACTAACAGTTTCAACAGCCTCACACTCTTCCTGTTCAAAGGCGTGATCTTTTTCATTATGCTCTTCTTCGTCGAGATCTTCATGACAATTGTCTTTTTCGCCCATAAGATTTTTTTCAACAAGCATCTTTATTTGAGGTGACATAGACTCAATTAATCTCTGCTTAACTTTTTGTTCAGCTGAGTTTTTTAACTGTTCAGCAGCCTCAATAGCTTCAAGGTATAAATTACTACTCATATATTACTCTCAATATTTTATATTACTTATATATGATTTAGAAATTTATTTTATATGTTTTTTGTTTCGACAATAATGAACTTGTCTTCTATCTTTCACAATTTGAGAATCTGAATGTACTAATTCCTCAAAAGTAGAGTAACCATTGTTAAAATATTCTTCAGCATTTTCATGATCTTCAATAGACTTTTCAATCCCTAATGTTTCACCACCATCTGTTGTTGGTTTGCCTGACTTTGAATAAGGGCCTAATTCAGGAGTTTTGGCTCTTTGTCCAATTCCCTTATGATCGGTTGCACGACTTTTTGAAGTTCTAGAGTTATCTAGCTTGTTTGTATGACTAGTCGAAGTATCAGTTGCATAGTGAACTCTATTTTTTTCGCCACCTGTATTTTTTGCCTTTGGACGACTTCTAACTGCAATGTTTCCACCTATTGTATACTCACAAAGTATCTCGCGAATATAATTCTCTAACATTACATTACCATTAGTAACTTTACCTGCTGAAAGGCCTATTACTGCAGACATATCTGAACCAATTCCACCCATATAACCAATAGATGTTCCTTTACGACTTAAACTGTCTGTTGCTCCTCTATGAAAAGACATATGTGCTTTTGAAAATATATCTGCTTCAAAGTCGTCAAATTCACTTTCAGACCCTCCTTCTTCAAAATCTTCTAGCTCATCTTGCGCTATTTCTTTATCCCATTCTCCGACTGGAGAACTTAAAGCATCTCCCATGCTCCAATTAGAACCTAAACCACTAGCAGGATGCTTGGTTAAAGAACCAATACCTAAACCAGTTCTACCATCATAACCAAACGCACCTCCCATGGCATTCGGGTTTGTACTTTCATTGCAAGTTGTCGAGTTTGACATAATAATTATCTTTTTTAGATAGGTTGTTCGTAGTCTATATTAGGATCGTTTAAAGGGCTTTTTGTTTCACCAAGAATAGGCTTGTTTAAGTTAGTACCATCAGATCTATAGTGTTTACTAAAGTACTCACCAATTCTAGCAGGTTCAGTTCCAGGTTCATTACGCTGGTCTCTCCAACCAAATCCTCTGTTTTCAAATTGTGAAGTAGATTGATCAGTATTAGTAAAGGTTGAATCATTAATGTTAGGTGCTATTAAGTTTGGTCCCTTAACATTTGGCAAGTCAGATTGTGACGAAACATCTCCGTAAACGTTAAAATTTCTACTATCTAGTAAAGTCAATTCAAAGTCTGGATTTCCAGGCTCCGTGAGAGGATTCGACATAATGTCCAATGTATTAAATTTTGCAACGCTAGACTCAAAAATGTTAGCCGGCATAGAAAATAAAGGAGTTGTTGATCTAGCAATCCCTTTTCCAGAAGCATTCGGGTTACTTAAGATTAGACCCTGTGAAGAAGTATCGTTATAAGCTTTTCTTTGTTTAACGATTTGTGTGTTAATTGCTGTTGCATTGACAAAGTCACTGCCAGATGTTCTATAACCTGCCATGAGAGTTTCCTTTCAGTTTATTGAAGTCGTTTTTTAAAATCAGATACCTTTAAGTATACGCTTGCGGAGCTCTCTCTTGACTTCCTGAAGACTCTTGAGCTCGTCGACTAGCGCTGATTCCTTGAGCTTGCACATCTGATAATAGTCCATGCATTTAGCAAGAGTGCCTGCATAGTCAGTTGCATTGACTTCGCGAGTTTTCTTGGGTGCGTCTGAAGGATGACGAAGCTTGAGCTCGAGGGTCTCATTGAGACGTGATCGCTCTTCACGAACTAGTCTACGAATAGTATTAGGTGTAATCTTTACAGTACGATCTGTTCTTCTTGACATATTTAATCTCCATGTTTGTGAAATTATGTTTTAAATTTAAGTATGTCAAAAAGATAAAAATTATTATTTATTTATCTGAAAATGCTAGCGCCGCCCAATTATTTGAAGCTCCTCCAAACATCTCCATTGGATCACTTTCACTTACAGCTTGACTATATGTATCTGCTGGTTTTGCTGTGAATTGGTTTGGTCTGTCTGCAGAGTTTTGTGCTTGCAATGTTGTTTTTGCTGTGTCTTCCAATAAAGACGCCATTATTGGATCGCTAGTTGCATTAGATATTACCTGTTTTGTGTTTTCTTTAAAACTTGCATTAACCTTCATTTGATTATTAAAGTTTGAATAGGCGTCATTCTGTGATTCACTAGGAATACTCTTGCGTGGTCGCCTTTCAATGTTTTCACTCAAAGACTCTGCATCCCCGCCGCTAAGGCCTTCTGCAAGTAACTCAACTAAACACTCTTTAACAATGCTCTTAAGCATGCTACGACTTACTTTTGCCATATTAATTAATCACCTAAAAATGTTTCTACAACTTCTGTAAATTCTGTTCTATCTATTGAAGTTAATCCTACCAATAACTTGCCTTCTATACCTGTAGGAGTAAAATATAAGTTTGTGCATCTAATCCTTAAAGGAACAGGATAAAACATTGATTGAGCATTATTATTGCCGGGTTCGGGTTTACTATTGTCTAAAAACTGAATTGTATTGTCTAAATGAATATCTTTTTTAGAAAATCCTGCTACAATACCCACATCGCTTGCAAATGTTGGAACAAATTGAATCCATTGAGATATTTTAGGAAGTTCAATAACTTTAACTTCTACACTTTCAAAATCATTGGCAATCAAATTGTCAGCTTTTCTTTCTGCTTCTTGAATACCTGCTACATTATCATTAACAAATACATCTGTAAGGACAACATTAGTATTTGTCATAGTAACAACACCATCTGTTGCTAAAGCTTCTCCAACAATAGTATTTTCAAGAACGCCTTTGTTTGCATTTCTACTAAATATAATAAATTTTGAAGTAGCATTTGCCAAATCTACTACATAAGGCACAGCACTGATTTGATATTCTGGTACAAAGTTATGTCCAACTGATCTTGGTATACTTGATATTGCCATTATTTCCACTCCAATATATCGTTAAATATTCTATCAATTCTATCAGACTTGTTAAATACTTCATTTATGAACTGCGTTGAAACCTCGCGGCCTTCTTTCATCATGAAAGCGCCAGGAGTACTTGGTTCACTTACGAAATCCCAACAAATAAGCTGAAAGTCGTCTTGCACAACCTGCGTATGACCTTCAGATCTTGTGCTACCTACACCACGAGAAGAAATACCTAAGGTGACACCACTTTCAACAAGTGATTGAAGTATTTTACCACTTGGTGTATTAAGTATCTCAACTGTCCCGTAGACAATGTTACCTTCCATATACGCTTCTTTGATGTTATGAGAAGCATTTTTAAGCTCTACAACAGAAGAGTCTGGGTGATCTAGCTCACCTAAAGCTCTGTTTTCTTGAATGAACTTTTGGTAGTTTCTAATTTCTCTTTCAAGGATAGCCTTTGGATAAACACGTCCATTTTGATTTAACGTTTCAGCCTTTTGCAATATACCTTTCATAATAAGAGGCGCGCCAGATTCTCTTTGCTCTTTTATTACTTTAGGGTCATATTCAAAATTAACCCACTCTGTAATTAAACGTTGTGTATTCACAGTATTACTCTCCTTGTATCTCTTCTTTTAACTTTTCAATAGTTAAAAACTTTTGAAGATTCTCTTTGTTAACAATGTTTACATTAGTATCCTGTATTTTAGAGAGAATTCTTGATCTTTTTTCAATTAAAATTCTATTATTACAACTCTTTAAATATGACTCGAGTACGTCTAGACAATCTGACTTTGATTTTTTAAAGGCTTCAATTAAAGCCTCCTCATTGTCATCTACATATAGTCCTATAAGACCCTGTTGACCAAAGTTAAGTGTAGACTTATATTTCTTATTAAATACTTCATTCATGAGTTGATAAGTTATTTTATCAACCTTTATAGGTTCAGAACTGGTTTTAGTGTCAACTGTCTCTGTTAACATTCCGTGTAATTTTATTTCGTACTCTGTCATTTTATCAAAATTATTCGTGCTATTTCGCCACTCATTCAGCAATGTCTGGATTGTTGCATAAGTTCTGTAACTTTCAACTTTTTCACTGAAAATAGTGCCTTTGCCAAATGTATAATTTAGGTCCTTGATAAGTAGAGACTTTTCTTTTTCAAGCCTATTACTATCAAACATATTATTACATGCTTTCCTAGCTTCACTAATAATTGAACTAGCCAATTGCTCCGGAGTGTTTTTTGTTGTAGCTAAAGCTTTAAAAAGCTTATACTCTTTATGAAGCTGACTTCCTTCACTGAAATGTTTTTTGATTATTCTTGTAGCCTTTTCAGCATTTGACTTGTCATCTTCAATAAGACTACCACAAACAAAATTAATTATTTGCTCGTAAATAATACCAACATTTCTTTTTTTATTGTGTGTTTTAGACATTTAGCCCTCGTCTTCTTCTTCAAATAATTTATCGTCTATAAGTATATCATAGTCATCACCATTAGACTCACGTAATAACTTATTTTTACTGCCAATATTTAATGTGTCTGACATATTTTCTATATCTTTAAATAATCTTGAGTTAATTTGTCTATTGATAAAGTTAGAATTGACTGTACTCTGTGGCATAACACTATCCATTAGACCTGAAGGTGAAAGCTCTTTGTTTAAATCTTTAGCCGAATATGGCTTGATTGGCTTTGTCATGTTTTGTGAAGGCGTTGTTTTTTGTATTCCTGACGCTTGAGTGCCTGTAAGTTTTCCTGTAGGATTGTGTTTAATTTTATAACTACTTCTTTTTTTGCTGACCTTATTGTTTGCTTTGATAGGGTTTGATGAATTGTCGTCATCTTCGTCTATGAGTCGTTCGATCTCTTCAAAATCTTCCTCAGACATTAATGTTCCTTTTTTAATCTCTCCTGCGAATAAGTCACCTAGACCTCCACCTGAATCTGGTGATCCTCCTGCGTCACCTTCTACGCCGCCGGATCCTCCTCCAAATATATCACCTCCAGCATCTTCTCCACCAATAGGTTCACCTCCCATACCTTGTTGTGCACTTTCTCCCTCGTCACCAAATACATTTTGAGAAGTTTCAGGAAGCTGAACTGTTTCGAGTTGCATGTCTCGAATTTTATCTTTTTCTCTTCCTTTTTCAATTCTTGCAATCTCATCATCATTAAGATCGATGATATGCTTTCTAATCCATTCACGGTCTACGAAACCTTCTGGAGCTTGTCCAGCAATTTCAAACTTTGTTCTAATTAGCTCCAGTTTTTGCTGCTGTGCAATACTTGATGGATTACTTAATTTAAGATCAAAGTCTAACAGGTTTTCTTCTGTGTACCCGTGTGTATACAAATGAATCATTGCAATCTTATTTAGCTCAGAAACAATTGTTTTTTGTATTCTCTGTATTGTTCTACTAAATCTAATGTCTTCTTGCGCAAGAGTAGCCTTTGCCCCAATGTCTTCGTCATAACCTAAATAAGCTTTAGGAATCTTAAGCGCTGCAAAAAGCTTCTTTTGAATATATTCAACGTCTTCTATTGCTGTAGTGTTTGAACCACCAGCAAGTGTATCAATTCTTGTTCCGCTCTCTCCACCTCTTACAGGTAGGAAATAGTCTTCGTCGACTGAAAGTGGGTTGTATCTTAAATCAACTTGTCCTGTTGTTTTATCGACTACTGCGTTCCTCTTAAGTGAAGTTTGTGCTTGTTCTAAGTAGTCAGCAATATTTTCAGGAGGTATGTTTCCTACATCTATATAAAAGACTCGTCTTTCTGGTGATCGAATTACACGATATACAAGCATTGCATCTTCAATTAAAATAAGCTGACGCCAAACTCTTCGTGCACCTTCTAAAACTGAAGATCCATATGGTAAAAATGCATCGTTACCAAGGAGTCTGAAGTGTGAAACTTGCCAGTTTTCTAAAACTTTGTTTCCTTGTGTAACCCATCTAAATCTTACAGCACCAGGGTCAGTTGGATCAAAGCCTTCTTCTCTTTCCATTTCTGCAATAGGAATAGGAAATGCATTAACTACTCCAAATTCTGGGTGAATATCGTTAAAAAGAAAAAAGTCTCCATACTTACAAAGATTTCTGACCCACATTGCTAAATTAAAGTCAATATTTAGTGTGTCATAAAACAGTTCATTAAGGATTTGTTTAATTTTTCTGTTTTCAGAGTAAATATGTAAAACATTGCCTTCAACATCAGGTGAGACGCATTCTTCTGAATAGATGTCAAGTGCAGACGAAATTTCAGGAGTTGCTTCCATCTCACTAAAGTCTGAATATCTTGCCATTCTATCATAAGAACCGTATGCACTTAGCGTTGCGTTATAGACATCACTATGAGCTTTCTTAAAAACTTCAAGAGAAGTCTTTGAGTGACTTGTTGATTGTAAAGCTTTAATTTTTCGCTTAACAACAGGTCCTGATCTAAATAGTTGTGTTAACTTTTTAAAAAGATTTGGATTTTTCTTGTCTGCCATTATTACTTCCTAGTTAGCCAGCTTAAGTCACCTAAAGGGTTTTTTCTGGATATGCCTTTGTCTCCTCCGAAACTCCTGTCAGGCATGTAAACGGGCATAAATGGGTTTACATGCGTCTGATTTGAGTTGTAAAACGGGGGTGATATTGTATTATCAACATTTGTATTGTTAACTTCCATGCCTCTAAGAATTGCATCTGCTTGTTGAATTTGTGTAGCTTTATATGTATCTGTATTACTCATTGCTATCCAACAACCAATTGCTAGCGACATTATTAGATCATCGTTGTAACCTTTCATAGCTCCAACTTTTTTACCATTCCAAACGAAAGTCTTAAGTTCTGAATATAACCTTCTAGACTTTGTGTCTATTTTATTGTTTCTTAATGATTCTTCAAAGTTAGCAAGAATTTTTTCTCTACTTTCTTTACTCGTAGTAAATCCTGCTTTTCCTATATTAGAACCTTCGCCATACAAATATCTATATTTTTCTTTTTCTGACGAAAAGTAAATATTCTTGTATTTAAGATCGTTTAATTTAACTAACATAGTATATCCATAAGCATTGTTTTCTGGACATATCATTGCTTCGTTAAATCTGTTAGCTATATCATAAACTACAACAGCAAATTGGTCAGGTGGTATTTTGCCTTTAAATTCAGCTGCAATTTTTAATTTATTTGTGTCAATGACATGAAATGTAGAATAGTCGCCGCTATCTCCTCGAGATATGTCCGCTGATATAATGTATTTGTGTTCTCTTATCGGATAATCCCAGTACCATATGTTTGATCCTGGGCCGCTTTTTTCCATAGGCTCTTGTGTTTGTATGCGTATATTTTCTAAAGCTTCGTTAGATAGAAACGTGTCGCCAGAAGATGAAAAGTCACAAAGAAGCTCTTGCGCAACCTGTTTCTTAGACATATTCTTGGTTTCTTTATCAAACCACTCATCAGCTCTTTCTGGATGTACATCCCACATTAGCTTAATAGGATTGAACTCGTTTTCTTTGCGATCAGCCTTCGTATATATTTCGTGGTATTGTCCTCCAACACCGTTCGGTGTCGAAAGAATAATTGCTCTACCTCCTGTTGATAGTGTTGGGTATAAACCCATCCATAACTCATCAAAGTTTCTTACAAAAGCAGCCTCATCGACAATCAGTAAAGATAATGCTTCTGATCGTCCAGCGTCTTCTGATGTTGGTACTGCTTTGATTTGTGATCCATTTGAAAACTCAACTTGTTGTTTGTTATTTGCTACTATTTGAGGAACTAATAGCCATTTTGGCATTGATTTTATATAAGTCTTTACTTTTCTTATAAAGTTTTGTGCAACTGCAAGTTTGGTTGCAATAATCAATATGTTTTTCTCTTTATAAAATGTAGCTTGCCAAACAGCGTACGCAGCTACTAGTGTTGAAAGACCTAACTGCCTAGACTTCAAAATAATATTAAATCTATGATCATTAAAGTCTTGAACACAATCGTCTTGAAAAGGAAAAGTTTTAAAAGGAATTAGACCTCTAAGTGGATGTTGTATCTTGAGATATCTATTCATAAAGTAGACTGGGTCTTTGCCACACTTTATGATTTCATTTATTTGACCATTCCTTGACTTCATGATTATTAAGCAATCTCAAACTTTTTTGTGTAGCTGTACTTTATTTTTCGAAAAGGGCTGTATGGGCTAACTGTCAATGTTTCGCAATTGTCAAATTCACCAATTGCTTTTGTTTGAAGATTTTCATTTAACTCAGACTTAAACTCAGACTTAATAATTCTAAGTCTTGATGCAATCATATCTTTTGATTCTTTTACTAGTAATGACATCTGCATTGTTAAATCAGAGTCTTTACCGATATTTAAAATTGTCCTATAAGAAATGTGTAACTCATTATTGTTGACAATTTTTGCAACAGTTTTTCTATCACCACCTTCTGACTTATAACTGTAGACATTGTCTATTGCGCTACCTAAAGCATTAATTGTTTTGTAATCCATAGTTTATAATTCCTTTTTTATACAGATATATATCTTATTAAGTATTAACTTGGTCTCCAACCTTTTTCCCATTTTTCTTTGTTTGGATAATAATAAATTAAATAACACTCTTCGCAACATCCTTCTTTTTTCATTTCTTCGACGTCTTCAACAGTTGCTATTAACTTTTTACAAATAGGACAGTCTAAAGAAATAGATTCTACACCAAATGGTCTGACATATCTAATGCCATTAACGTATGCTTCTTCGTTGTCTTTGTCAATTTTAATCCAGTCCCAGTCATTTGAATTCAACATAAGAATCGTTTCCTCTCGTTGTAATTTCAATATTTCTATCAACAATGTCTTTTATTGCGTCAACATGTGATATTACTATTATTGATTTAAAAAACTTGCGTAAACTCTGGAGTAGTCTTCCACAAGATTCTATGTTTGTCGAGTCAAGTGATCCAAAACCTTCGTCAATAATAAACATATCAGATTTAGGAAGTGATGAAATGTTAATAAGCGCTACTCTTATTGCAATAGAAGTAATCATTTTTTCCATTCCACTTGCACATTCTATAATTCTCTTTGAATCACCGTAATCAATGTAAACTTCTAATGCATTATTGCAATCCTCTAGAGAAATCGTAAAACCAACTACTCCACTGAGGATTGATTTTATTTCGCTGTTGATTTTAGGTAGACTATTTCTAATTAGCATTGAAGGAATTCCTTTTTTAGAAACCGCTGTTGAAAACAAGTCAAAGGTTTTCCATTCGTCAATTAATTTTTCATATTTTGTTTTATTGTTTCTATTTTCCTCTATTTTGGAATTAAAATCAATAGTATTAAATTCACAACTTCTTATGTTGTTTTCAACAGAGTATATTAAATCGTTAATCTGTTTTATTTGCTGTTTGACATTTTCTAATTTTCTGGATTGTATATCATCTGTGTAATCCTCTAACTCTAGACATAATTCTGTGAATTTTTTATCTTCTTCGACTAGTTGTTCCATTGCAATATCAGAAATGCTTTGCTTTTCTTTTAAACTTTCATTTTCTAAACCTATCTTATACTCTTTATTTAAAACGTCATTATACCTTTTTATGTTTTTCTCTATGTTGTCGCTGCTCAGTCTATCAAAAGAAGACTTAATACTTGCTATTTCTTTTATTATTAAATCAAGCTCAGCTTTAGTATTAGGTAAAGATGTTTTTGCTTCATGAGCGTTTTTTATAAATCTACAACTTAAAAACTTGTCTTCACATGGGACACTATCTAATATTCTAAGCTCGCTTTTAAGCCTGTCATTCTGCTTAGATAAAGAGTTTTTCTGTGAATTAAAGTTGTCTAATTTCTTTTTAAGGTTATTAAGATTCTCTTTGTCATTTTCTAAATCTTCAATAGAGTAGCTGTTCTTGAACTCGTTTATGGTTTTAATTTTAAGTAAATTTTCAGCTAATTTCTGGCTGTATTTTCTTTTCTTTTCAGATTCACTAGAAATTTTATTTTTAATAAAGGCAAGTTTTTGTTTTGCTTTGTCGTAAGTAAAGCCTGATGGGTGTGATCTAAAGGTGTCTTCAATTTTGCGCTGTTCTATCTTAAGCTCAACATCTTTATCTCTTAAACTGTTAATTTTTATTTTTAAGTCAGACTTTAGAGAATTAGATTCCTTGATTTTTTGCAAGTAGTCTTTCTCTATTGTCACCCAGTTTTTTTCGTCTGTATTTTTAAGTCTATTTTTTAAAACAATATAGTTTTCTCTTGAAGTTCTATATAAGTCTTCATATATCTCTAAGTGTAAAAACTTAGATAGAACGCTTTTTCTTGCTGAAGATTTTTCTTTAACAAATGTATTCATTTCACCTTGCGAAGCAAAAGTTGTATAGAGAAAATCGTCTGATGTTCCAATTAACTTTCTAAGTATTTTCTCTGTTTCTCTGCGCTGTTCTTCAGTCTCGTCTAGTGAATATTGATCTTTCAAGTTAATTAATTCAAGCTTAGTAGTTGCTGAGGTTATGCCTTTTTTATTAGTCTTCTTAGTCGTCTCTCTGATAACCTCATATGAATTAGTTCCAACACTAAAATTAATCTTTGACTTGCATGTACCTTTTCTAGTATTAACTACATCTTGATTTTTAATAGATCCTCTGTCTGTAGTATTGAAAAGAGTATACATTATTGTGCCAGGAATAGATGATTTTCCTGCTCGATTATTTCCAAATATTCCTACGACACCATTTAAATTTTTAAAGTTGATGTTATTTCCTTTACCGTAAGCAAAAGTATTATCAAACTCCATATTATTAATTGACCATTTTTGCCCATGAACATCTAATAAGTTCTCTGGTATTTTATCTAGGTGAGAAGTAAAATGAGAATCAACCTTAGCAAAAACATCTTCTTCTAGACCTTCATAGAAATTATTAATTAAACTCTTTCTATCACCAGATTTTCTAATATCATAAGACGTAATATTCTTGTCTTTAATTTTTACATCATCTAAATTGTTTTGCGTACTTGTATTTTGATAGACTATTTCGTGAGCTTTTTTCTCAAACTTTAGATAATGATGCAAAACCTTGATTTCAGCTTGTGATATTTCACAATCAGCTCTTATTCTAAATCTAACACCAGTCTTGACTTTTTCACAAAAAATAATTGTCTCTTCTAGCGATCCTCTCCAGTCAATAGTAATAAATGCCTTAGGATTATCTATATTAACAAATCTACTCTTATATTCATATCTGCTTTTAATATCCCATATTAAATATCCTTTTTTAATATCTTCGCCGTAGTTTTGCTGGATTGTTGAACCAGGATAAGCTACTCTCTTTTCACTGTCTAAATATTGTAACTTATGGATATCACCTAGGAAAACAAAGTCGTAGCCGTCAAAAAAGTTTAAGTTAACTTCACCTTCTAGTTCCCAGTCTACGTCTGTTTTTGATCCCCAGACTGCACCGTGAAAGCATGCAATATTAATGCTGTTTTCTATAGGTTTGACATCCTTCCAACCTTTTTCGTCAAAGCAAGAAAAAATACACCAGTTTAAATTCTGATTATCAATTTTATGGTCTGTTTGGTAATTACCACTTTTCTTGTAAAGTTTTAAACGTGGGTTATCCAGAGCATTAACAATAGGCGTTATTGCATCTTGTCGGTCTTCGTTTAAAATCAAACCATCATGATTTCCTAAGATGATATGTGTCTCTGCTATATTTGCTAAAGAATCAAACCACCAATGAAGACACTCAATAAGCTCTGGGGTGATTCCTTGCGTCTTAGAATGAACAATATCACCACCGATAAAAATTAGATCAGGTGACTCTTTTTTTAATGAGGAAAAAAGTCTTGTAAAAACAGTCTTGTACTCTTCGTGTCTTTTTAGACTGCGCCAGTGGATATCTGAAATGTGTGCTATTTTTAACATAATTTAAAGCATTGCTATTTTTGAGAGCAATGTATCTTCTTTCTTGTAAAGGTTTGCTTCGTCAAGAGTCTTCATAAATTGTGAATGTGTCATATCACCTACATCATCTGCAGACCTTGTGTCTAAAATATTGACATTGACATCATATGAGTATAACACTTCAGCAATCTGCATTGATTTATAATACACATCACTATCTAATGCTAGGTTGACTTCGGTTTTATTTTCAACTATCTTTAGAAATAGTTTCATATCAGGTGTTAAAGATGAACCTAAAAGACAAGTTGAATTATCGTTTGTTTTTAATAAATCTAAAGGTCCTTCAACAATTGTTAGAGGCCTATTCCAGTCAATATTAATTTCATTAAATATAATGTTTTTCTTTTTAACATCAGCATTTTTATATTTAAAGGGACTATTTCCAGGTTCATCGATTTTTCTAGAAGTATAAAAATTTATCTCACCGTTAGCATCTAATGAAGGTAAAATAAGTGATCTTCTAAACTCTTGATCAAGTGAGTATCCCAATCTTAGAAACCATATTTTATGTTTAGATACTCCTCTTTTTAGTGCGTATTTAAACACGTCTCTAACATCTGGGTTTATAGATCCAAATGCATTTGCTAAGAGCTTGAAACCTCTAGGTGTTTCAACTAATTCAATTTCTTCAATGTCTTCTTCATCTTCAAATAATGATTTTTTTCTCAAAGACTTTTGAAAATAAATACTAGAAGAATCTACTTTAGAGCTGTTAAGTTTTGATATTACATAAGATATATTACTACCTTTTTTGCTGCAAATCCAACAATGATAAAGATTTTTTTCTAAATGAATTACTAGTTTTAATTTTTTCTTGTTTGGGTGTTTACAAAATGGACACCAAATAGATGCATTGACACCGTCCTTTGATAGATTAACGTTAAGGAATGATTCGAGAAAACTAAATTTCTCTTCAATTGATTTTTGTCTTGTCATATAAATAAGCCTTACATATTACATATGCGTCAGACATATCATAACAACATTCGTCATATTTTACAAGTCCTTTATTTGGTCCACTTTTAAGCACCTTCTCAGGCCAAATAAAATTTTCTCTTTCTCTAACCCATTCAAATACTTGCTCTTTTGTAGACTTGTCTAAAGTTTTATCAATTTTTATTTGTAAATTCTTCCTAGCTGTGTTTACACTAATATATACAGGTTTACTACCAAGCTCAGTATATGCTAAATAAGATACTATCCCATTAAACCTAGTTAATTTAGATAGAGTTTTAGCAGAAGACAATCCTCTCTTAAAAGACTGAAGTGCTTCTTCTATAGAAATTTCTACTTTATTATTTATATCGTATCTATTTTTAAGTTCATTAAAGTAATTTTGTACCTCTAAAGATTTGTCAAATATACACTTTATTTTCTTTAAATTAATATTTTCTAAATTTATTAATTTTTCTTTGTAATCTAACAAACAAACTCCAATAATAGATGTAGAAATATCTAGTCCTATATAACATACTTTTTGCATTAATAATCCATTTTAACTCTAAATAAGACATTGTCGCTATCCTTTTTAGCAAATGGTTGTGCTAGTTTAACTGATGCGACTACATTTAGATTTTCATCATGAAGATCTATGTCTGTAATGTAAACAAAACTTTCATCAGAGTTAAATGCAGACGCATCTAGTTTCAAAAAATCTGTTTTAGACTTATTTTTAGTTTGATTTGTTTCACCACTTTGCGCCGGCAAATTTAACTCAAATATATTTGTGTTAGTTTTAGATTTTGCTTTTATCGAGATATTTGTCTTACCTAAACACCAAACTGATGGGTGATGGAGCATCGATATTCCCTCATTGTAGATTATACCTCCACTTGTACACCATTCAGCATGCTTTGTCAAACAATCAGCTCTATATAATGTCCCGAGTCTAGTATCTTTAAAGGTAAGTTGTATACCAGAAGAAAGAGGTAAATCCACATCTTTTATTTCAAATGTCTCTCTTTTAATAGAATTGTTAAAAACCTGAGTAGAGATGCAATGAATCGTTGATATGTTCTCATAGTTATTTAATTCTATAGAGTCTAAAGGACTGTTTATTTTCTTATAAACTATACTTTCGCTATTACTGATACTTTTTGTGTCATAAACTTCATTTTCTGATATTGCATTTTCATAGCTAGAATAGAAAGATCTTTGCGCAGGATTAGAAAAACTGCCAAAAAAACCTTGTCTTTCGTTTAAGTTTGGAGTCATTACAGATCCGTTATATTGTCCATTACTATAGCTTTGTCTATAACTACTAATTGATTTGACTGTTGCAATATCTTCATTTAAAACGTAAAGTGAGAGAGGAACACTATTGTCATTGTGGTAGTTTGATAGAGAAATATTTAGTAATTTATCACTATTTTCTTTAAATCTAGGTATTGTATCTAATCTAAACTGAGGTCCGACAAATGAGGCACCTGCTGATAAAAGCCTGCCAACTTTAGAAGCTATATCATAATATCTCTCCTCAGTATTGTTTGTTAATATATTACGTCTTTGAGACCTAGACTTAAAAACACTAAATCTCTTATCACTTTTTTCTAAATTAACTATATCTAGACGTGTATTATCAAATCTATCTGTATGAATTTGATATAGCTCATTTCTGTCGTAGTCAAAGTTATCCTTGTTATAGTATTGTTCTTGCATCCCATTATCATTTGGGAGAATCATGTAATTTCTATAGATGATATTATTAGTTTGATGATTGTAGTTACTTAAATTAGCAATTTCATCACTATTTAAGATTGAACTATCAAAAACCTTAAAAAGAAGATCATCAGCAGTCCCACCTCTTTTTACGACCTTGTTTAGATTGTAGTTATTTAGAATATTGTCTGGGGACAGTAAAAAGCAATCTGCATATCTATCTTGATCTATGTTATTACCAATAACTATGTTAGGCTGAGTTTTTGAAACAAACTCCCTACAAAAGTGTTCAACAGAAACATCAGTACCACCAGTAAAAGAATAAAAAACAGGATTAATTGGGTAGTTGTACGATATGTTTTCTAGTTTTACTTTGAAGTCAGTTAACTGTGGTATCCTATCACTTGATATATCTTGGTTTTCACTGTTTAAATATGGTCCTCTGAGACTGTTTGGTGCAGTGCCAATAATAGGACTGCCAAATAAACCACCGTCACCTATAGGGGAAAAAGCTTTATAGGGAGCCGAGAGATTTACTAGGCCTTTCTTTTTTACGTCTTGTGAGTAGTAATAAAAAGGAACATAAAAAATTAAATCATGCGTCGAGCTTTCTTTTTCAATAGAAGATACTCCTTTTCTAGATATCTCTAAACATTTGTCTATATCTAGAAATTGTTTGTAAACCCTAACATCAGCTATCTCGGCAGAAAGTGCTTTACTAGTAGACAATGAAATATAATCAGAATTTTGTTCGCTTAAACTATTTTCAAGATCATATGTATTGCTGGTGTTATGAATATCACTTAAAACAGAATCAATCTGCGACCCTAGATTGATATGTTTATTGACGTAAGGTCCTTTGTTATCATCTTGATTTGTTAAGCTTCTTGAAAAGCACTTATTTACAAAATCACTTATGTCGTTCTTTACAACGTTATGCTTGTTTCCTATTTCAATATAACTATTATTGATAGTATTTTGATCAATATTACCTGACTGACCATGTTTTTCGCCAACAATTTTACCGTCAACACAAAGTGTAAAATCATATGTATTGTTGTTTTTCTTATAACACAGGTTAACTAAATGCCAATTATTATATTTCAGTAAATTATCAGAAGTTAAGTAATCTAGATTATTGTTTTGACTATTAATATCTGTAATATCGAAATCATTATTTTCTAGATTATTAAAAGTACTGTTTCCGAACTGCGTGTACAATCTAAAACAATTAGTTAAACCCTTTTCATCTACGCCAGTTCCTTTTACTAGAAAAACAGATATCACACCTGGGATATTAATTATACAACCCGGATTAAAGTGTTTTCCACTATTGTTTTTATATTTAGGATTAATATAGAATGATACTGTAAAGTCTTCTAACTCTTTAAAATTATACTGTTGTTTCAAATTACTATCATAAGCTAAATTAGGATATACTAAGCAATTTTCATGAGTGATACTGTCACTAAAGTGTGAGTTTGTTTTTGATCCAATATTGAAAAAGTTTAAACTATTATAATTCTTAAAACCCCAAGTAGACTCGTAAAAATTATTATAATCAATACGTTTAGCGTAGAAATTTCTTATATTTTTTATTGAAGACTTCTTAAAATAATTTATATCATCAATAATATAACCACATTTGACTCTTTCAATATTAAACTTATAGCTGTCACTAGATACTTTAACTCGCTGGAGACCTGCTGCAGATAAAGCATTTTTTTTTACGCTAGCACCCGCTGAAGCTTTTAATAACGTCAGTGATAGATGTTCTTCCGAAGTAAAATTATCCCTTACTTGCTGTGATATATTAGTGTCGAAAAAGTTATTTGAGATCGAAAAAGCATTTTCTTCTGCAGACTTAGACTTTTCAATAACGCCTAAAGGATTAGCATCTTGATCGTCTAGTGAGCCCTTAAAAGATTTGTAGATTGTTGCATTGACGTTGAAAACTTTTTCTTTACCTAACGATCCTAGGCTAATAGCTTTAGAGTT